>SXGT01744730.1_pt1 | contig 10512 bp, 6 predicted proteins | sample 3176221 | NCBI WGS metagenome assembly SXGT01 (sample SAMN11356862, study PRJNA531348) | freshwater metagenome | isolation source: freshwater sample F1-120 | place: China: Fuxian Lake, Yuxi | collected 2017-12-25
CCGCCCAGCACCATGGTGATCATCAGGTTGCGGTAGGTCCGGAAGGTGCTGCCCCGGTTGCCTCCCAGCGGGACGTAGAGGTAATCGCGGAGCCAGCTGGAGAGCGAGATATGCCAGCGCCGCCAGAACTCCTGGAGATCTCGGGAGGTGTAAGGAGCATCGAAGTTCTGGGGGAGCTCGTAGCCGAAGAGCAGGGCGCTTCCGATGGCGACGTCGGTGTATCCGGAGAAATCGCAGTAGATCTGGATGGCGTAAGCGTACACGGCCACCAGCCCCTCGAGCGAGGAGTAGCGCTCCGGGTTGTCGAACACCCGGCCGACCAGGTTCACCGCGAGGGTGTCGCCGATGACGATCTTCTTGGCGAGGCCGGTGGCGATCAGGTAAAGCCCTCGCGCCTTGGTGGCGTCGCTGGCATCGGGCTCCCGCTCGAACTGGGGGAGCATGGCGTGAGGCCTCACGATCGGTCCCGCCACCAGGTGAGGAAAGAACGCGACGAAGAGCAGGTAATCGAGGTACCGCTGGGCGGGCTTCATGTCCCTGCGATAGACGTCGATCGTGTAGCTCATCGTCTCGAAGGTGAAGAACGAGATCCCGAAGGGCAAGACCAGCCTGAGGTGCACCGGACTGAGCTTGACCCCCAGGGCGCGCGCCACGGCGACCAGCGTGTCGGCTCCAAAATTCCAGTACTTGAAGAGCGCGAGGACGCCCAGGTAGTAGAAGATGGACGCGAGCAGAAGGAGCCTCCGCCTCCGCGGATCCTCGGTCCTCCCCAGCTGCTTGCCTATGGCAAAATCCAGCGTGCTGCCCACGAAGATGATGCCCAGGCAGAGCACGCTCCAGCCCAAAGGCCCGAGCGGGACGTCCTGCTCGGTGGCCGCGTCCCAGGTCCCGTAGAAATAGAACCCGTAGCTCGCCAGGACCAAGAACAGCGCGCGAGCGAGGCGCCTGGTACGGAGGGCCCAGAAGACCGCGTACACCGCCAGGAGAAAGACGCCGTAGAGCGCGCTGTTGAAGAGCATGCGAGAGGGGTTCGAAGTAGTCTGGACGGCCCGGTCTCCGCAACCCAATGGAGGGGTGCTATGCGTTCCAGCCGATGAGCCAGCTCCGCGAAAAGACCAACGTGGCCCTGGCCACGATGATCCTGGTGCTCGCCATCCCCTACCTGACGCCTGGCCTGGCGCGCTTCCGGGTGGCGCGCGCCCCCTGGGACAGGAGCGAGGAGCCCGCGCCGGCGGTCCCGGCGGCCGTGGCCCCGGTGACCTCGGCCACCGGGGAGGCGGCGCTCAAGGCCGGAAGCAACCAGGGCTCCGTGACCAACGCCCTCCCCGACAGGGCCGCCGACGCGCCCGCGCTGGACCCCGCCGTGCTGGCCAGGATCGCCGGGTCCCTGGCCGTGGAGGATCCCACGGGCCACGCCCTCGACGCCTTCTACGCCCAGCTCGCCAGGACCCAGGACAAGCGCCCTGGCGCCGTGACCCGGATTCTTCACTACGGCGACTCGGTCATCACGAGCGATTATATCTCCGGTACGGCTCGCCGCAAAATGCAGGCAAAATTCGGGGACTCCGGCCATGGCTTCATCCTGATCGCCAATCCATGGGAGTGGTATTTCCACAACGACGTGGTGCACCACGCGGGCGACGGCTGGAGCGCCAACCGCATCACCGGCCCCTTTACCAACGATCATATGTACGGACTGGGAGGAGTCACCTTCCACGGAGGAGGAGGAGCCCTGGCGACCTTCGGCGCGGCCGACAAGGGCGAGTTCGGTCGCGGCGTGTCGCGCTTCGACGTCTATTATCTGGCCCAGCCCGGAGGAGGCTCGTTCGAGGCAAAGAGCGGCGACAAGGTCGAGAAGGTGTCCACCAGGGCCGACGCGAGGGAGTCTCGTGTCTTCTCCCTGGCCGTCCCCGACGGTCCCGGCAAGATGCAGCTCCGCTCCCTGGGAGGGGGCGACGTGAGGCTCTTCGGGGTGGCGCTGGAGCGCGACGAGCCAGGCGTCGTCTACGACGCCCTGGGGGTCAACGGCGCCCAGAGCCTGCTCTGGCTGGCCCAGGACGGGGCTCACTGGAAGGATCAGATGGCCCTGCGCAAGCCCGCGCTCGTCATCCTCCAGTTCGGCACCAACGAGAGCGAGGCCCCCGTGTTCGACGCCGTGAGCTACGAGAAGACGCTCACCAAACTCCTGCTCACCGTCAAGGCCGCGGCGGAGGGGGCCTCGGTGATGCTGGCCGCGCCCCTCGATCGCGCGGATCGAGAGGGAGGCGAGCTCAGGACCAAGAAGATTATCCCCAAGATCGTGGCCTCCCAGAGGAAGGTGGCCCTCGCCAACGGGTGCGCCTTCTGGAACACCTTCCAGGCCATGGGCGGAGAGGGCTCGATCGCCCGGTGGGTGAAGGCCAAGCCCCAGCTCGCGGCCTGGGACCTCACCCACCCCACCCCCTCGGGGGCGGAGCTCATCGGGGATCTGCTGGTGAAGGCGCTCACCTCGGGGCTGGAGGCCTTCCGCTCCAGGAAGTAAAAAGCTCAGGGCGATTCGTTGGGAGACTCCGGCCCTGGAGGAGGAGGGCCTGGTGGAGGAGGGGGCGGCACCGGCTGGGCCAGCGCCCGCGAAGGGGGGAGCCCCCGCTCGGCCCGCCACATGGCGTAGGCCCGGAGGGCGTCCGACACGAAGGCCCCGCCCATCTGGGCATAGCCCTCACGTGTAAGATGCACGCGATCCTTCTGGGCCCTGGGCGGCTCCTCGAGGGCCCAGCCCGCGATGGCCCCCTCCCCCCCCATGGCCGCGAGCTGGTCGTAGTAGGCGCACCGCGCCACCTCGGCCACTCGCTTCTGCGACGCGACGATCTCGAGCAGGCGGGGCGAGGTGATCCAGCCGTCCCGGGTCTCGATGGCCCGATCCGGAGGGCCGATGAGGAGGCAGGAGGCGCCCGGGACCGCGCGCAGGAGGCGGCCCAGGGCGTCCACCAGGTGGCGCTCGTACACCTCGCGCGGGGTGTCGTCGCCCGACTCGTTGGTGCCATAGGCGAGCACCACCAGGCTGGGCGCCCGGTGGCGGAGCTGGTCCAGCATGTGGAGCTCGTTCCAGCCGAGGAGGGCAGTGACCCTTGCGCCGTTGATGCCGAGCGCGTCGTAGGTGATGCCGACCTGAGGCTTGTCCAGCGCCAGGCCAAACAGCCGGATCTCGCCGTCGCCCGAGGCGCGGACCTCGACCTGGTGAGGGCCGTCGGGCAGCTCGATGCTACGAAAAGCGGACGTGTAAGACACACCCTTCGAGACGACCCTGGCGACCCGGTGGCCATCGACCAGCACCTCGAAGGAGCCTCCCTGGGGCTGCTGGAGGTAAGAGAGCTCGATCCGGCTCGCGTGGCTGGAGAGCTCGGCCCAGGCCCTCGCGCCCTTCTTGGACGCGATGACCGAGGCTCCCCCCAGCCCGAACATCCCCTCACTGCCAGGGCGGAGCTTGTCGCTCTTGCCCTTCTCGGAGGAGAACTCGGAGGTCATCCCGGTGCGGACGCCCTCCTGATAGTAGCTCTTCCAGGGCTTTCCTATCTGGACGAAGCCCCGACCCCCGTCGCCGAAACGCGCGGCCAGGGCCCGGCGGATCGTGCCGGTCTCCATGTCCGCGGCGGTGTGGGAGTCGCCATACTGGACGATGCGCACGTCGCGCGAGAGGCTGCCGCTCTCCAGGCTGGCCAGAGCTTCGAAGAAGCGCCGCAGCGCGACCGGGCGCTCCAGGGCGCCGACCGTGGAGCCGTGGTTGGGCTGCAGGATCTGGACAGGAGGGGGCCTCGGGCCTCCCCCCGCCAGCCCTCCATCCGCCGCGACCCGGCGAGGGCCGCTCGTGGTGAGTCCCAGGGTGCCTTCGTCCAGCAGGGGGTTCTGGGAGGGATCCTTGGCCTTGGCCACAGCGTCGTTGCACGCCGACGTGGCGAGTGCGGCGAGCGCGCCGAGGACAAGGAGCGTGGAGCGTGGACTCAAGGCCTTCTCATCCTGGCATTTGAAGCGGCAAGGCCCAAGCGATCTTCCCGCAGGTTCGAGGGGAGCCGCTGCCCTCCCCTGAATTTACGGTCCGGTTCGGCGATGGCCTGAAACCTGCGTTCTGCGCCGCGCCCCTGCTAGCCTTCGGGGGTGTTCGATCTGACGCCGCGCGCCCGCGTCGTGTTCGCCGCAGCTTACCTCGCGGCGCAGGGGGCGCTCGTGATCACGGCAAGATCTCGGCCTGGAGGGACCTTTGGCCACCGCATGTTCTCGGAGTCGAGCACGGTCTCGTGCGTGCTACGCCGGGAGCTGGCAGGGGGGGCGCTGGTCGCGGCGCCTGGCGGAGACTGGAACGCGAGGGACGCCGGGGGCACCCTCCGCCGCTTCTCGTGGCGAGAGCGGGTGCGGCGGCCCGAGCTCTCGACCTTCGGGGTGGAGCTCCCCGCGCCCGACGGCGTGGAGGCTCGGGTGGCAGGCCTGCAGGCCGCCCTCGACGACGTGTTCAAGAATACCCGCGGCGACGCGGAGACCAGGCGCCTCGTCCTCGACGTGAGGACGAGGCGCAACGGCCACGCCCCCGAGTCGCTGCGTCTCCACAGCAGGTCGCGCTAGAGCCGATGGCGCGGTGGTACGAGCGGACGATCGATGGCACCGTGCTCGGCCCCGTGCGGGTCGTGGTCGGAGTCCTCCTGTTCTGGCACGGGGTCGTCGCGGCCAGGGAGCTCGCCGACACGGGCTACTTCGGGGACGCGTTCCACGTGGGCTACCTGCCCGATCGCTGGCTCCTGCCCAAGGTGGCCTACGCGGGGTTCGTGGCCGTCCGCATCGTGCTGGCCGCGCTGGTGGTGCTCGGGCTGCGTGCCAGGGCGGCGCTCTTCGCGAGCGCGCTCTTCGCGCTGTACCCGCTGCTGGCCAACACGCTCGACTACCACCATGAGCGCTATATCCTGGCCTGCTATGCCCTGCTCCTCTCGCTGACGCCCTGCGGAGGCTCCGCCCTGCTCGCCAACGTCGAGGCCGGCCTGCACCGCACAGGCCTGGAGTGGGGAGTTACCCTGTGCAGGCTCCAGGTGGCCATCGTGTACCTGGCCTCGGGGGGCTCCAAGCTCCTGGACGCCGACTGGCGCTCGGGAGCTGTGCTCCTCGATCCCCTGGTTTTCTGCGGGCTGATCGCCGAGGCCCGGGGGATTCCTCATGCGATCGTCGCTCTCCTGGCCACGCCCACCGCGGCCAGCGTCCTCGCCAAGCTGGCCGTGGTCACCCAGCTCACCCTCGCCCCTGGCCTCCTGGTGCGCAGGGCCAGGGTCGTCGCGCTCTGGTGGGGCACCTGGTTTCACCTGGTCATCGTGGCGACGGGCCAGTTCGAGATCTTCACGTGGCTCACCCTCGCCATGTACGGGACCTTCGCCGTCCCCGATCGCCGTGCTCGCTCTCTCCGCTACGATCCGACCTCGGCCGGGGGCCGCCTGGTCGCCCGGATCGTCAGGCTGACCGACTGGCTCTACCGCTTCCAGGTGCGCCCCTGGGAGCCGGACGGCCTGGCCAAGACCCACACCTTCGTCGTGGTCCGCCGCGACGGGACCCGGGCCACGTCCCTCTCCGCGATCGCGATGATCAGCCGCTCGATCCCGCTCTTCTTCCCCCTCTGGGCTCCCCTCGCCTTCCTCGCCAGCTTCAGGAAGGACGGCGACGCCAGCCTGGACGCCTGATCGATATACTCGGGGCCCCTCTACCGCGCCACGTCTTCCACTTCGACCGTACCCCTTCGGGTATCGCGAAGCGCGTCGTGTTCGATGTGCAGTGGACGCAGCGACGTAAAGTTGCGGGGTGAGGTCTGTGCGAGGCGCGTGGGTCGGCCATTGCAGATACGAGAGGACTGCAAAGGCTCGGCGTGGCTCGCTTTACCGTGCCATGTTCACCGGCTCCGCCACCAGCCGCCGGATCTTGCTGGGGCTGCTGTCGCTGCGCTGAATCAGCGTCTCGCGGCCCTTGGCGTATTGCCCACCGGCGCGCGTGGCCGCATGACGCGCTTCGTGATCCCCGAAGGGGAGAGCGTGAACCCGTCGAGCGCTCGGGTTGCACGGTTCACCGACCGCGCCTAGGCTGCCGACCATGCGGATCGCGTACGATCGCTCGTTCTCTCCGTACGTCATTCCAGGTGGCGTTCCGATCGGACGCGACGTGCTCCCCGACGCGCGCTGGTTCGCCGCGATGGCTCTCGGTCAAGCCCGCGGCTTCGTCGGAGAACAGCTGATCCGCGCGCGAGAGCGGCTCCCTGGCTCGCTCAGGGTGGGCCGCGTGGGCCGGGAGATCGAGGCGCTCCAGCAACGGCTGGTGCCGCCCGCGCCTGGGCGGGTCCCGACGGAGGGCGACGCGGAGTTTGCATACCAGCGATTCGCGGGCGTCAACCCGCTGCGCATCGCGCGCGCCCGGGATCTGGCCGACATCCCCGAGAAGCTTCGGCTGGGCGACGAGCTGCACGGCCGGATCCTCGGCGGCGGCAGCGGCTATTCACAGCGAGCGAACCGAGCGCCGACCGGGGCCACGGGGTGTCATGAGCTCACCCAGCGCGTCGCGCACGGCCAGATCTTCATCGTTCGATACGATCACCTGCGTGTCACGTCCCAGAACGATCTGCAGGAGGGGAAGTTCGTCGCGCCGGCCCGCGCGCTGTTCTGCTACGCGCCCGAGATGGACGCGCCCTTCCCGGTGGTGCCGCTGGCGATCGAGTGCGCGACCGGCCGCGCAGACGGCGAAACAGCGCTCATCACGCCGCTGGCCGAGCACCGCTGGCGGGACGCGAAGCGGCTGGTGGGCGTCGCCGACATCAACGACGCCGAGCTGTGCTTGCACCTCGCCCGCGCACACTTCATGACCGTCCCCTTTGCCATCGCGCTCCGGCGAAACCTGCCGCCCGCGCATCCGCTGTATCTGTTTCTGATGCCTCACCTGCGCTTCGACATGTTCGTCGAGCGGATGGCCTGGCTGCAGGGGATGGGCAAGACTTCCGGGATCCTGGTGCGAAGCCTCGCGGGTCGCGCGCAATGGTCACAGGACGTCGCTCGGTCGCTGTACTACTCGCTCTCCTTCCGGGAGCAGCATTTCGAGCGAGATCTGGTGGCGCGGGGGCTAGATTCCCACCCCGTCGACTATCCATATCGCGATGACGGCCAGCTGGTGTGGGACGCGATCAAGCGCTTCACGGGCGGCTACCTTCGAAGCATCTACCCGACCGACCGGGCGATGACGGCCGATGAGGCGCTCGCCGGGTTCGTGCGCGAAGCGAGCGATCCGCAGGGCGGGAACGTGCGCGGTCTGCTCGCCGGCGATCGGCTCGAGACCGTGGACGAGCTGATCGAGATCCTCACCCAGGTCATCTTCGTCGCCGGCCCGCTGCACGCGATCGCTCACTTCGCGTCCGCAGCGCAGCTCCAGCGCACCGATGAGAACCCCGCGTTCCTGAGCGCGAACCCGCTCTCGGCGTTCGGCGAGACGGATCCTGGGCCGCTGCGGGCGATGTATCAGTACACCCGGGTGATGGCCACGAATGTTCGGCACGATCGTCTGGGTGATTTTTCTCGCTACGAGCTGGGGCAGATGCCTGAGCACCGCGCGCGTATCGCTGCGTTTCAAGCCGAGCTCCAGTCCGTCGAGCGCACCATCGAGGAGCGCAACGCGCGACGCTTCGCGCCGTACATTCACTTCCTACCTTCTCGCATCAGCAACGGGATCACGGTGTAGCGGTGAGCGTGTTCTGGTCCAACTGGCTTGGAAATCACAGCGCCAACCCGCACGACGTGACGTCGCCTCACAGCGTGCGCGAGGTGGTGGACGCTGTCGGCATGGCCAGGGCCCGGCGGCAGCGCGTCCGCGTGCTCGGCGCCGGATTTTCCTGGAGCCCGCTGGTGCCGCTCGATGGGTACTTCATCTCCACGAAGAACCTGCGCGGTGTGCAGAACATCGATCTGCCGCGCCACCGGATCACCGTGGAGGCGGGGATGCTGCTCGCAGATCTCGTCGACGTCGCTGCGCGCAACGGCATGAGCGTCAAGAGCCCGGCGATGTTCCTCGGCCTCAGCGTGGGGGGGCTCATCGCGACCGGCTCGCACGGCACGGGCCGCAACGTCGCCACCTTCGGCGACGCGGTGGTGGCCTTCGAGCTGGTGACCGCCGCGGGTGAGGTCCTCCACGTCAGCGAGCCTGGCTCGGATCTGTGGCGCGCGGTGATCACCAACCTCGGCACGCTCGGCGTGTTGACGTCGGTGACGCTGCAGTGCGAGCCGCTCTACAACGTCCACGAGTTCCATATCCGGGTCCATATCTCCGAGACCGCATCGCTGCTGCCGAAGATGCTCGACGAGTATGAGTTTGTCTCGCTGTTCTGGTATCCATCGTCGAGCTTGGCCATATTCAAGGTCGGCAATCGAACGGGGCTGCCCGCCATCCAGGTCAAGGGGAGGCGGAGGCCGACGCTGAAGGACAAGGCCGGAGGATGGTTCGGCCGATTCCTCCCGGAGATCGTCAGCCGCGCACCGTTTCTCTCCGATCTCGTGGGCGCCACGCTGAACTCCGGCGTCGGGACGGGGACGCAGGTGGTATCGGAGCCAGACTTCTCTCACTATCAGCAGGTCTATCCGCGAGTGATCAGCTCCGAGTTCGCCATCCCGGTCGAGCATGCTCCCGACGCGTGGACCTGGCTCTATTCGCGTCTGATGCAGTACTGGGCGGCGGGCGTGAAGCCGGTGAACTTGGTCGCCCATGCGCGCTTCAGCGGTGCAAGCCAGGCGTTCCTCGCCTCGGCGGCGGGGCGTGCCACCTGTCATCTGGAGGCCCTCTGCTTCAAGGGCAACCGCCAGCGTGGCGTCTTTCAGCGTGAGTTTCACCAGAAAATGCACGGAACTTTCCACGGCCGGGCTCACTGGGGCAAAGAGATCGCGAACCACTGGCAGGCAGCGCGGGGGTACGGCGAGAACCTCGATCGGTTCCTGGATATACGGCACGAGCTCGACCCGGAGCAGCGCTTCCTCAACCCATTCTTGCGCGATGAGGTCTTCGGAATCGGTCGACGGTTCGTGACGAGGAGGCGTGCCCAAGGCGAGGCCGAGATACCCACCAACGGCGTCCAGGCTCCGACGCCCACGAGCGGCGTCAAGTCCACGAGCGCTTGATGTCCACCCGCTACCCGCCGCGCCGCATGGATGGGACCGTAAGCGACGGCCCTGGCGGGGTAAGTCGAGCTGCCTTACACTCTGGCCCATGTCCACGCTAACGATGAGCAGCAAGGGCCAGCTCACGGTCCCGCGGGCGTTGCGTGAGAAACCCTGCCCCTCGTCGTGCTCGTCGAGACGGCGTGGGTCCTTGCGTACACCTACGAGAAGGGGGCCGCGGACTTCGCCGACTACGTGATCCTCGCGGCCACGCGCCGGGCAGACTGCCGGGCTCACCGAGCCGCAAGCTCGCTGAACGCTCTCCTCGGGATCAGCCGCCGTACAGCTTCTCGGCCAGCTGGAAGGTGCGAGACTCCAGATCCTGGTAGGCCGTGCGGATCGACTGGATGTCCCCCTGGCTGTCCAGGAGGGTGCGGAGGCGCTTGGCCGCCTGGCGGGTCTCCTCGAGCGTGTCCGCGTCGATGAGATCGATGTAGCCGTCGAGGGCCGCCTCGGTCGTGTAGAGGAGGGTCTCGCCCGCGTTGCGGAGCTCGGCCAGCTCGCGCCGGATCGCGTCCGTGGCCTCGTAGCGCTCGCCCTCCCGGACGATGCGCTCGATGTCGTCCTTGTTGAGGCCGCTGGTCGGGGTGACCTTCACCTGCTGGAGGCGCCCGGTGCCCAGATCCTTGGCGTCGATCGAGACGACGCCGTTGGCGTCGATGCGGAAGGTGACCTGGATCTTGGGGACGCCCCTGGGCGCGGGTGGAATACCCGTGAGCTCGAAGCGGGCCAGGCTCCGGTTGTCGACCGCCATCCGGCGCTCGCCCTGGAGCACGTGGATGGGAACGAAGTTCTGGTTGTCCAGGCTCGTGGTGAAGACCTCGCTCCGCTCGGTGGGGATCGTGGTGTTGCGGGCGATGAGAGGAGTGAAGACGCCGCCTCCGGTCTCGACGCCCATCGAGAGGGGCGTAACGTCCAGGAGGAGCACCTCCACGGCTTGCTCTCCCTCGAGCGCGGCGCCCTGGAGAGCGGCCCCCGCGGCAACCACCTCGTCGGGGTTCACGGTCTTGTTCGGCTCCACGCCGAAGAACTCCTTGACCGCCTTCTGGACGGCGGGCATGCGCGTCATGCCCCCGACCAGGACGACCGTGTGAATGTCCGAGGGGCGGAGCTTGGCGTCCTCCAGGGCCTTCCTGCAAGGTCCCAGGCTGGTCTCGATGAGCTCGCCCGTGAGCATCTCGAGATCGGCCCGGGTCATCTTCTTGACCACGTGGAGCGGCGCTCCGTTCGCGCCCACGGCGATGAAGGGGAGGTTGATCTCGGTTTCCAGGGAGGAGGACAGCTCGTGCTTCGCCTTCTCGGAGGCCTCCTTGAGGCGCTGGAG
>SXGT01171332.1_pt1 | contig 10511 bp, 9 predicted proteins | sample 3176221 | NCBI WGS metagenome assembly SXGT01 (sample SAMN11356862, study PRJNA531348) | freshwater metagenome | isolation source: freshwater sample F1-120 | place: China: Fuxian Lake, Yuxi | collected 2017-12-25
ACATTTCCAAAGAAAAAGTCAATCTGGAAACTTCGCAAATCGCCTGGAAGGAATTGCAACGCTTTTTCGCCGCCGGCACTGCGGTATTCGTCGCGTCCGACCTGGATTTAGTCGATGTGGCGTACCAGTTTTCCGTCGACAATAAAGATCAGGTGGCATTATGGCTGCAACACAATCAAGTCGCATTGGTGTCCGACCGGCAAGCGCTTGATTGGTTTGAAGCCGATGCCGATGTCTGGGCGGTGGTGGTGAAGCCCTGGATTCTGGTCCAGGAATAAACGCGCCTCCATAACATCAACCATGGAGGCGCGCGTAGCGTATTGTCAAAATCCTTCTTAATGCGCAGTATCATGATGCCATCTTGGCATCATGATAATACAGTTAGGGTTAAGCCCTTGTTTCTTCAAGGTATCGATACTGGCCTTCACTTCCTGCTTATTCAAATCGATGACGGTAATTGAGCCGTCGCTCATGTCCGGCAGGTTTATAAAGCTGTTTTGCACGATCGCGTACTGCTCGTCCGGCGTGATCACGACGTGGTGCGCGCCGCCTGCGGTCGGTATCGCCTTGATCAATGTCGGCTTGTACTTGTCGCTGATGTCGAAGATGTTGAAATAACCGGGATTCGCGGTGGTGATGTACATGCGGTCGTTTTCGTCGTTGAAATAGATTTCCAACGGCACGCCTTGCTTGACCGAATTGAAATCAAACACTTGCTGGAAGTCGAAGTTCTTGTTGGCCGCATTCCAGGTCCCGGTCCACACCGCGCCGCCGAACATGGTGTTGATGTAAGCCAGCGGCGGGTTCGAACCGGGCAGGAAGACCGCTTCGACCGGGGATACACCGGACGGGGACGGTTTGTCGGTCAGTTTATGGCTGGACAGCACTTTGCCGCTGGACGCTTCGATGACGGTGACGGTTTCGCCGGCATCTTTCAAATCCGGGCTGACCGTACTGGTCACGATGATACGGTCGATGTCGTCATTGAGGGTGATGCCGTGCGGATAACGGATGAACGCGCTTTCATCATTCGCGGCAATCACTTTAATCTGTTTGTCGGTTTGCGCATCGCCGACTATCACATTGCTTGAGCCCATACAGGTCATGTACCAAGTCTTGTTGTCTTTGGAAAAGACGACGTCTTCAGCGACTTTACAGTCGGGTATATCGATTTTTTGGGGCCGATAAGGCAGATGCGTCATATCCATCACATGCAGCGCACCGTTGCCGAGCGAGGTGATATAGGCTTTGCTGAGGTCTTTGTTATAGAAAATATGATGGGCGACCAAGTCGTCCGGCAATGGTATGTCGTTCAGAATTTTGCCGAAACTTTTCGATGCCGGGTCGACATCGATAATCGCGATGCCTTCGCGTCTTGGCGTTTGACCGGGCTTACTTTCGTAATTGGCCATGGCCAGTATTTGCGCCTGTGCCGTTAAAGGGCTCAGCAGCGCCGTGCAAACCAGCACCGAGCGGATAGCTTTGATTATCTGCGTTGTTTTCATTGTAGTCTCTCTGAATGTTTGTTAAGGGCCGGCGGCCTGTCCATGCTTAGACGGGCTACCGGCCTTTTGCTGCGGCGGGATGTGGATCGAGTGGCTTATTCCCCAGTGGTGGGATCGATCACAGTCCTGATTTGAGAGATACGGTTGGCCGGGAAGCCGCCTTGTTCCGCATGTGCTCTTATGGTTTCTTCATCCGGTGCGATATAGATGCAATACACTTTATCATCGGTCACGTAACTTTCCAGCCACTGAATTTTCGGCCCCATCTCGCAAAGAATACCGCATGATTTCTGCGAAATGCCTTGTAGCTCGCGATAAGCTAAAGAACCTGCGCCGGGAATTTCGCGTTCGATAATATATTTTGGCATGTGTGTCTCCTGGTTGATTGTAAAAATAACGGCTTGGTTTTTTAAAGCATCATCAAAGTTTCGCTTTAAAAAAATCTCCTAATAAATCCTGACAACACTGTTTCAGCGGTGCGGACGATTTTTCGATTTTCATTCTTAATAAAGCGCCTTGCCAAGCATTCACCAGCAGATCGGCCATGTCTTCAGCCGATTTGTCGGTTCTGACCGTGCCTTGTTGTTGTGCCTGAGCCAAGCCTGCTTGCAATAAATCCCGATAGCGAGTGAGCGCGGATTGCAGGGACTTTTGACAAAGATCACTGGTATCGCCGATCTCGCCCATTAGATTACCCAGCAGACAGCCGCCTTTGAAGTTTGCCTTCTCCAGCTCTGCAACGCCTTCAGCAAAATAACGTTGTAAAGCGCCGAGCGCATCGCCCTCGGACTGTTGCAGATGTCCGCTTAATTGTTTAATAAACGGCTCGATATAGTGCTGAATGACTTCCGCACCGAAGTGTTCTTTACTGCCGAAGTAATTATAAAAAGAACCTTTGGGAATTTGCACCGCATCCAGAATCGCTTTGAGCCCGGTACCGTGATAGCCCTGCTCCATCAGTAAAGCGACGCCCTGATTGAGCAGGTTTTCCCGATTGATTTGTTTTTTTGTGGTTTCAAGCATGGTTAAATAATACGACCGGTTGTCTTAAATTGTCAAAATATTTTATCCTCAAACCGACTCCGGTTGCTGAAATCGGCAAAACGTTTCCGCTAAACGGCAAGCCGTTCTCCTCAGGCCTACAAATTCAAACGCCGCAGCAACAGGGTTTGGTATCATAGACCGCTACATCCACTTAACAGGAAGCAACATGGGCAACCCGGTTGAACGCGAACAGTTAAAATCCGATCTTATTCTGCCTTGGCTCATCGTCGGCATGATGCTCACTATGCTGGCGGCATATATTATTATTTGCCATACCTTGGACGGGCAAATCCGGCAACCGTTGCCGGAAGCCCAGCGCGTATTAATCAGAACGGTATTGTATGCGGTGGCTATCGTCACCTTTCCACTGACCAATCTGATCCGGCATATCCAACTGCGCTTGAATCAAACCATGCCGTTTTCCCGAACAACGCATGGAGTGGCAAGCGAAGCAAAACACCGTTATTTGCTGACCGTCATCGTGTCCATGACGATAATTGAAGCGGTCGGCGTTTTTGGCTTGGTTATGTTCGTACTGGGCGACGGCTTTAACACCTTGCACATATTCACCGGGCTGTCGGCTTTGGGACTGTTTTTATATCGTCCGAAAGCCGATGAATACTCAGAAATAATTGCAGCCATAGCGGCACAACACCATGAATAACTTATTAGCCGACGCCGATCTCTGCGTCAAATGCGGCTTATGTCTGCCGCATTGTCCCACCTACAATCAAACTCAAAACGAAAACGAATCGCCCCGCGGGCGTATTGCGCTTATTCAAGCGTGGGCCGGCAAGCATTTGGAGACCTCAAAAAAGCTGATTGAACATATCGACAATTGTCTTTTATGCCGCTCCTGCGAACACGCTTGTCCCGCCGTCGTACCTTACGGCCGATTGATTAATAATTTTCGCGAACACATACAAACGGAACGGCATTCGACGCTGGCGGTATCGCTACTGAAAACCGTGTCGCAAAATAAAAACGTCAGCCGTTTAGCGGAATCCGGCTTACGGTTTTATCAAACGACTGGTCTGCAAAAAACCGCGCGTTTCTTAAAGTTACCCGGATTGTTAAGGCTGGACAAAATTGACCGCCTATTGCCCGATTACCATAAACCGGAGCCTTTAGCGCCGTATTATCCGGCAATCATTGAAGCGAGAGGACAAGTAGGTCTGTTTATCGGCTGCATGGGCTCTTTGCTGGATCATGAGACCGTCGATGCGGCCGTCAAGGTATTAACAGCGGCGGGGTTTAACGTGTTTATACCCGAGCAACAAACCTGTTGCGGCGCATTGGCTTTGCATGACGGCGACATTGACACGTCCAAACATCTGGCTTCAGCCAATTGCACAGCCTTTGCCGATAAAAGTTTGGATGCGATAGTCACCATCGCCAGCGGTTGCGGCAGTCAGATGCGGGAATATCAACAGGCCGAGCCGGCCGGAAAAGTGATTGATATTAGCCAGTTTCTGATCAAATCCGCTTGCGATTTCAGCGAGCGCTTATTGCCGTTAACGGCCTCGGTATGTCTGCATACGCCGTGCTCGTTAAAAAACGTCATGCGCGAAGAGCAAGGCGCATTAAAGCTGCTGCAACAAATCCCCACTATCAAAATAACGCAACTACCGGCGGCCATTCAATGTTGCGGCTCGGCGGGCAGTTATATGTTGGATCATCCGCGCATGGCTCAAGCTTTGTTAAACGACCTGCTGACAGCCGCTTTAGAGCGACAACCCGGTTATCTGGTCAGTTCCAACATTGGCTGCGCTTTGCACATAGCGGCGGGATTAAGGGAACGGGGGGTAGAACTGGAAGTGCTTCATCCAATAACGCTTATTGCGCGGCAATTAACCAGCAATCGGATGACGAATTGATTGTGAAAGGCACGAAGTTTTTCCTCCGTGCCTTTCATAGTGACATGCATTGTTAAGGTTCGATCAACGATTAAGCCTTAACTTCTTCATAACGCTGACGGTAATTGTGACCGTAAAAGATTTCCGTCACTTCCCTATGCAGCTTACTTTCTATTCCGGCTTTTTGTTCGGCGGACAAGTCGCACTCTTTTTCGAATAAATAATTTTCCAGCTCGGTTTCCTTGAGCATCATTTTGGTGTGGAAAATATTTTCCTGATACACATTCACATCAATCATCTGATAACTTTCTTGCGTATCCAAAGCGATATAATCCTGAATAGACGTGATTTTATGATCGATATAATGTTTTTTGCCTGAAACATCACGGGTAAAACCGCGCACTTTATAGTCGATGGTCACCACGTCGGATTCAAAACTGTGAATCAGGTAATTGAGCGCTTTCAACGGCGAAATTCGACCGCAGGTTGAAACGTCAATATCGGCACGAAAGGTGCTGATGCCGCTATCCGGATGACTTTCAGGATAAGTGTGTACGGTAATATGGCTTTTATCCAAATGCGCCAGCACGGTTTCAGGCAAAGGACCCGGCGATTGGCTGTTCATGCTCGGCGGCGGCGGCGCTTCGCCCTCGGAGATCAGCATGGTAACGCTGGCGCCTTGCGGGTCATAGTCCTGACGGGCAATATTAAGAATCTGCGCACCGATAATTTCGGCGACATCCTTAAGGATTTGAGTCAGCTTATCGGCATTATAAGCTTCATCGATATACTCGATATAAGCCTGCTGCTGTTCAGCGGGTGCGTAACAAATATCGTAGATATTGAAACTGAGCGACTTTGTTAAATTATTAAAGCCGTGTAATTGCAATTTATTCAAAATAGTTAAACCTCTATAATTTCAAAATCATGAGTGACTTCCACCGCCGCCTTGCTTAGCATTATGGATGCGGAGCAATACTTTTCTGCGGATAATTTTACCGCCCGTTCAACCGCCGCGGCCTTTAAACCGGGACCGCTGACGATAAAATGTAGATGAATTTTACTAAACACACTCGGAACCGCATCGACACGCTCGGCAGTGACCTCAGCCACACACTTTACAATGTCATTTCTGCCTTTTTGTAAAATCTGCACCACATCAAAAGATGAACAACCGCCCACACCCAGCAAAAGCATTTCCATGGGCCGCATACCTATATTACGTCCGCCATGATCGGGCGGACCATCCATAACCACAGCATGCCCACTGCCGGTTTCGCCGACGAACATCACGCCATCGACCCACTTGACTGTTACTTGCATTTGTTTTTCCCGGTTAAAAATGACGCATAGGGTAGCATAAAAAATGCTTATTGCCAGAGTGACAATGTTGATTTTTTTGTTAAAATCCTTCATTGTAAGTCTACCTGCCACGACATTGATGATAGATAAATGGTTGCCATGACTCTTAAACCACAAGAACATCCTTACAAAGAAGCGCTGGAGCATTTCTTACGTTTTTGCCATGTAAAAAAATATCCAGCCAAAACCACCCTTATTCGGCCCGGCGATACCGGCGACCGGCTGTATTTTATTATGAACGGATCGGTTAGCGTCTGCGTGGAAGACCCCGAAGGCGAACATGAACTGATTTTAGCTTACCTGAATAAAAATGAATTTATTGGCGAAATCGGCATTTTTAAAGAATCCGAAAAGCGGAAAGTAAGTGTTATCACCCGCGGGGAGTGCCATCTGGCTGAAATAAGCTACGAGCGGCTCCGTCAGATATTAAAAAAAGAGCTAAAGGAACATGGGCCTGACATCTTGTTTATGATAGGCGAACAATTATCGTCCCGACTTTTAAACACCAGCCGTAACTTATGCGATTTAGCCTTTATGGACGTCGAAGGACGCATTGCCCGAACCTTGCTGGAGCTGTGTAAAAGCCCCGAAGCAATAACCCATCCTGAAGGTATGCAATTGCATATTTCCCGGCAAGAAATCGGCCATATGGTCAGCTGCTCAAGAGAAATGGCAGGACGCGTTTTAAAAGAGTTGGAAAATAAAAAACTGATTACCGCACGCGGTAAAACTATTGTGGTATTCGGTACGCGTTAGAATTGATTTATTGCTCGATAATCAAACGCCGACTGATGCATTACTGGTTTACCCGAGTGCCCTACGGCTTTTTCCTCGGGTTCAGCAAAAAACGCCGCATAAGCCATGAACACCCAAGCCTAAATACTTCAGCCCATTACATTGCATCATGACGATCAATGTTAGGCAAAATCACCAAAAACTCTCCGCCGCCCTAACGACCGATAAAATCGTTTTTACGCTTCATTCGGCTTTGTAACGTTTGCGCGACTTGGCGGAGGCAGTCCCGCGGCCCGAAAAAACTCAACAATATCACCTCTATGATCAATACTGCCGAGAAAAGTTTTGATTAACAGCCGGCCCTCCTGATCATCGATGAGTACTATTTTTGTCATTTTCTTATCGTAAGCATACGCTTATATTCCACAAATTATTTGACGAAACTTAGTTAAATCATATAATGTTTAACCCTTCAAAATTTAGGTTTTTCTTGTCCTTCCCTGAAAAAAACGCCTGTGTCTTCAGCAAAGAAGAGATCGATTGTTTAAATTAAGCTTAACTAAATATGACCAAACCAAGGCGTTTGTCTCAAGAACAACAAAACTCCACTTATGCAACCCTCCTTATCAAGCGCAATTATCCGACTCTCATCGGTCGGCTATCTTACCCTTTTCAAATAACAACTAAGAGCAGCTTATGAGAATCAACATGCCGATAACCCACACGGAATATCCGCTTAAAAAAACGGATTCCATCGTATCCAAGACCAACTTGTTAGGGGTAATTACTTACATCAACGAAGACTTTATTCGCGTCAGCGGCTTTACCCAAGAAGAACTGGTCGGCTCAGAACATAATATAGTGCGGCATCCCGACATGCCGCCGGAAGCGTTTGAAGACATGTGGCAAACCTTGAAAGAAGGCCGCCCTTGGACCGGCATAGTCAAAAATCGCTGTAAAAACGGTGACTTTTACTGGGTTTTAGCCAATACCACCCCTTTTTATGAAGAAGGGCGACAGGTCGGTTACCTGTCGGTGCGCAGCAAACCCAGTCGAGAACAAATCACTGAAGCGGATAATGCCTACCGATTGTTTAAAGAAGGCAAGGCCGGCAACCTGAGAATCCGGGACGGAAAAGTCATCAAACACACCGCTTTAACCAAGCTGAGTCCGTTCAAGGAACTCACGCTCAAAAGCCGTTTAATCTATGTTATCGGAATGTTAAGCATGCTCATGATACTGATCGGCGGCATGGGTTTGCATGGTATGCAAGATACCACTCGGAGTTTACGCACCGTATATGAAGACCGCACAGTGCCGATGGCCCAGATTGCCGCCATTCAAAAACTGATACTGACCAACCAGCTACGTATTACCAGCGCCGTGATCACGCCCACGACCGAGGTGATAAAGAATAATACCGCCGAAGTGGAGCAAAACATTGCAGAAATAAGCAAAACCTGGGATGCATACATGGGCACCTATCTCACCCCAAAAGAAAAGCAACTGGCTGATAAATTTGCCGAAGACAGAAAAGTCTTCGTTACGGAAGGCCTGAAACCCGCTATCTCAGCCCTACGCGCCAACGATATTGCACAAGCCAACACGATTATCGGCACCAAAATTCGCCCTCTCTATGAGCCCGTCAGTGAAGGCATTCAAAGCCTTTTACAAGTGCAGATAGACGTCGCCAAGCAAGAATACAATGCGGCGCACTCAAGCTTTATCAGCACCCGCAACATCGCTGTCGGCTTGGTTGTGTTAGGTGTGCTGCTTGCCTTGGTCATGGGCTTTACCCTGCTGCGCGCTATTGTGCGTCCGCTTAAAAGCGTTATCGACCTGCTCTACCATATGGCTCATGGCAGCCAAAAGAATATTGAGATTGAACGCCGAGACGAAATCGGCAAAATGATGGAAGCGCTTAAATTACTGCAAAGCAAATTCGGTTTCGACTTGGCCGAAAGCAATCGTATCAGCAACGAAAACCTGCGCATCAAAATCGGTCTGGATAACGTCAGCACCGGCGTGATGATCGCCGACAACGCGCGTAATATCATTTATGTGAACAAATCGGTAGTCGAAATTCTCAGCACGGCCGAAGCGGATATTCGTAAACAGTTGCCCAACTTCTCCGCCGCCAATTTGATCGGCTCCAATATTGATGTTTTTCATACAACCCCCGCGCACCAAGCGCAGATACTCTCTACTTTTAACAATCTATACACCGCCCAAATGAATCTCGGCGGGCGCTCCATGGTGGTCAAGGCCAGTCCGGTCATTAACGATCAGGGACAGCGTCTGGGCGCGGTAGCCGAATGGCAGGATCGCTCCATTGAAGTTGCAGTGGAACAAGAAGTCGCCGCCATTGTTCATGGCGCCGTCATGGGCGATTTCAGCCGGCGCATCGACATGCAGGACAAAAAAGAGTTCTTTAAACAACTGGGCGAAGGCCTTAACGAACTGCTGGACATGACCGAGACCGGCATCAATGACGTGGTGCGGGTACTGGGCGCGCTGTCCCATAGCGACCTGACCCAAACCATTAGCAACGACTATGCCGGCAGTTTCGGACAACTCAAGGATGACGCCAATACCACGGTGGACAAACTTAAGCACGTCATCAACCAAATCAAAGAAGCTACCGACAATATCAACACCGGCTCCAAAGAAATCGCCTCCGGCAACAACGACTTGTCGCACCGCACCGAAGAACAAGCCGCCAGTCTGGAACAAACCGCGGCCAGCATGGAACAACTGACCTCCACCGTGCAGCATAATGCCGCCAACGCCAAACAAGCCAACCAACTGGCCGTCGACGCTTCCGATATAGCCGGCAAAGGCGTTGAAGTGGTCGGTCAAGTGGTTCGGACCATGGAAAACATTAACGAATCTTCGCGCCGGATCGGCGACATTATTTCGGTCATCGACGACATTGCTTTTCAAACCAATATTCTGGCCTTGAACGCCGCTGTCGAGGCCGCCCGCGCCGGCGAACAAGGCCGGGGCTTTGCGGTAGTCGCGGTCGAAGTGCGCAACCTCGCGCAACGCGCGGCGACGGCTGCCGGAGAAATCAAACATCTGATTGACGATTCGGTGACGAAAGTTTCCGACGGCAGCAAATTGGTCACCCAAGCCGGCGCGACCATGGAAGACATTGTCAACTCCATCCGCGGCGTGACCGTGATGATGTCGGAAATCAGCTCCGCTTCGGCGGAACAAACCGCCGGTATCGAGCAAGTCAATCAGGCTATCGCTCAAATGGACGACGTTACTCAGCAAAATGCCGCGTTGGTGGAACAAGCCGCCGCCGCGGCCGAATCATTGGAAGAACAGGCGCACAGTCTATCGATCACGGTCGCGCAGTTCAAAGTGAACAACGACTCTCGCAGGACACCGAGCGGCGCATCCAAAGCCGCTTCTTTTCATAGCGCGCCGCCGCAAAAAGAAACGGCGCAAGCTAGAACGGCAAACGCTAATAAACCGGCAACCGTCAAACCTAAACCCATTCCGCAATCTTCCAGCGATGAATGGGAAGAGTTTTAGTTTTAACGACTCAACAACCACAAATAGGCGCTTCTATGACCTATAGGGCCGATATTTTGCCTCATATATAAGGCTGCCGATACGACACAGGTAATTGAATAACAAGTATTTTTACAAGTTGCATTTTCTCAGGCCTAGCTAAGGAACGTGTATGAAATAACTTGAGCATTTGATTCTCCTCACCCTCTCCAGCAGGAGAGGGAGCCAGTTGCCGACGTTATTTCATGCTCGTTCCTAAGCCCACTGACAAGGTGAAACATCGGTAAACCGATTTCAGCAAAAAACTTACACTCCATCTACGCCAAGTTTTACTATTTCAGTTATTAAACGTAACTACTCAGCGTATGTTAAAAATGATTAATGGAACACGGATGACACAGATAGAACGGATAATCACTGATTAAAAGCGCAGAATATTCTAAAAAATCCGTGTAAATCCGTCTTATCTGCGTCATCCGTGTTCCAT
>SXGT01448711.1_pt1 | contig 10511 bp, 10 predicted proteins | sample 3176221 | NCBI WGS metagenome assembly SXGT01 (sample SAMN11356862, study PRJNA531348) | freshwater metagenome | isolation source: freshwater sample F1-120 | place: China: Fuxian Lake, Yuxi | collected 2017-12-25
ATTCCTTACTTACGCTGCGTCCCCAACGTCAGCATTGCTTGTCCTGCAGACGAAAACGAGTGCCGCCAACTGTTGAGTACGGCGTTCGCCCAAAACCATCCGGTTGCCGTTCGGTATCCGCGCGGCGCGGGGGTTGGAATAGCCGTGCGTTCGGATTTGGACGTGCTTGCCTTTGGCAAGGGCGAAATACGGATGCAAGGGAAAAAGATTGCTATTTTGGTATTCGGAAGTTTGTTGTATCCGGCCATGGAAGCGGCTAAAGCCTTAGGTGCCAGCGTTGTCAATATGCGCTGGGCTAAACCTTTGGATACCGAGTTGTTAATTCAAGTGGCCAAGACCCATACCGCCTTGGTTACTTTGGAGGACGGCGCGATCATGGGTGGAGCAGGAAGCGCCGTACTTGAAGCACTTCAAGCTGCAGGCTTGACTTTGCCGGTATTACAACTGGGCTTACCCGACGCTTTTATCGAGCATGGCGACCCTGTCGCGCTGATGGCCTCACTGGGTCTTAACGCACAGGGCATACAAGCGTCAATCCAATCACGATTTACCGTTATTTCCGAGCATTGACAAGGGAAAACCCCCTCCCTTGGGCCCAGTTGGCCGTCTTACAATTCAGACGGTTTTAAGATATTAAACTTCGCATTAAAGCCAGTTTTTTGGCAAATGCATCTACCTTTTTAAGGAGTACTTCATGGATCGTCGTTCGATAATTAAAAACGCAGGAATAGCGGGTGTTCTGGCCGCTGGAGCCGCACCTGCCGTTCATGCACAAACTTCTGAAATTCGCTGGCGTTTGGCGTCCAGTTTTCCTAAGGCGCTTGATACCATTTTTGGTGCTGCAGATTCTTTTGCTAAAAAAGTAAAAGAACTCTCAGGGGGCAAATTCATTATTTCTACCCATGCAGGCGGCGAGCTTATGCCTCCCTTTGGCGTGGTTGATGGCGTACAAAACGGTACCGTTGAAATGGCGCACACTGCGCCCTACTATTTTCACGGCAAAGATGAGACATTTGCTTTGGGTTGCGCCATTCCTTTTGGTTTGAACAGCCGCCAAATGACGGCTTGGATGTACCAAGGCAATGGTGGAAAACTCATGCGTGATTTTTACGCAAAGTACAACATCGTCAACTTCCCCATGGGAAACACCGGCGCCCAAATGGGTGGCTTTTACCGTAAAGAAATCAAATCGGTTAAAGACATCAAAGGTATGAAATTCCGCGTGGGTGGTTTTGCTGGGCGCGTGTTTGAACGCATGGGCGGCGTTCCTCAAAATATTCCTGGTGGAGAAATCTACACCGCTTTGGAAAAAGGGACGATCGATGCAGCCGAGTGGGTGGGTCCGTACGATGACCAAAAATTGGGTCTCAATAAAGTCGCTCCGTTTTACTACTATCCCGGCTGGTGGGAAGGCGGTCCGCAGCTCTCAATCTATGTCAATCTGGACAAGTGGAACGCGCTGCCCGAGCACTATCAAACCCTATTCACCATGGCCTGCGCAGAAGCCAATGTGCAGATGCTGGCCGAATATGATGCCAAAAACCCAGCCGCCCTGGCCCGCCTAATCAAACAAGGGGTCAAGCTCCATGCCTACCCGAAAGATATTTTGGACGCAGCGCGCAACGCAGCCTTCGAACTTTACGCACAAGAAGCGGCCAAAAACCCCGACTTCGCGCGGATTTACGAGGCGTGGAAGGCATTCCGCAGCCATGAGATTGCTTGGTTCAAGATCGCCGAGGGCAGCTACAGCAACTACATCAACGGCGTGAAATAGGCGCGCGCATTACCCGCGGACAGGCCGCTGCCAGGTCAAACCGCCAATAACTCGACCTCAAAGATCAGGGTGGCATTGGGCGGAATCACACCGCCGGCACCGCGCGCACCGTAACCCATCTCTGGGGGAATGGTGAGTTTGCGCTTGCCGCCCACCTTCATGCCGGCCACGCCCTCGTCCCAACCCCGAATCACATGGCCGCGGCCAAGCCCAAACTCAAACGGCTCGTTGCGGCTATGACTGGAATCGAACAGCGTGCCGTCGGTCAGCCAACCCGTGTAATGGACCGTTACCAGCTTTCCAGAAACCGCCTCGGCACCCTCACCGACGCAAATATCCTCAATCAACAATGCACTCATTTCAACACCACCAAGACAACACGACGATTTTGCTCGCGCCCCTTACGAGTTTTGTTCTCGCCTAACGGAGCGGTCGCACCATAAGAAATCACATCCATGCGATGCAGCGGAATTGCACCCCGCGTCGCCAGATAATGCCGCACGGCCTCGGCCCGGGCCTGGCCCAACGCCTGATTGCCCGCCGCACTCCCGGTATTGTCGGTATGCCCCTGAATCTCTACGAAGACATTGCGGTTCTCGCCGCGCAAGCGCGCCGCGAAGGCATCCAGCGCCTTCATCCCCTCGGCTGAAAGGACCGACTTGCCCAACGGGAAACGCAGGGTCCCGTCATTGAGCACCGTCTCATAAATAAACTTACCCTCAGCCAATTTCCCGGCCGCCATTGCGCGCTCCAAGGCCTCCCGCGCCGTCGCCTGCACACCAGCCACGCCAGCCTGATTGGCCGAAATTTGTGAGGTATGCGCATCCAGCCACTTTTCATGATTGGCAATTTGGCGACCGTGCTCGCCAAAGCGGCCCTCCAAACCATCAACGCGGGCATTAGCCCCGTCAACGCGCGCACTGACCCCGTCAATACGCGAGCTCAAATAGCCGTCCTGCGTTTGCAATGCGCTAATCTGGCCATCCTGGCGGATATCCCGCGCATCAATCGGCGTCAGCTTGGACTGCACAAAATCATGGACATATTCCTTGGTCGCACAACCGCTGATCAGCGTCAAAAGAGCGCCCGCAATCATTAACTTTTTCATGATCCAGTTCCTGCGAAATAAACGCCTGCCAGTCTAAGCCTTTACCCATCATCCGGGAAGCCTTCGGCTTCGACTCAAAACAACTCATCGAACAGCGTACCGTCAACACCACACGGCCAAATTCTTAGCAGAACTTCACCAAAGCCCGTGTTCCTTACGGCCATCGCCTATGTATCGGCACTCAGCCGCAGCGGGCCCGACCGCCCCTATCCCACTTACCCCGCTTATTGATACGCAGCGCCAGGATCAAAGGGAATATCCAGCCCCTCAAGCGCGGTCGTCGCGTCCGGCTCCACCCCAATAAGCTCAGGAAAGGCAAGCACCATCGCCAGCATCACGAGTTGAAGGATCACAAAGGGAATCACGCCACGATAAATGTCGCGACTGCCAATTTCTGGCGGCGCAACGCTCTTGAGATAAAACAGGGTAAAACCCATCGGCGGAGTCAAAAATGAGGTCTGCATGTTCAGCGCCAACATCACGCCAAACCAGACCGGATCGATCCCCAGCGCGTGGACCACCGGGACCAACAACGGCACCAAAATGAAGGCAATCTCAAAAAAATCGATAAAAAAGCCCAGACCAAACACCAACAGGTTTATCAGCAACAAAAAGCCGATCTCGCCGCCAGGCACCGCCGTCAGCAAGGATTCGACCCAGCGGTCCCCATCCAAGCCACGAAACACCAACGCAAATACCGTCGATCCGATCAGAATGAACATCACGAAACTGGTTAGCCGCGCCGTGCTGCCCATGGACTCGCGTAACAAAGGCAAATTCAGGCGACGATGCGCCGCCGCCAGCGCGAGCGCACCGACCGCCCCCATTGCACCCCCCTCGGTCGGCGTAGCAATACCCATAAAAATGGTGCCAAGGACCAGAAAGATCAGCGCCAGCGGGGGCAGCAACGAGACCAAAATGCGGCGCAGCAACGCCCCCCCATGCAAGGCGCGGGCCTCTAATGGCAAGGCCGGCATACTGGCCGGCCTGATCCATGACAGCACCAACACATACATCACAAAAAAGGCCGCCAACAGCAGTGCCGGTAGCATCGCCGCGCCGTACATATCGCCAATCGACACACCCAATTGATCGCCCAGCACGATCAACACTAACGACGGCGGGATAATCTGCGCCAGGGTTCCCGAGGCCGCAATCACCCCGCTGGCTAGACGCTTGTCATAGCCGTAACGCAACATGATGGGCAGGGAGACCAGCCCCATGGCGATGACCGAAGCCGCCACCACGCCGGTAGTCGCGGCCAGCAGGGCACCGACAAAAATCACCGCGTAGGCCAATCCGCCGCGCACCGAACCAAACATCTGGCCAATGGTTTCGAGCAGGTCCTCGGCCATACCACTGCGTTCCAGGATCAAGCCCATGAAGGTGAAGAACGGAATAGCCAACAGCACCGTGTTCGACATGATCCCGAACACCCGCTCGGGGAGGGCCTGCAAAAAAGCCGCCTCAAAAAAGCCGGCCTGGATGCCAATCACGGCAAACAGCAGACCGTTGGCGGCCAACGCAAAGGCCACCGGATAGCCCAGCAACATGAACAACACCAAGCCCATGAACATGAGCGGGGCCATCCACGGCAACAGCTCAAAACCCATTTCAGCTCTGCGCCTCTGCGTCGCCAAGCAAACCGCCTTTGCCCTGCAAGAAGGCCGCCCGCTTGATCATCTCGGAAACCCCCTGCAGGATCAGCAAGAGCAAACTCAGCGGCAACAACAGGCGCACCGGCCAGCGTAGCAGCCCTCCCTCGTCAGGCGAGACCTCCTGGCTCTGCCAGGAAAGCCAGAAGCCCTCCCAAGAAAACCACAGGATCAACGCCATAACCGGCACCAGGAAAATTGCCGTGCCGAATAGATCAATCCACGCCTGGGTGCGCGGTGCAAAGCGGCTATAAAAAACATCCACCCGCACATGGCCGTTATGGCGCAAGGTGTCGCCAGCAGCGAGTAAAAAGATGGCTGCAAACAGATACCACTGCAATTCCAGCCAAGCGTTTGAACCCAAGCCAAAGGCATAGCGAAAGAGCGCATTGCCCGCCGACAGCAGCACGAGCCCCAACACCAACCAGTTCACCATACGCCCAACCCGCTCGTTGAGGGCATCAATCCACCTTGCTATGCGCAACGATCCCTGTATCACTCGTCTCTCGCCTCAGAGTCGCCGGCTACACGCATGGCATCAAGCAGGATCGAACCCACCCGCCGTGAGCCCCGCGTCTCCATATCACTGCCAATAGCCGCAATGCCGGCGAACATGGTGCGCAGATTTCCTGCCACCGTAATCTCCTCAACCGGATAGGCGATCTCACCGCCCTCCACCCAAAAGCCTGCCGCACCGCGTGAATAATCGCCGGTCACCATATTGACGCCGTGCCCCAAAAGCTCGGTGATCAAAAGCCCCGAGCCCATCCGGGCCAATAACGCCGCGAAATCTTCGCCCGTCGAAGAAACTATTAAGTTGTGATTGCCACCGGCATTTCCGGTGCTCTGCATACCCAGCTTGCGGGCACTGTAACTACCCAAGAAATACCCCTCGACGCAGCCGTCCTGCACCACCGCACGGTCTCTAACCGCCACGCCCTCGCCATCAAACGGCGACGAGGCCAAGCCCCGCAGCAAAAAAGGCCGTTCCTCGATCTGCAGGAAAGTCGGAAACACCTGCGTACCCAAGCTGTCCTGCAAGAAGCTGGATTTTCGGTACAGATTCCCGCCCGACACCGCCGCAACAAAACTCGCGATCAACCCCGTGGCAATCGGTGCCTCAAAGATCACCGGGCAACTTTGGGTAGGCAAACGCCGCGCGCCAAGACGCCGCACGGCGCGTTCGCCGGCGCGCTGCCCTACGGACTCCGCCGGATCCAGATCGCCGGCCGCGCGTGCGCTGGTATACCAGTGATCTCGCTGCATGGCCCCATCCGCCTCTGCGATCACCGAACACGAGATGGAATGGCGCGAGGTGGGATAACCGGCGCAAAAACCGTTTGAATTGGCATAGATAAACTGGGCCTGCTGCTGACTGACCGTCGCCCCTTCCGTATTGCCAATCCGCCGATCCACCGCCAGAGCCGCCGCCTCACAGGCCCGTGCCATGTCCACCGCTACCGCCACTTCCAGCGCCCACGGGTGAAACAAATCCAGATTCGGAAACTGCGTCGCCAAGCGGTCTGGATCGGCCAAGCCCGAGAACGCATCCTCGGCCGTAAAGCGGGCAATCGCGACCGCCTTTGCAACGGTCTGGCGCAACGCCGCCGGCGAAAAGTCGGAACTTGCCGCGTGACCGCGCCGCTGTCCCACATAGGCCGTCACGGTCACCGCCTTATCGCGATTATGCTCAATCGTCTCAATCTCGCCGTGCCGCACGGTCACCGCCTGACCCGAACCCTCCGAGATCTCCACCTCGGCGCTCGTCGCCCCAGCCAAGCGAGCCTGCGCCAACACCTGCTGGGCCAGGTCACGCAACGCCGGCGCCGTATATGAAAAGCCTTGTTCTGCCACTTCGGCCATTCCTTCTTGTCCCTCTGCAAAGCCGTTATGATACAGGCACACGCGGCACGCCCCGCAGCCAAACCACCGAGCCCATGCCCACACCCGATCAGCAACCGGACGACACCCCCCTCAGCCGCACCCAGCGCAAACACGAGGTTGAAGCCTTGCAAACCCTGGGTCGCGCCCTGACTGAACTGGCGCGGGACCAGTTAAAACGCATCCCCATGCCCGACGACCTGCGCAACGCCGTCCTCGACTGGCACCGTTTTCCCAAGCACGAGGCACAACGCCGGCAACTGCAATACATCGGCCGCCTGATGCGCAAGATTGATCCGACCCCCATTGCCGAAGCGCTCGCCCATGTGCGGGGCGAATCGACCGCCGCCAAGGCCCATTTTCACAGTCTGGAACGCTGGCGCGAGCGGCTCTTGACCGATCCGGACGGACTCACCGCCTGGATGGCGGAACACCCCGCCAGCGACGCCCAGCAACTGCGTAGCCTGATCCGCAACGCCTCCCGCGAGGCCGCACAGGGCAAGCCGCCCAAGTCCAGTCGCGAATTATTTCGCCACCTGCGCGAGACCCTTGAACACCCCTTAGACACAACCGACAAAACAAATCTGGAAGCTGACGATCTATCGGCTTTGGACGACGCCGCCTGATGGAACATCCCAACGGCCAAGCCCCAGGGACCGGCGCAGAAACCACAGCGAATGCCGCCGTTACCTTAAGCCAATGGCGTGCGGCACTGGCGCTGTTCCCCTATGTCTGGCGGCACCGGGGCCGCGTCATAACCGCCTTTATTCTCTTGGTCGCCGCCAAGCTCGCAACGGTTAGCGTTCCTTTAATCCTGAAAGAAATCGTTGATGACCTGCAAAACCCCAATCGGCTAGCCGCACCGCTGGCTCTGGTCGTCGCCTATGGCGTTCTGCGTTTTGCCAACACCGCCTGTACCGAACTGCGTGACGGTCTCTTCGCCCGCGTTCTGCAACGCGCCATGCGCGGCGTCATTCACGATGTATTCCGCCACCTGCACGCCCTGTCACTCCGCTTTCACCTTAACCGGCGAACCGGCGCACTGGCGGCCGAGATCGAGCGCGGTGCCCGCTCGATTCGTTTTCTGATCAATTTTTCGCTCTTCAACATCGGTCCGACCCTGCTTGAGATCGCCTTGGTGGCCGGCATCCTGTTCGTCAAATATGACCCCGCCTTTGGCCTTATCACCCTATTCACCCTTGCGGTTTACATCAGCTTTACCCTGCTCGTCACCAATTGGCGGCTGGAGCACCGGCGCGCCATGCACGCCGCCGATGCGCGTGCCAATGCCCACGCCGTTGATAGCCTGCTCAACTTCGAGACCGTCAAAGTCTTTGGCAACGAAATCTTTGAGGCCGAACGGCTCAAAACGGCCCTAAGCGAGGCTGAAAACGCCGCCGTGCGGACCGAGGCTTCACTTGCCTGGCTCAACACCGGCCAGGCCCTCATCATCTCGGCCAGCCTCATCGCCATGATGTCCCTCGCCGTGGACGGTGTCGCCGCTGGCCGCATGACCCTCGGCGACCTGGTATTGGTCAACGCCTTTCTGATCCAACTCTTCATACCGCTCAATTTTCTCGGCACCGTCTATCGTGAGATCCGCAACGCCCTCACCGACATGGAAAAGTTGTTCGGCCTTCTGTACAGCGTGCCTGACATCCGCGACCAACCCGATGCACCCGCCCTTGCCGTGGCCGCAGGCGAGGTGCGTTTCGAGGCCGTACGCTTTGCCTATGATCCGCGCCGTCCCATCCTCGCTGACATCAGCTTCACCATCCCGGCCGGTCACAAGGTGGCCGTGGTCGGTGCCAGCGGCAGCGGAAAATCCACCCTGGCGCGCCTCCTGTTCCGTTTCTACGAAGTCGACAGCGGCCGCATCCTGATCGACGGCCAAGACCTCCGCACCGTCACTCAAGCCAGCCTACGCGCCGCATTGGGCATGGTTCCCCAGGACACCGTCCTGTTTAACGACACGCTCTACTACAACATCGCCTACGGTCGTCCCGAGGCCGACCGCGCCGCCGTAATCGAGGCCGGCCGTGCCGCCCGTCTCGATGCCTTTGTCGCCAGCCTGCCAGAGGGCTGGGAGACCCGCGTGGGCGAACGCGGCCTAAAACTCTCCGGGGGTGAAAAACAACGGGTCGCCATTGCTCGTGCCCTGCTCAAAAATCCACCCATTTTGGTCTTCGACGAGGCCACCTCCTCGCTCGACTCGGTCACCGAACAAGCCATTCAGTCCGAGATTGAGTTGGCCGCGAAAAACCGCAGCAGTCTAGTCATCGCCCACCGTCTCTCGACTGTCATTGATGCCGATGAGATCCTCGTTCTGGAAGAAGGGCGCATCGTGGAACGCGGCAATCACGCCAGCCTGCTGGCGAAGAATGGCCCCTATGCCGAATTGTGGCGGCTACAGTTACGCAACCAATCGCGCCCCGCAACCGACCCTACCGCCACGGTAAGCGGCAACGGTTAACGCAACGACAAGATCGGCCAGCCGGCCGCCTCGGCATGAGCACGCAAAGTGGCGTCCGGATCGACGGCCACCGGCGTCTTCACCCGCGCCAAAAGGGGCAGATCATTAAGCGAATCGCTATAGAACGCGCTGTCTTCTAGGGTCGCAAAGTCCTGCCCGCGCTCGGCCAACCACGCCTCCAGACGCACGACCTTACCCTCGCGAAACGCGGGCTGGCCGGTCACACCACCGGTAAATTCACCATCGGCACCCACCTCCGGCTCAGTCGCAATCAGGTGGGGCACGCCCAGATAGCGTGCAATCGGGGCCGTCACAAAACGGTTGGTTGCAGTAATGATCAGGCAGGTGTCAGCGCGATGCTGCGCCAAGAGGGCCTGCGTCCCCGGAGCCACCATCGGGATGATGTGGTCACGCATAAACTCGGCATGCCAAATCTCCAGTTGCGTGCGCGGATGACGCGCCAACGGCTTTAATTGAAAATCCAGAAAAGCATGGATATCAAGACAGCCCGCTTTGTAATCGTCATAAAACTGCTGATTGCGGGCCTCGTAAACCTCACGATCCAGCACCCCCTTGCTGATCAAAAACTGTGCCCACTCAAAATCAGAATCACCGGCCAATAGAGTGTTATCGAGGTCAAACAGGGCTAAACGCATAATGAACAGCAGATCTTGAAGGCAGAGGCACGCAGTATACTCAAGGCGTGAACTTGGTGACCTCTAACCTTCCCTCCGACTGGTTGATCCCGCTCTGGGCAACAGCGCTTCTCCTGCTCCTGGTCATGGCAAAGCGCCTCAACTGGAAACGCCTGCGAGAAAAAGACGATCTCAATATTTTCCTCGGCGCCACGGTGGCCGTCCTCGGACTCTGGATGATTCATACTGGCATCCGCCCCGGGCTATCCTTCCACCTCCTAGGTGCCAGCGCCCTCACCCTCATGTTTGGGCCGTGGTTCGCCCTCCTCGCCTTTGCTCTCATCAATGCCGCGCTTGCCCTTTGGCATGGCCAACTTGATGCCTGGCCCATCAACTGGCTCATCTACGGCGCCCTGCCCATCCTGTTCAGCTGGCGTCTGTACCGGTTCGTGGATCGGCGTCTGCCCAACCATTTATTCATCTACATTTTCCTCAACGCCTTTTTTGGCGCCGCCCTCGCTGTTGGGCTGACCGGCCTCCTCTCGACCGGTTTTTTAACCCTCTCCGAGGCCTACCCGCTGGATTATCTGCTCGACCAATACCTGCCCTATTGCTTGCTCATGGCCTGGGCCGAGGCCTTCTCAACCGGCATGCTGATCACCGTCATCGTCGTTTACAAACCGGCCTGGATCGCCACCTTCGATGACCGCCGTTACCTGAATCGCTGATTTATGTCCCCCGCCTTACCGCCTGCGGCGCCCGGCCCCGTGCCCCGCATCGAACTGCCCGGCGACCTGCCCGTTGCCGCGCACCGCGACGCCATCATCGCCGCCCTTCAAAACCATCAAGTCATCATCGTCTGCGGCGAGACCGGATCCGGCAAAACCACACAATTACCCAAACTCGCCTGGCTCGCCCAACAAGGCCAACCAGGTCATGACGACACCCGCCGCCCGCACCGCATCGGCATGACCGAACCGCGCCG
>SXGT01459635.1_pt1 | contig 10511 bp, 8 predicted proteins | sample 3176221 | NCBI WGS metagenome assembly SXGT01 (sample SAMN11356862, study PRJNA531348) | freshwater metagenome | isolation source: freshwater sample F1-120 | place: China: Fuxian Lake, Yuxi | collected 2017-12-25
ACGATGTTGAACAGCTTCAACACCTGGTCGAGCATCTGGCGGTGCTGTCCGGTGACACACACGCGTACCTGCACGTCGTGACTCCGGGCCTGTCGCTGCAGCTCCCGGATGACCGGAGCGAGCTTGATCGCTTCGGGGCGTGTCCCGAAGACACACAGGACTTTCACTCGGATCTCGCTACGACCGCCGTTCGCGCCCTAAAGGCGACACCCAACTCAGCACCTCCCGGGGTGGCTCGACGAGTCGGGTGCAGAACCAACGGCACGCAGGACTCCCATCGCGCGCATGCGGGTCTGAGCGGCTGCGAACGTATCTTCGGTCTCTGGCTCGTTCGCGGCCCATTGCACATACTCGCGGACCATCTCTTGCTGAGTTACTTGCGGCCGCCAGCCGAGTGAGTGCAAGCGACTGATATCGGAAAAGATATGGCGCGTGTCGCCCACACGGTAAAGGCCCGTGATCTCGGGCTCCCGCGTGGAGCGGCTCTCTCGCAGCACCAGGCGCGCCAACTCCACGACGCTCACGGTTCGCCCGGCACCCACGTTGAAGACTTGGAAGTCCGCCCGTGGGTCCTCCAGCGCCAGGAGGTTCGCACGCACGACGTCGTGAATGGAGACGTAGTCGCGCAGTTGCTCTCCATCCTCGAAGAGTGCCGGAGCCTCGTCATGCAGAGCGCGTACGGTGAAAGAGCGAAGTGCACCAGAATACGCATTCCGAAACGACTGCCGCGGACCCTGCACGATGGAGTAACGGAACGCCACGCTTGGGATACCATAACGGCGCCCCAGCTTGATCGCGATGTCCTCTTGATCTCGCTTGGACAGGCCGTAGCTGTTGTGCGGCCCAACCACGGCTTCATTAGTCCAATCCGGAGTGGCCGGGATACCGCAATGCGAGCATCGGACGTGCCAGTTGCCGAGAACAAGTTGCGCCTCGTCACGCTGGCCCGGATACACAACTCCGTGCTCGGCGCATGCGTAACGCCCCTCACCGTACACCGCTTGCGACGAGGCCACCAGCACGCGCTGGACTGGAAGCCGCTCGGTCACGATGAGTTCGTAGAGAAGCGCCGTACTGAAGCTGTTGACCAGGAAGAAGCGCGAAAAATCTGTCAGATAGTCCTGGTAAGCCGCAAGATGGTAGACCAGATCAATGCCATCGAGCGCGTCGCGTAGGGCCCCACGATCTGTCACGCTTCCTCGGACACGCTCCGCAGCGGCGGGTAGATAGCCCGGCCACTCGCCAGTGTGTACGGGAGGCTCAAGGCTATCCAGAATTCGCACGTCATAGCCGCGAGCTAATAGGGCATCGACAGTGTGAGAGCCGATGAATCCGGCGCCGCCAGTCACGAGCACACGCATGGAGATGCACCTTCACCCATTGAGTTCCATACAACGAGCGGGATCTAGTTCCGGGATGGGATAGAACCAAGACAGCCCAGGCAAAGCTGAAGAGGGCTCGGGACTATATGGTATCCGCCGTTGGACACGCCACCCATAACTCAGCCGCTAGTACGCCCTCCCAGCGCGGCGGCGATCGCCCTCCTCTGCAGAGGCCGAACGCTCTCCGGCAGTTCCGGGGCGGCGACGTATTTCCATCCTGAAACCTCAACGCTCGGGCGAAACTCGTGTGATCGAAGCGTGCACAGAAAAGCCAGGCGAATCGCCAGACCGCCATCATTGAATGCCGCCAGAAGCGGGCCGGCTTCCGCAACCACGCCAACTTCTTCGCGCAGTTCACGTGTCACTGCTTCCTCTGGCGACTCGCGCCCCTCGACTCGCCCGCTGGGCAATCCCCAGGGGTGTGCTCGATCGTGGGTGTGATAGAACAGCAGAACGCGGCCATCGGCGTCCAGGCAGATCGCCCACACGCTCACCACGAATTGGGTCCCCAGCAACGCCAGCACACGCGTCTTCATCGCCTCTCCGGGAAGGCAACCCCACGTCAACGCCAGAAACCGTAACAGCCCCTGTTTCACGATGCACCGCGATGGGCCAGCACTGCTGGCAGCGTCCGTACCAGGATGATGAGATCGAGCCAGAATGAACGTCGGTCGATGTACTGCAGGTCAAGTGTCACCCACTCGTCGAAGTCGGGAATGTCGTTCCGTCCCGAGATCTGCCAGATGCAGGTTATCCCTGGCTTCACCGCGAGTTTCCGCCTCTGCCAGTCGGTGAACTGTTCGTACTCGCGCTGCAGTGGCGGTCGCGGTCCCACCAGGCTCATGTCACCCTTCAAGACGCTCCAGAGCTGCGGGAGTTCGTCCAGGCTGTACTTTCGCAGGAAACGGCCGATTGAAGTTACCCGAGGGTCCTGGCGCATCTTGAACACGGGACCGCTCATCTCGTTGCGTTCTTGCAGCGCCGCAAAGAGCTGATCCGCATTCTGGTGCATCGAGCGGAACTTGTACCCGGTGAAGTAGCGTCCATGTTGGCCGACCACGTTCCATCGATACAGCACTGGGCCGGCTGAGTCGAGCTTGATCGCCGCGGCAATCACGCCGAGAATCGGCGCCAGCGCGATCATGGTGGCGCTGGCGACCGCGATGTCAAGCACACGCTTTGCGACGTCATAGCCGCCAGGCAGACTAGAAGGGGATCGGCGCGCGTTCAGAACTCCCTCCCATGGGTTTCGCTACGTCTCTGTTCAGCGGGCTCTTCGCATGAACCGAGCTCGCAATACCTGATAGACGAACCACGGGTTTGTGATCAGGTATCGCTTCCATAGGTTGCGAGGATCGTGGGCCAGACGGACGAGCCACTCAAGCCCTCGCCCGCGTGCCCAGTTCGGCGCATCCTTCTTGATTCCGGCCAACACGTCGAAGCTTCCCCCGACACCCATGGAGACCGGGACACCTAGCTCCGACTTGCTTTGCGAGATCCAGTACTCCTGCCGCGGTGTGCCCATTGCCACGAATAGAAGTGCCGGACGCGCATCACGGATGCTGGAGATGACCGCGGACTCTTCATCTGGGGTGAAGTACCCGTGGTGGGCCCCCGCGATTCGTAATTCAGGGTACACGCGCGTGAGACGCGCTACGAGCATCCGGTTCACATCAGGCTTTGCTCCGAGAAAATACGTTGGGAATCCTTCTCTGGCCGCCACGGGGAGCAACGTATCCAGAAGCATGATTCCGCCTATATGCGCCTTAAGCGGCGTCCCCAGCACCCCTGCGCCCCACACCACCGCCCATTCCGGCACTACCAGGTCGGAGGCTTCGATGATTGCTGCGAGTCTTGGATTGCGAGGCATTTGCCACAGCTTGGAAGCATTGATTGGCACGATCTGCCGCGGGCGCCCTTCCGAGATGAACTCCCGTACGACGGCGACCGCCTCGAGCATTGAGAGATTATCGACAGGGGCTCCCAAGAACTGAATGCGCGGCCAGTTCCTAGTGGCGTTCACTGCGTTGCTCCCGTCTGTGAACGGTTGGCAATCGCGCCGATGCTCGTGGCCAGACGAAGCTCCCACAGCGCCCGCTGCATCCAAGCTTGGCCCCAGCGTAGATACGGGATTCGGTTCCTATAGCGGCTCAGAATCTGATAGTGGAAGTAGCCGCTCTCATCCTGCAGGTTGGCAATCGCCCAGGCTGCTGAGCGATTGGCGAGGGCGAGCGCTTCGGGGTCAGCACCGCGAAAGCGGAGAAACGTGAGAATGGCTTGCGCTGCTGCGTGGACATCGATTGGGTAGGTGCGTGCAGGTGACCACCGGGGGGCGCCATCTGGCAGGATGCAACGCTGCTTCCAGAATTCGTAGCCACGGGTCGCCGAACTCAACACCCCGGAATCCTGAAGCCATTCAGAGAGATCATGGAGCGAGACAATGACGAAGCCGGTATGAAAGCTATCCACCCAGCCGTCCGACACGGCCTCGCCGTACGGCCAGGAACCGTCTTCACGCTGGCAGGCAATCGTGAATCGTGTCACTTGCTCAGCCAGGTTGCGGAGCTCCTGCTCGCCTGTGACCGTCGCCACCCGCGCAAGAAGCCCGGCGCCCAGGAGACTCGCGTTGTGCACAATGCGGCGATCCAGCGGGGTGTAGCTGAACGACACACCCTTTGGAGATTTGATGAGTGCGAGATCCCGCATGAGGAAGTCACAGGCACCTCGTGCCAGCCTCAGCGAATCTTGCTCCCCGGTTTCCTGATGCAAGTCCAGCAGGGCATCCGCGATGAACGCGGTATTCACGATCGTCGGAGTGTTTCGCGGCGCCCGGAAGGCACGATTCGGCCAGTCGAACGGGTAGCCCCAGCAGGGGCCGGAGTATCCGGGGGAGGCGTGGCTCGCTAGCCACTGCTTGAGCCATTCAGCGTACTCCAATGGCGTCTGTTCGCCGCTGAGCCGGTATCTCCGGATGGCGGTCGCTAGGAACAGACCCATGGCCTTGGGATTGATGGAAGGACGAATGGCGAGAAGGGGCCGCAGGTTGAGTGGACATCGACGCACTGCCTGGAGCCAGGCGACCCCGACCCATCGACTCCCGAATGTCAGGCGACGCAACAACGGACTGTTGAGCGCATCGTGCGGATCGTAGCCCGCGTGGCCGTTGCGTGCTATCCAAGTATCCAGACGGTTGGTGGCGGCCTCCAGGGTTGCATTGGACAATCCGCTTGCCGCGTTCCCCTGCACCGTCACGCCATCCCCTCCTGTCCTGAGCGAGGCACGCCATATCGATGACCGTCCCCCAATCGGACAATACCGAATCAGGCCGCGAGCCATGGCGCAAGGGACAGGAAGTTGCGCGTGTCCACCGCGATTCGATGGCGCATTTGAGGCCCAATCGTACCTGGATCGAGTCGCGCGTAGGCACGATGATCCACAAGAAGAAGGAGGCAATCGGCATCAAGGGCCAGATCCTCGACGGCGACGTCAGACTGCACGACCGTGTCATGGACCATGACGCTGGCTCCGGCGCGTCTGAGGTGTTCGATAACCTCAGCGGAAGGGCTCTCACGAGTATCGTCAACATCCGCCTTGTAGGTCACACCGAGCGCCACCACCCGTTTGCCATCGAGCCCGCCTAGCGTTTCCGCAACCAGGTCGGCGACGTGCAGCGGCATTCCATCGTTGACCATTCGGCTGGCCGCGATGAGCGGAGTGAAGCGGGGTGCGGCGCCCACCACGAACCAGGGATCCACCGCGATGCAGTGACCGCCAACGCCGGGTCCCGGCTGCAGCAGATTCACCCGCGGATGGCGGTTAGCTAGCTGGATCGCCTCCCAGACGTTCACACCCAGGTGCTGCGCCACCAGCGCGAACTCGTTGGACAGGGCGATATTCACGTCGCGGTGCGTATTCTCCATCAACTTCACCAGCTCCGCGGTCGTGGCGTCGGTGAGGAATACCTGGCCCTGCACAAAGCTGGCATACAGATCGCGCGCCGCCTCGGCCGAGGCCGGATCCACTCCACCGATGACGCGGTCGTTGTGGACCAGCTCATGGAAGATGCGGCCGGGTAGCACGCGCTCGGGGCAATGGGCAAGGCGAAAGTCCGCGCCCGCACGGAGCCCTGAGCCTCGCTCAAGCACCGGCCTGACCACGCGTTCCGTGGTGCCCGGGGGCGACGTGGACTCCAGGATGACCAGGTTCCCCGGACGGAGCAGCGGGGCCACGGCCTCCGCGGCGTCCGTGACATGGCGCAGCTCGGCACGCTTGTGGGCGAGGCCGTGAACGGGCGTGGGCACGGCCAGAATGAACGCATCCGCCGGCACGGGTGACGATGCCGCCTCCAGACGCCCCGACGCGACCGCCTGCGCCAGCCGCTCATCCAACAGGTGTTCGCGAATCACCGCGCGGCCGTCGGCCAATGCCCGCTCGACGGCCGGGTTGGCATCGAACCCGACCACGTGGTGGCCGGCGTTGGCCAGGACGACAGCAGTCGGCAAGCCGATATAGCCCAGGCCAACAACGCACACACGCGCTGGAGGAGACATGGTGGACATCCCTCTTCTCCGCTTCTGTCGGCGAATCCCTCACTCAAGCCGGGAGGAGACAGCCGGGATCTACCGCCACGCGCTCCCTGGTTCGGGCGCTCTCCAGGATGGCCAGGGTAGCCAGCATGCTCAACGCGGCATCCGCGAAGGTCAGAGCCTCGGCGCCGCCGTGCCGCAGGAGTTGCACGAACGCGGCCATCTCGGCGCGATGGCCCTTGTCCTGCCCGCTTGCTTTCATACGCCGCCCCGTGCCGCCCTGGTACAGCAGCGCTTCGCGGAAATCGTCGATCACCGCGGAGCGCCCGCCGCCGAACACCTCAACCCGTTCCTTGGGCATCCCGCCATCGCCATTGGCCAGGTAGAACAACGTGCCCACCGATCCGTTGGCGAAGCGGATCGTGACGGAGACGTTGTCACCACTGTACCGACCCGAATTCGGCAAGAGCTGGGCGTCTACTTCCACCGGCGAGCTGCCTGCCAGGAAGTGTAGCAGGTCCACTAAATGACACGCTTCGCCCAGGATGCGACCGCCGCCCTCCACGGGATCCTGCGTCCAATGCTGCTGCGACAGAAACCCCGCGTTCACCCGAACCAGCAGCGCCAGTGGCTCCCCCGCCTGCTGCATGTGCGCCTGGACGGCCCGCGCAAGCGGCGAGAAGCGCCGATTGAACCCCACCATCAGCGGCAACCCGGCGGCGGACTGCGCCGCGACCAGCGCAACCAACTCATCCACCCTCAGCGCGGGCGGCTTCTCCACGAAGACCGCCTTGCCGCGCTCCAGCGCGCGGATGGCGAGCGCTGCGTGCTGGTCGTGGCGGGTCGCGATAATTACCGCGCGCGTCTCCGCATCATCCATCACGTCGTCGACGTCGCTGGCACAGAAGGCGAAGCCGAATCGGCGACCGATGCTGCGCGCCGAGACGCCGCTGGCGCTCGCCACCCCACGCAGCTGCAGCCCGTCACCAGCGGCCGATCGCAACGCTGGGAGCAGCACCCCGCCGGCGAAGCTGCCTGCGCCCACCAGGCCCACACCCAGTCCACCGCCAGGAGCCGCGGCTGCGCGGGGCAGGGCGACGCGGCCGATGGAAGGAGAGGCGGCGGACGGATAGCTGAAGAGCACCCCCAGTGACGGTTCGCCGGCGCGCCCCTCCACCGACGCGTACGCTCCCTCGGCATCCTCCAGCGGAAAGCGGTGCGTGATCAGCGGTTCCACCCGCACCGCGCCGCGCGCCAGCAGGTCCAGGAACGCCCCCATGTTGCGCCCCTCGGTCCAGCGCACGTACCCAATTGGGTAGTCCATACCCCGCTCCTCATAGAGCGGGTCGTAGCGGCCTGGGCCATACGAACGGGAGAGGCGCAGATCCAGCTCCTTGTGGTAGTAGGGCTCGCGCGGCAGCCTCAGGCCCACCGCGCCGACCACCACCACCCGCCCACGGTCGCGACATAGCTCGGCCGCCAGCTCCACCGGATCGTTGGAGTTGGTGCCGGCGGTGATCACCACCGCGTCGACACCAGACGGGGCGAGGCTCGCCACACGGCGCGGGGTGTCGGCGTCGCGTGGGATTGCGAGGTCGGCGCCCAACGCTTCCGCCAACGCGCAGCGTTGCGGGTTGACGTCGATGCCCACCACCCCGCAACCGGCGGCCAGAAGGAGCTGCACCGTGATCTGACCGACCAGCCCCAGCCCGATCACCGCCACGCGCTCGCCCAGGCGCACGTCCGCCTGGCGGACGCCCTGCATCGCGATGGCCCCCACGGTCGTGAACGCGGCGGCTTCCAGACTCACCTCATCCGGAACTGGCGCGCATAGGTTGCGTGGCACGTACGCTAGTTCGGCATGGTTGGCATAGCCAACGCCGGCGCACGCCACGCGCATCCCGAGGCTGAAGTCGCCGGCCACATCGCGGCCAACCTCCACCACGAAGCCCGCCGAGCTGTAGCCCAGAGGCCGGGAGACTTCCAGCTTGGCGGCGACCTTCTCGCGGGCGGCGGCCAAACCCTCCCGCCGCGCAACCTCGATGACCTTCCGAACCTGGTCGGGACGGGCCATCGCTTTGCCCAGCAGGCTCTTCTGCGCCAGCTCGCGCGTGACGCGTTCGGTCCCGGCGCTGATAAGCGAGTAGGCGGTGCGCACCAGCACGCCTTCGGGCCGTAGCAATGGCGGCGGTAGGTCGGCGACCTCCAGAGCACCCGAGCGGTTGTCCTGGAGCACGGCTTTCATGACAGGCTCACCCCTGGTGTCCACTCGGGGCGTCTCTGTCAGGGCCTCGCATTGGCTCGCTGGTAGGCGGCGACGCCTGGTCGAGTGTGGACACGATGAAGCGCATCTTCCCCGTGGGACTACGAGGCAGCGCCTCGACGCGCTCCACGGTTACCCGCGTCGCCTCGCCCACGCGCTTGCGAAGCTCACGCACGAGCGTGCGCTCGTCGTCCGCGCTGAAGCCGGGACGCGGAACCACCCGAACGATCACCTCACCCGCCCGCTCCTGGACGAGCTGGCATTGCTCTACGCGGTCCACGTACTCGTAAATTTGGTCTAGGCCAGCGCGGGGCATCGGGCGCCCCTCCGCGGTGACCAGCACGTCCTCGCGGCGCCCCTCAACGGGGTTCAACAGCGGCAGCCCGCGCCCGCAGGCACACCGTTCCTCCGAGAGGGCGGCAATGTCGCCAATGTCGAAGCGAATGAGCGGCATCGCGCGGTTGGCCAGGCCGGTCTGCAGCAGGCGCCCGGACTCGCCCACGCGCGACGGGCGGCCGTCAACCTCCACCTCCGCGATGCCGAACTCGGCATTCTGGTGGTAGCTGCCCTCTTCGCACTGCTGGGAGACGACCAACCGCTCATTGGTGCCGTAGCGGTCCCACACACGACAGGCGAACGCCGCCTCGATGGCGCGCCGCTCGGCGGGGGTGACCAACTCCGACGATGTGAAGATCGCCTTCATCGGGATCACCGTGCCTGAACGATTCATGAAGCGAGCCAATACGAACAAGTTCGAAGGGTAGCCGGCGAGATAGCAGGGACCCCACCGGCGAATCTGGTCCAGGTAGAGAGGGAGGTGTCGCGGCGCGAGATGGAACCCTGACAGATAGACCCGGTTGTCCAGGAGGTCACGTCGCCAGAAAGGTGGGCGATCGTTGGACGCGGGGATCAACGTGAACCCGCGCAGCAGCACCGTCAGGTCGCGCGGGCGCCAGCCAGCCCAGCTCCAGTGGCGTTGGATCAGGGCATGATCGAAGGCAACCTGGGAGCGGTCCAGACGGAACTTCAGCGGCACACCTGTGGTGCCGCCAGTACGGCCCAGCACGGTGGCTCGCTCTGCTACGTTGCGGGCCTGCAAGTCTTGGAAATGGCGGCGCACGGCGGACTTGGTCAGAACCGGTAGCTTAGACAGATCGCACATGTCGCGGATGTCCGCGGGATGCAAGCCGCGCTCGTCGAACACCCGCCGGTAATACGGGACGTTGGCGTAGGCATGCTCGATCAGAGCGCACAAGCGGCGGCGCTGCAACTCGCGGATCTCGCTCGGAGTCAGCCACTGCGTGCGCTCAAGCCCGCGCAGCAGGCTGCGGTATGAGGGAGCTAGACGCTCCACCAGCTTCGTCGCACCGTAGCCGGACGCGAAAGCATCCTGCAGCGCAGTCGGGGCGGCAGCGTACAGCGCTGAGAGGAGGCCGTTCTCATAGAGCATCAGACGGTTTGCGGGACGCCCGCGGAACGCTCGATGGCACCCACCCAGCCGAAGTGGGGGGCAAAACCGAGGTGCTCGGCCCGCAGCAAGTTGGCAAGGCTTCCCGACCAGGCGGGATGGTCCGAGACAATTCGAATCTCGCCGGGCGAATACGCCGCGAGCGGTAGATTCCGGATCTCCCACCCGCGCGCCAACATGGGAATGCGCCGATAGTCAAAGCCCATGATGGTGGCGCAGACCGTATCGACGGCCAGCGGGTTGAAGCCGCCGATCAGCACACCCGAAGGGCGGGCATCCGGCGCGACCGGACCGTTGCCATCACCCCCAATGATGCCGTCCACGATCGTCATGTAGCGCCGCGCGCCGTCTGTTCGCCGCCCCGCGCCGTCGTGGTAGAAGAACGCCTTGTTCAGATCCAGGACCATCCGCCAGCAGGTGTCATTGCCATGCCAGTTGCCGCTGCGGACGACGCGCTGGGTGTCCCCAAAAGCAAGGCGCCCGCCGCGCCTGAGGACGCGGAAGACGCTGCCGCCGCTGCCCGCCCGGGCGACCAACGCCCGCTTGAACGCGGCGATCGCGCGACTCTGCAACCTGGTGGATAGGTCGCTGCGGGCAAACTCGTCGCCGCCGGCATCGGGTGTGCCGAGGGTGTAGTGCGGCAGGCAGTTGCGGTACCCGTTGATGCCGACGAAGTTCTTCAGGCTCAACGTGACGCCTACTTTCTTGTGCGTCTTGAGCTTGGGCAGGTTGATCACCACGTCGGCATCCATCGCAGTGCGGCACAAAACGTAGGAGTGGTGGCCTGGGTGGTGGAAGCCGCGCGTCTCGGCCACGTCATAATCCGCTCCATAGAATCGTCCGCTGAGACCGTACGACTCGAACTCGCTCGC
>SXGT01435522.1_pt1 | contig 10510 bp, 10 predicted proteins | sample 3176221 | NCBI WGS metagenome assembly SXGT01 (sample SAMN11356862, study PRJNA531348) | freshwater metagenome | isolation source: freshwater sample F1-120 | place: China: Fuxian Lake, Yuxi | collected 2017-12-25
ATCGTCTGAAGGTTCGGCATAAGTGAAAACTTCTTGCGTACTTGTATTGATTACCGTTTGGCCGGGAAGAGGATTAAGCGTAAATATACTGCCATTCAATGCTTCGAAGGCGAGTCGCTTGACCAAAATTGTTAGTGTCGATTGACCAAGCATTTCTTTGCTTTCGTTAACATCCTTGTAGTAAACGTGCTCCACTACGACTCTTTTCGGCCATGCCAAGCCCGCGTGGGACTCAAAATCTGAGAATGTATAGCTCCATTTTGCCTCACCAGGTACTGGGTCAACAATTTCAGCCTTAACGATTGCATAATCGTGTCGTGTGTCGACCCAAACAGTTCGCTTGCCATCGGATCTTGTAAGGATGTGCGTGTACTGGTCACTGTCGGTCGCCGCTTGCACTTTCACCTCGCCAGGGTATTGGATAAAGAATGTAGGGAAGAAATGCGACTCAGCACCATTCATCTGGGTAGACGCGATTTCTGCTTCCGAGTATGGCCAGAGTAGTGAATTCAGGTACGCGTTCATTTCCGTATTCCCCGATTTGCCGCTGCTTATATAAAGCAACCCGCTCCTCTCCTGCCTAGACTCTCCATCGCGAAATACCGAGCGTGACTTTTCTTTTGATGGATTACCGTTTGAGAGGACGTTTGAGCTTTCAATTGAGGAGAATCGCTTGTCTCCGTCGAAAGCCACTGTCCCCGCAGATTCCAACGAGAATCCATACGCTATGCCATTTTTATGAGCGGCTTCGTCAAATTGGAGCGAAGTGCTATAGTCAATCAGAACGCGTTCCAGCGAAGCCCTTCGCTCGGTAATGGCCTGGATAATTTCAAGTGCACCAGGTTGAATATCAGCGTGGGAACTATGTGGCAGCGAAAAAAATATGAGGATGGCGCTAATCAGGGATGAATTCATTGAGTATAACTTTCCGGTTGTGGAGCGACGTGTCACTAGCAAGCAATACAAGTGCTCTGACAGCGTGTGTAGACTCAGTAAGAAAGTCCGAATAAGAAGACTCTCCTCGCAAAGCATTCATTAAATAATCGGTAGCTCGCAACAGTTGCCGGTCATTCGGACGGATGGATTGTTCTATCAGGATTAGTGCCTCAAGGATATGGCCAGTAGCTCGAAGACATTCGCCGGCATAGCCGCGCGAGAGCGGAGGAGCAGAATCAGCTGATGTGTCGCCAAGCCAAGTAGAATCCCATGCACCATTCGGTAGCTGGGAACTCCTGAGTCGGCGACACACTCGGATAACCTCCTCTTTCACAAGGCCTGCGGCTTTATCGCCAAGAAGTCCGTGGGTTTGGTCGACATTGTAGAGGAATGCTAGAGTGTAGAACTTATGCGTTCCTAAACAAGGCGATCTCTCGTACGGCTTTTGTAAGAGAGCTATTACTAGGTCATCCAACGTGACAACATCGTCAACGGCCGTTCTCCAGCTGAATGTATCCAGGTAGCAGCTATATGCTATAAGCGTCCACTCTAGTTCAGAGGAGGGATGTACATTTGAGACTGATTCTGCCAGTACATGTCGCAACGACCGTGCTAAACCGCCGTAGGTCTCTACTGATGTGTTGATTGACAATCCCATTTCCCCCAACTCAGCTGCCGCATTGTCGCGGTGAGGAAAACCGTTAAATTGGCGTGAACGAAGATGGTTTGTGCCAGAGGAATTTCGATAAGCAATTCCATTATTTGTCTCTATGATTATCGGGAAGCCGCCGTCGCTCAATTTCGAGTCATTGGTGATCGCCTCAACCGACTCACGGAAAAGCACTACTGTTTGGTCTTGTAATAAGGGGCATTGGTTTAGTACGCCAGCGAGGCGGGCGAGATGCACTGCTATAGCTGGAGACGATGAACCTTTGATTCGCGCCCATTCCCCAATAGTGTCGATAAAAAATGCTATTTCGTTTAGATTAACAGCGCCCCCTTCGACTGACTGAATTTCAACTCTGCGAGGAATAGTTAAATATGCAATTCTGTCATAGTAAGGAATTGAAGGCTTATTTATAGACGAGGCCCCTGTCCGCAAAAACAGAGCTGCAAATAAAGAGGCTACCAGTACCGTCCCCAGTAAAAGGACTAATGATCTCGCATGTCGCGGTGTCATAAAGTCTGGCGATCTTTTTTCGGATAAAACCATGAAAACACCGCCGCAAACAGTACCACGATTAAGATGCAAGCTGCATAGTCGAAGAGACCGCCTCTAGCTACGGTCTCAGGAAGCAATACAGCTCCACTAAGCTGTGATTTGAGGAGTTCAAGTCGCTTCTTGGTAGCTAAGCAGGTAGTACCGTCGAAGTAGTAGAGGACATCACCCTCTGGATCCTTGACATAGTCATAAACTGTGATGAAATGTCCTGTTCCTCCAGAATTTAGCGTTTGCAAATGGGCAATATATGGTGTCTTGAGGGCCGGAAATTCGCTCGGTGGTACTGACAACAGCCGCGTCTTCATCCCATGAAGAGTCGCTTCTCTCGATAGCTCTTCCATATTGCTTCCGAGAAAGGGATCGGGTGAAAGGGATGCCATTAACGACTTTAGCTCAACCGGCTTGTTTTCCAACGATAACAGTGCGTAAAGCGAATTCGCCCCGCATGCTCCAGGGCGCGACCAAGTAGCCGAGGACGCAGATGGATTAGTTTCTGCGGATGTGCACACAAAAACAAGTGACAGTGTCAGAATACTTTTGAGCATGTATTCGTGTCCGTCTAACATTAAGAAGAAGTGGAGGAGCGACTTCGAAGTTCTCCTCCACTAGCCTACTGGAAGAATGCTTTTTGAATGTTAATCGCACTTTACATCTTTAAATGACCCGCAATAGACTGTTCGACCTCCGCAAACTTTGCTTGTACAACCAACGTCTCCACCTGCGCCGCTTGGGCCGATAGACCCCAGATTAGATCTTTTCCCTGCCCCGCAGTTGCCTCCGCCGCATGCACTATAAGTGCTGCCTGTGCATAGGGTAGTTACGCTAAGAATGTCGCTTTCGTGCACGGCCATTTCTGGATCACCACTTCCGAATACGAGATCCGGCCGGGCCAGAGGAGTGCCGTAATGTTGGGGAAGTTGAATGTACCAGATCACCGTGACTGAAGCGATAGCGAGGAGGATTCCGCGCATGAGGAGGTCCTTTCATCAAGAACTGTGGGAGAGTGCACGTAACATCAATGCATACAAACATTACAATTCGGGCAGAAGATTTTGTCAAAACAAAAGTTTGTTATTTTTTGAAGAATCGGATTCCGAAAAAAATTTATGAAGATCTTTAACTCAATCTCCCAATTCCGATTTTAGGCGGAGAACTCTTGTGAGATGAGCGTTTAGGACGCTTAAGTTGCTCTTTTGGCTGGGTAGCCTTCGGAATCGATAAACTCGACATCTCATCCGGAAAATCTCAAGCATTCGGCCATTGGCTTAACGCATGTGATCCATCACAGAATACAACCTCTCCGGCGGCCGGCCAACGGCTGGAAACACATGCTCGTCAGCGCAAACACTCTCACCGGCCCTGAAAATCCGTATCTCGAACGCATGGAAGACGGCGAAGCCACCCGCATCTGTTGCATGGCCTGGCTGGTCAAATAGGAGATAGCTGATCCAGATCCGGCCTCTCTTTCAGTACCATCTCCATTTCCATCCGGTTCGCCATCAGCGTCCAAGTTAATCTTGAAGAGCCTTGAGATACTGATGCGATGGCCAAAATTGCAAGTTTCTTGTGCTCTTCCAATTCCAGCCAGACTTCGAGAAGTGACGTAATTCGTACGTCAATTGATGTCATGCGGTGACAATTGAAGCAAATCAGTTGCTGATTATTTACTGAGTTGGCTTCGGCATGTTTTCGTAAGTCTCGATTGTCTAGGTGGTTGTGGGATTTGATTTCGGGGTTCGAATCCCCTCGCCTTTTGGACGTGTGTGCCCATGAAGTTCATTCACGCAGCTTTGCGCTCAAATGACCTCACCAACCCGCCGACATACGATTTGACCACGACTTCATCAAGATCAACTGTCGGAACTTCCTCTGGCGCCTCAGCCAACGGAGGCAGGTGTTCTCGTTCCGTGTGTGAGCGGTGGACGTTGTAGTATTCCGTGAACTCCGATGTCAGGTAATCGAGATGCCGCTTCCGGAAGATGATGAACTTTCGCAAACACTCGTTTTTGATTGTAAAAATCACCCTCTCGCATCTTCCATTCAGGTTTGGAGAGGCCTTTGGCAATGTGTTGTGTTGCACTCCCTTCGACTTCAGTTTATCGACGAATTCCTGAGTGAACTTCGTGTCTCGATCATGCATCACAATCGCCGGCTTCTCATCCCGGCCAGATGTTTGTTCAAGAAATGCCTCCGTCTGTTCTGCCACCCAAGCGGAATTGGGATGCGCCGTCGACTCTGAGACGATCAATTCACGGGTGGTCATGCAAAGCCAGACCATCGCATACAGCTCTTGCAGGCCTTTCGCCGTCACGGTTTTCACACTGAAGAAGTCAACGGCCCACAGTGTTTTGGCATGTCGGTCGATAAAGTTCTGCCAGGAATCAGACGTACGGTTGGGGCCTGGTTCGATGCCCTCCGCTTTCAGGATGTTGCGAACGGTTTGCCGACTAATCTTCTTGATGCCGAGCTTGCGAAGTTCTCCCAGGATGCGTGTGTAACCAAACGAGGTGGATTTCGCGATCTGAATCACGAGCTCACGAATCTCCTTCGGCTTTCTCGTACCACCTTTAGCAGCAGTCTTTCGCTTGATCCCCTGCCCTGCATCCCGGAGCCAACGATAGAAGGTCGATGGACTGACGATTGTCAGCAGTTCTTCGATGGCTCGGCCCAGCGGCTTACCGAGTTTGAGCAGACGATCACGCTCATGGGGCTTCGTATGAATCTGCCCTGGCATCCGGCTCCGCAAAATCTTGTTCTCTTCCTTCAGGAACTCGACATATCTGGCGAATTCACAGTCAGTGACAGAAGCGATCAGCGCCAGGAGTGGGTGGAAAATCAATGACATTGTGCTATCGTCGCAGTCTCTAATTTGGAGCCATGTTGCAGTTTACTTGTACCGCGCCTTGGACTCGAAAAAAGCGACTGGAAGCGACTATTTTGACGCCTTTCGACAAGGCAACACTGGTCGTCGTTAAAGTCGGCCAAGCATCTCTGAAATGAAGCATCGAGATCACTCAAAAGGGCTCATTTGAGATGCCGATTGAGGTCACAAAGCTGCTCCTGACCTATGTGGCAGACTCGACCAGTTGTAAGATGGCGGCTCTCATTTTTGGCCGGATGCTGGGCCACTTGGAAGCAATCTTGGAGAGGTCTTCCCGGTCTTTTGAAGACAGCTGATGACAGCTCGGGTCTTCGGCGCACTCCCAATACGCTGCAGCGGCTTTTTCAATTTCGCCGTTGTTTTTGTCGCTCAAATGGTTATGGCAACTGCCACTCGGTCTTCGGAACCGAGGGGGATACGGCGAATCGCCAGGGCAGCGGCGGAGAAGAAGTGAGCCCGGTTCTTCCACATTTCCGGATTGGCTCCTGCGGTAAGTCGCAGGTAGGCTTCATGGACGAGGGCGGTCGGTTGGAGAGTCTGGCCCGGTCGTTCGTTCGCCAAGTGGGAGGCAGCCAGCTTCCTCAATTCTTCATAAACCAGCGGCAGCATTTGGTTGGCAGCGACCGGATCACCGGCTTCGATCGCCCCCATGATCTTGGTGAATTCGCTCATCAACTGCCCTGCCTTACCGCTTGCTCCTGAGAGGTGTTTTGGCACGCCCTGATTCCAGAAAGGCTAGAAGTATACATTGTGTAGGTTGGATCTGCATCGATTTCGGGTAAAGGCTGACAGCTTCGTGGTTAAAATAAACCGATGCCTTCGGCGCATTGGCTTTCGTGGCGCAACTTATTGCCTGTCTAAATAATATCGTGTACGTATTCCTCTTCCAATACTCCAGCGGACTTCAGCACGGAACGCGCCTTCTTCCGTCCCGCGATGCAAATTACGAAGCCAAGGACATTCTGGTCGAAGATTGCATCTTCAGCGGCTCGATGTCGCCGATCATCTTTGTCAGCGTCGATGGTGCCGTCGTACGCTACGACGCGATTTATCGGCCGACTCGCTGGGTTATTCGAATCGTGCAGGAAACTCGGGACGAAGGATTTATCCCCTGTCGTATTGGTGAGTTCTCAAATAACCTTGTCGTTTTATTTTCTGACAAGAATCTTTGATGTAACCGTTTCGTTGTTATAGTCTTCGATTATGCCAAATTATCGTCGTTCCATTGCCGTATTGGTTGAAACCGGCGATAGCTGGGGCAGAAATGTTGTTGAAGCGGTGGCAAGGTTTGCTCAGAAGGCTCGCTGGTCGTTAGTCATTTCTCCTCGCGATGAAGATGGACGACTTCGACTGCCCACTCGATGGAAAGGGAATGGAGCAGTTGCCATGCTTCGCGACGCAGTCATGGCTAACCATCTTCGCGATGCTCAAATACCAGTTGTTGATGTCGATGTGCTGATGATGCAGGAAACCTGGGTTGGCAGAGTCGTGACGGACGATCGTGTTCGGATCGCGATGGCGTTCGATCATTTTCGCTCTCGAAACCTGAAGCACTTCGCCTACTTTGCACCGAAAGTGAATCGATATCCAGATCAGAGATCTCACTTATTTCAAAAAGTCGTCGAAGCAGCGGGCTTTGAATGTTCGGGCTTTGACCAACTCGAGCGGAATGAACTGGGCTGGTATGCAGATCCAGAACTCGTTGCGAACTGGATTCGTAAGCAACCCTGGCCGCTGGCTGTGTTTGCTCCCGACCCCGTTCCCGCCCGGCAGCTAGCTGAGATCTGCCAATGGGAAGGCATCCATATCCCCGATGACATCGCAATCCTTGCGGGCGATACTGACGACTTGCTATGCAGTATTGCCTTTCCCCCCATCTCCAGTGTTGAACTGGACTGTCATCGAATTGGATATGAAGCCTGCGTCATGCTGGATCGGATGATGAGTGGCAGGCCGGCTCCGAAACGACCACGTTACATTTCGCCATTGCGGGTCATTTCACGTCACTCGACAGAGATCCTCGCAGTCGCTGATCAGGAACTCGCTGAAGTCCTTCGATTTATTCGGTCGAGAGCCTGTGAAGGAATCAAAGTTCCAGACATCCTGCGCGTTTACCCGATCTCCCGTCGGACTCTGGAACAGAAGTTCCGCACATTTCTCGGACGGTCTCCCTCGGAGGAGATTCGACGAACAAGACTCGAACATGCACGACGCCTGCTTGTTGAAAGCGATATGCCCATCTCGTCAATTGCAGCAGCCTGCAGTTTTGCGAGCAACATCGAATTGTCTCACGCGTTCAGAAAATACCTCGGGATCAAGCCATCTGATCTTCGTCCCGTCAAAAGGAAAAAAGATGCTTGAAATGGGCTGCGCATTTTACCAATACTTCTGCGCAAGAAGTTTATTGAAATATTAATAAGGGTTCTTAATAATCTGCCTCAGCCTTGCATCACGCATCCCTATCCAGATACGCCCCCGTCGTTCAACACGCGCTCAATGTTGGCGGCTTCAGTATGACTCTCACATCGTCGAATGACGGCCTGAAAAATTCAGGCGGGAGGAAATTGCTGTGTCAGATCACTCTCAGAACGTACATTTCGAGGCTTCTCATGCGTCACGTCGGACGCGTCTTTGCCAGCGCCGTATCGGCTTTACGCTGATTGAATTGCTCGTGGTAATTGCCATCATCGCGGTACTGGTCGCGATTCTGTTGCCCGCCGTACAGCAGGCACGCGAAGCTGCTCGCCGGTCCAGTTGCAAGAACAACCTCAAGCAGATCGGGCTGGCGTTACATAACTACCATGACGTCCACAATCTCTTTCCACCGGGTGGATTTTCTTCTCCCGTTCTGAACAGCTACCGAACCAGCTTCTTCTACTACCTGCTGCCGTATATCGAACAGGGAAATGTTTATGACAAAATTCAAGTGGCTGGCAACCAGTGCCTGACCTATTCGACCATGACAATGAATGCCGTTCAAACCAACAACTATGCTGCCATTAAGGGGTTTGTGCCGACGATTTTTCACTGTCCCTCAAGTCCACTGCCGCAATATGCATCGAACGCAGGAGGTCCACCCGATATCTCAGCCGCGACGTACATTGGCATCGCCGGAGCAACTACCGATGCCACAAGCTCCATTGATCCAACAATGTCAGGTCGATGTGTTGCTGGTGGGTACGGTTATCAATGCTCAAACGGCTCGATGGTTCCTAATCAATGCATGAAGTTCTCCTTGCTGACGGACGGTTCTTCGTCGACGATCATGCTCGGCGAACAATCCGACTGGAGCGTTGGAAGCGATGGAACATCCATCGATACAAGATCCAGCTCAAGACGTGGTGTCTGGAACGGCATCGATATGCCAGGCTACCCGGGCGACGGAGTCACCGCCAATAACACAGGCTGGACCGCGACGTCACGATTCGTATTCAACATCACGACCGTCCGTTACGTGATCGGTTATAAAACTGGCACAGCGACACGAACTTCCGCGGGTAACTTTGACCATGGTGCGAACACACCAATCAACTCCGCTCACCAAGGTGGTGCACATGTGCTGAGAGGTGATGGCGGAACATCGTTTCTGTCTGAGTCTACGGATTGGTCGATCCTACGTAATATCGCGATCCGTGACGATGGAAATGTCGTCGGCGAGGTCTTCTAGACTTTGCATCTCGCCCACGACTGATTGTTATTCAGTTATGAATGACGCAGCCCCTGGGACGACTTTATCCGTCTCGTGCTACCTTCGGAATAATGTTTGTTTCTCACATTTCTTTCTGTAAATGAGCTTGGAGATGACACTCATTCGTCCCTATTCATTGCGATTATCGGTGTTTCTTTCATGCGTCATACTGGCCGTATCAGGTTGCGACAAGCAGCCGCCGCCCATCGCAGCCGTTTCAGGAAAGGTAACTTTCCAGGAAGCCGCTGTGAAACATGGCGAGGTTGTCTTCATGTCGCCGAAGGGATTTGGCTGCAGCGCGTTCATTGATTCAGAAGGAGGATATTCGCTTCGAAGCCAGTATGGAAAAGGAATTCCTCAGGGGAGCTACAAGGTCGCTGTTGCTCCTCCAGCACCTCTGGGTAATGGATCCGATGTCAACGAGAAGCAGATAGAGTTGCTCTATCCGGAATTCCCGGAGAAGTATCGTGAGTTTGCAACGAGTGGACTCGAAGTCACGATCGGCGATCAACCTCTTGTCTTTGATATTAATATGGAAGCCAAGTAATGCGTCTCAAATATTATCTGACAGTTGCTGTCATTCTTTGCTCGTCAGCACTTCATGCAATTGCACAGGAACCAGCTAAGCCAGTTGATACCGCCTTGCCACTTCAGGCAGGCGCAACCGGATGGTTGGTGGAAGCACTTCAAAGAACGCTGAATGCTTCGATGTCTCCTTCTCCTGCCCTGACTATTGATGGAGAGTTCAATATTTCGACCGTCAACGCAGTCAAATCATTTCAAATCTCTCATCGCCTTCCAGTCACAGGAACGGTAACTAGAGAGACCTGGCAGGCGCTTGGGCCGCTTCGCACAACCGACAACGCCATTGTCGATCCGTCAGAAGTTTCTGCTCCATCTGACGTGCTTCCTGTCGAATCACAAAGTCAATATCCATTCGTCACCTGCAAAGCCTGGATTGCGGGCAACGCGCTGACTGGAGAAATCATCGGCGGCGAAAATTGCGATGAAATCCTCGACATGGCCAGCACCACCAAATTAATGACCGCCTGGCTTACGCTCCAGGCCGTGAAAGCTAATCCCGATTTACTTGATGAGAAAACGATTGTCTCAGCACGAGCAGATCGAACCGGCGGCAGCACTGCCAATCTTCATGAAGGAGAAAGCGTTTCGATACGCGACCTGCTTTATGGACTGCTGCTTCCCTCTGGCAACGATGCGTCAGTTGTCTTGGCAGAACATCTGGGAAAACGCTACGCCCCTCCAGCTGATCAGCCGGATGTCAAAGAGCCATTGAAATGCTTCGTGGCAGAAATGAATCGCGAAGCTGCCAGGATGGGACTCGAAAAAACGCGATTCGCAAACACTCACGGAATCTCTGTTCCTGATCACCACACCAGCGCTCGTGATTTCTTTCAACTGGCGTTGACCATGAACCAGGACGGCAGCATTCTGCCCTACGTTCAGACGCGTCAGGCCATCGGTACGTTGAAAGGCAGCTCGGGCTACGTTCGATATGAACTCTGGAAAAACTCGAATCAATTGCTCGATACACAAGGTTATCTGGGCATGAAAACGGGGACCACACCCAAAGCCGGAGCATGTATTGTCTCGATGTGTGAGCGCCATGGTGATCGGATCATTCTGGTTGTGCTCGGCTCTGCGTCAGACGCATCTCGATATACCGACTCGCGTAATCTGTATCGTTGGGTCTGGGAAGAACTCGCTCAGCGATCGAAACCAGTAACAAGATAATCGTCTCCTCCCTCGTTGACTTCCCACC
>SXGT01344426.1_pt1 | contig 10509 bp, 11 predicted proteins | sample 3176221 | NCBI WGS metagenome assembly SXGT01 (sample SAMN11356862, study PRJNA531348) | freshwater metagenome | isolation source: freshwater sample F1-120 | place: China: Fuxian Lake, Yuxi | collected 2017-12-25
AACGGCTACAAGCTATTTTATTACAGACAATTTAGTGGGCTCTCGCTCAAGAAAATTAGTCATAGCAGCGGAGTTGACGTACGAACCATTAACAATCTTGAACAAGTAAAAACAGGAAGTTCAACTGGTCCAAATTGCTTTAAGACGATTACACGAGAAGAACTTGCTGCTATCGAGCAGTCAATTGGATGCATTGGAAAGCTAGAATATGGTCAGCCAGACGATTTCCTGGCAAAATTCATCATGTTCTACAAAGTGAACAAAACAATAGCAAAGAATAAGAGTAGAATCAAGCAACTGGATTTCTTTCCGGATACGAAGGCGGTAGTGTTTGATTTCGGCGGAACTCTCACACGTACCTCAAGTAATAGAAGCACTTGGGAGAAGATGTGGGAAATTGTTGGCTACACATCAAGCGATGCGGGCCATTACCATAGACTTTACATAGCAGACAAAATTAAACATCAAGAATGGTGTGATATTACTGCCAATGAGCTAAGAAAGAAGGGGTTTTCCAAGGAACATCTTCAGCAAATCATTTCAACTATAAAACCAATGCAAGGCCTCACTGACGCTATAAATGAACTTCGCAGACAAGACACAATGCTATATATTGTATCCGGATCTATCAAAGAGATCATTCTCGAAGTACTCGGTAAATGCTTTTCTGACTTTTCGGATATCAAAGCAAACGAAATAGCATTCGACGAGCAGGGAATAATCAAATCAATCAGAGGAACAAATTTGATTTTGATGGTAAGGCAAGTTATATTAAACGAGTTATAGAAGATCTTAACTGCGATCCGATTGATGTTTTGTTTGTAGGCAACTCGCTAAATGATAGTTGGGCGTATAGCTCTGGAGCACGTACCCTATGTGTCAATCCTGCGGATGTGGATTACACAAACACTCTCGTCTGGTCAGAGTATATAAAGGAAATGAAAAGTCTCACTGAGATCCTTCCATTCGCCAAACGCTCAAATTTGACATAGGAGCTCACAAATAGTTTTGTTTTTCACAGAAATACAAGACGAGTCATAATCTCGCATTTAATCTTCACTAACTTCGTTAAGGTAGGTATTGCCATACCCGAGGCAGGTAGATGACGTATTTTTCTTCGAACCAAGGTTCCTGGAACCAGTCGGAGATAGCGGATTTTTGAATTCGCTTTTCGTAGGGGGCGAGTTCTTCGGTGAGGTCGCCGCCTTTGAGGGCGATGATGCCGTTTTTGAGGGTGGGGGAGATGTCTTTGCGGTCGATGAGGTGGTGGGTAAGGTCGAGGAAGGTGGGCATGGCGGTGACGGCGCGGCTGGTAATGTAGTCGAAGCGGGCGTTGAGGTTTTCGGCCCGGTCATGGATCGCGGTGACGTTCTTTAAGCCGAGGGAGTCGGCGATCGCCTGGACCACCTTGATCTTCTTGCCGATGGAGTCGACGAGGGTGAAGGAGCAGTTCGGGAACAGGATCGCCAGGGGTAAGCCGGGGATGCCACCGCCGGTGCCGATGTCGATGATGCGGGCGCCGTCGGGGAAGGTGGTGAATTTCGCGATGGCAAGTGAGTGGAGAAGGTGGCGCTCTTCGAGGTGTTCGGTGTCTTTGCGCGAGATGACGTTGATCTTCTGGTTCCAGTCGAGGAGGCCGGCGGCGAGTTGTTCGAACTGATCGCGTTGGGTGGGGGTGAGGTCGGGGAAGTAGTGGGGGATCAGGGAGGGCACGGGTGGGGCTTTCTGGGGAAGTCGCTCTTCGTAAGGTTTTGGGTGGTGTGAGAAAGTCGATTGGTGGGTCGAGACCCACCCTACATCACAAGCTCGCGAGGACGATCTTTCGCATGTCGGTGATGAGTTGTCTGAGGTCGTCGGCGGTTTTGGCTTCGTTCGTAAAACCTTTGGCGGAGGTGCGGAGGATGCGGGCGATTTGTTGCGTGGTCATTTTGAGGGAGCGTTTTTTGGGAAGGGACGAGTCGAGAATTTCGGTGAGTAGGTTTTCGAACTCGTTGGCTCCTCGCATGATGACGTCTGGGGCGACTTCCTTGATGCTGACGTAAAGGTCGGAGGCGTCGGGGGAGGACTGGATGAGTTCGAAGGGCTTGACGTGCCAGACTTCGAAGGCGAAGGCGAGCTTTTCATCGAGCGTTTTTAAGCGCGCGAGGCCTTCGCGGATGGTCTTGAGGTTAGTGGTGGTCAGGTCGTTGACGACTTCGATGAAGATCTGCTCTTTGGAAGGGAAGACCAGGTAAAGCGCGGGGCGGGACATGTGAGCGGCTTCGGCCAGATCGGCCATGGTGACGCGGCGGTAGCCATAGCGGATAAAGACCTGTCTAGCGGCAGCGATGATCAGTTCGGTTTTGTCTTGGGCCATATTTTCAGTATTGACAAAAGACGTCAGAACGTCAACGATCTGACATTATGACGTTTTTTGTCAGTACGACATGGCGTCATCGAGGGTTGCCGGAAGGCCGAAAGATTTTCGGGCGAACGCAGCCATCGTTTCTGAGACGCTTGAAGCAAAGGAATATCCATGCGTCTGATGTTGAGTTTGGTAACGATGATCTGTCTGGGAACTGCCGTGAGAGTTCAGGCTGGCGAGACGGATTTGCAGGGAGTCGCGTTTCCTGCCACGGGAGCGGCGTCGGCTGTCTTTACGGTCGAGCGAGGGAAGAAAGAGACCGACCGCGGGATCGTTTACTATGACCGGTACATCGATCAGAAGGGACAGGTGGTGGCTTCGATTGAAGCGACTTATGAAGCGGGAACTTTGTCGCTGGTGAAGTTCGATCAGAATCAGCTGAACGAAACTTCCACAGCTGTGTTCAAGAACGGCCAGGTGACTTACTCTCACACAGCTGAGGGGAAGACCAACAAGACCACCGACAAGGATCCGGGGGATATGGTGGGGGCTCCTGCTGTCGACTCTTTTATCGCGGCGAAATGGAATGATCTGCAGGGGGGCAAATCGGTCGACTTCACGCTTCCCATCCCGGCTCGTCGGCAGTCCTTTGGCATGCGACTGACGAAAGAGCGGACCTGGTTGGAGACTGGTCGAGCCTTCACAGAAATCAAGATGGAGCCTTCGAATCCGGTCTATCGGACGCTGGGGGAGCCGCATTATTTCGTGTTCGATGATCAGACGAAGACGCTGGTGGAGTTCCGCGGGAGAACGGTGGCGAAGACGGGGACGCCGGGGAAGTGGGATGATTTTTCGGGGCGGATTGTGTATCGGGCGGCGGGGGAGAAGTAAGACGTTTTAGACACAGAGGGCACAGAGGTGGATTTCCAATTGACTTGTAGGGTGCTGGTGAGGCTTTGCGAACCGCACCAATTGTGCTGACGACCGGTGATCGACCGTTGAGTACGCATTTGGTGCGGTTCGAAGACTCACCAGCACCCTACATTTCGCTCGATACGTTGTGAGACGTTGGCGATTACTTTTTCAAGGAGAGACATGTGACGAATAACAAATGGACGGCTCGTGAGATTCCTTCGCAGGCTGGTCGGTCGGCGGTGGTGACGGGGACGGGGGGATTGGGGTTTGAGGATGCGCTGGAGTTGGCGCGGGCGGGGGGTGAGGTGATTCTCGCAGGGCGGAATCCTCAGAAGGGGGCGGATGCGATCGAGAGAATTCGTCAGGAAGTGCCGACGGCGGATGTGCGGTTTGAGCAGGTCGATCTGGCGAGTTTGAAATCGGTGCAGGATTTTGCGATGCGTCTGCGCCATCAGCGGGACAGTCTTGATCTGCTCATCAACAATGCGGGGGTGATGGTGCCGCCGAAGCGGTTGGAGACGTCCGATGGGTTTGAATTGCAGTTGGGGACGAACTATCTGAGTCACTTTGCGTTGACGGCTCATCTGCTGCCGTTGTTGCAGAAGGGGGTGGCTCCGCGGGTGGTGACGCTCTCAAGCGTGGCGGCGCGGCAGGGGACGATCAACTTTGATGATCTGAATGCGGAGCAGAGTTATCATCCGATGACGGTTTACAGTCAGTCGAAGCTGGCGTGTCTGATGTTTGCGTTGGAGTTGCAACGACGCAGTGAAGCCGGGCGATGGGGGATTGCAAGCCTGGCGGCGCATCCGGGGGTGTCGCGGACGGATCTGCTTTTTAATGCGCCGGGGCCGTGGAGTGTGGAGCGGATGGCGCGGTCGTGGCTGTGGTTTTTGTTTCAGCCGGCGTCCCAGGGGGCGCTGCCGACGTTGTTTGCCGCGACCTCACCGGATGCCCAGCCGGGGGAGTATTACGGGCCGGATAAGTTCGGAGAGATCCGGGGGTATCCGACGATCGCAAGGGTGCCGGAGCAGGGGTTGAATGAGGAGGTCGCGGGGCGGTTGTGGGGGGTGGCGGAGGAGTTGGTGGGGGTGAGGTTTGGGGAGGCAACTTGAGGCCAGGGACCATTTGACCGATAAGAAAGGATCTGTATGCTTGAACGTCACGGCCGATGGCGTAATTTCTTTCCTGACTGTCCTCTAGGCTATCTATTCTTAGGCGAAAATACTGGAAGAGCTCAATAGCCTCTGGAGGATGGTAGTGAACGCATATGACTTTACCCCACACGATAATGATACTTTTGCCTTCAGTGTTGCACCCAAACTGACCAGGAACCAGAAGCTACACCAATCGATTCTCCCTGAATTTGGCGATGAGGATCGACCTGGTCTGGAACGCTGTCCTGCGTGCAAAGAGATGCTCAATAAGTGGGAAGTGCCGTTGGATGGACTTAGGATTCGAAAACGACGTCTGGAAGTTGGCGCTACCTATGACGGGCTGACGGTTGTGAATGAACGATTCAAGGGAGTCTACGAAGAGAATCAGCTGACTGGACTGGATTTTCGGCAGTTAGCAGCTGATCCTGGTTTCTATGCTATTCGTCCCTTGAGAAGTGTGGCGTTCGATGCTGAGCGTAGCCAAACACGTTTCGAGTATCTATGCAATGTCTGCGGAAAATATGAATCGATCATTCTCGTCGCCCCGGTCATGCTGAAAGCGGAGGAAAGGATCAGTCCACGAGAATTTGTCAGGAGTGATGTCGAGTTTGCAAGTAATGATGAAAAGTCCCCGTTGATACTCTGCGGTGAGCAAGCGGGAGCGGTGTTGAAAGCAATGAGATTCAAGGGGTTGGAGTTACTTTTATATACGGTGAATGATGGTTAGCCAGGGGCGGGGTAACTAGATCAGCTTTTCGAGTTTCAGATTCTTTATTGTGCGTGTCTTCCATTGGGCGAGTAGGGCCTGATGCGTTCCTGATTCAACGGCATCCAGTAATAGTTGAGATTTCGCCTTCAAATCGAGTGCCCATGTCTTGATGGGCATCTCGTCGTGTGTCTTTTGATACTGTTTGATGGCCGCTTGTAGATACATCTTGGCGATGGAAAGATCGTTTGCTGCGATGTAGCAGAGTGCTAAATCAAATGGGGCGTGAACGTGGCGAGCATCGAGCAACTTGAAGAGTTCGTCTGCGAGGCCAAGTGGCGTTACAGTTTTTTCGAACCAAGGAATCGCGAACGTGGTCACGATATCGCGGACTTCCTGCATGGACTGGTCAGCGTGCTTCTGGCTATGGCCTGGCCAACTTCCGACAACCCCTTTTGCATGACGCAGATAATTGAACGTCGTTGAACCGATATGCTCTGTCTCCTCGGTGATCAGGAATGTGGTATAGAAAACTCGAAATGATCTGTCGCCGTAGTGGCACAATTCCAAGCCTATGGATTGAAACACGATGTCGTTGACAACGCGGGCAAAATTCCGCTGCTTATACTTTTTAAACCCATGCGATTTCAGTAGCGGTTCCAGGTAAGTCTTCACCGCCGCTGTGATGGGCTCTGAAGGACGACCGGTATTGATCTGCTTCGTGTTTCCAAAGAACTCGATGAACTGCTCAGCAGTCGTAATGTCAACGCCTGCTTTGCTGAGCATCTGCTCTTGCCAGAATGCCAATTTGGAGTAACTACGTAACTCACGTACGGAGATCACGAGTCGATTGAAGCCTTCGACACCCAGGGTGTCTTCGATCTGTTTGAGGTAGCGGGCTTTGGCGCTGGGTTCCATGAAGACTTACTCGGCGAGCCTGTTGGGTGGTGAGAGGCTTTAAACCTTACAAACACGGACTTCGAAGTTGAAGGTGACTGAAGAACACTGGTATAGCCAGTGGCACCTGGGGCAACAAAAGATATTGTAACATAACATGCTGTCTGAAATGTATTAGCTTCCAAGAACCAACTAGTCACCACCTATCTGTGTGTTTCGCTCTACCCAGCGTGCCAACTGACCTGTATTGTTTTCCCCGATTGCATATCTACCATCTGACAGTATCACGCAGCCACATGATGCAGTCAAGAGATAAACCAGCGAAGGATTTGTTATATCTCTTGCTGCAATCCCACTAACCTGCAGCTCAGAAAACGCCTCATTTAACTCATCACTGTCACCTAAATCAGAAATATTAATTGGTTCAGGATCGCGGTCGCACAACATATTGGCAAGAATGAACGCCGAATGACTAACAATCACTGGCGCCCACTCAACGGCAACATCTTTCAAATCATCTTCATCATTCATTTCGACAGTTCGCATCTGGTATTGAGATTGATCTACGAAATCGACGTCTATAAACCGATTCCAGCTTTCAAGGACTGAGTCTTCTCCAAACACTTCAGGCCCCAAAATCCCGAGGTGGTTTAGCCTTGTCCAAATAGCTTCTAGAAAGACAAATCCAGGAGATAGGTTTCCGGAAGTAGCTAAAAATGGCCACCATCCATTTATAAGCGGAGCGGCCCAAGGCATAGCTGAGTTCTTCATAGCTACAGCGTTAGGGCCTAAAACAAAATTCGGAAAACTAACCGGCCCCCAACCTTTAATCTTCTCCAGTTTCTTTATATGTTCAAAAAGCCCCTTTCTAAAGGTTCGCTCATCTTTGAATCCATAATATCCGATGAGAATCCGACATGGATACAGCGTGTCACCCAGAAGCATCGAATATAAATGCCGAAGATTCAGCGGCATTACTCCCAAATCTTTAGGCAACGGAGTCCTCGCAATTGACTCAAACGCCATCTTTACAATATGACCGGAATTTTCTGAAGGTGAAAAGTGTAATGGAATAAGGCTCCATAGATTTTCGAATCCCTCTTTGATATCCTTTTGATACAGTACTTTTTTTACTTGAATAACTGCTATTACATCCTTTGGAGAAAACATCCGCTTGTCTGTTCGTGGAATTTCCAGCCCATGGGTATTTGCTAAAATACAATCCAACTCCTTACTCTGAAAGCCTTTTTCATCTTGAATAAAACCAGACGAGACAACAAGATTTTGACAAGGCAATACTCTGTCCAGCAAATCCCTCGAAAGATTTTCCCACATATCACCGATAGTCGGTGGATGTTTTATGTTGACTTTGCTGAGGATCTCCTTTTCAGCCTCAATAAACTTATAAACCAAATCTGCTACCGTATGGATCATTGCGATACCCTATAAGCAAGCATTCCGGATATAAACATACGAGCTAGTGAAACTATGCATTACCTCAAAAACAACCGGTACACCGGGTTGTCATTCTCGCTGATGGAGGGGTAGCCGAGGGTTTGGAGGAAGGTTTGGAAGTCGGGCATTTCTTCGGGGGGGACTTGGATGCCGACGAGGATTTGGCCGTAGTCGGCGCCCTGGTTTCTATAGTGGAAGAGGCTGATGTTCCAGTTGGGGTGCATGGCGAGGAGGAAGCGTTTGAGGGCGCCGGGGCGTTCGGGGAATTCGAAGCGGTAGAGTTGTTCGTTGCTGGCGATGAGGGAGCGGCCGCCGACCATGTAGCGGACGTGTTCTTTGGCGAGTTCGTTGTCAGCGAGGTCGATGGCGTGGAAGCCGCGGATGGTGAGGTGCTCGACGAGGGCGGCGCCTTCGTCTTCGGATTTGGTTTCGACGCCGAGGAGGACGTGGGCCTGGGTGGTTTCGGAGATGCGGTAGCTGAACTCGGTGACGGCGCGCTGGCCGATGGTGTCGCAGAGGAGTTTGAGGCTGCCGGTGTGTTCGGGGATGGTGACGGCGAGGAGGGTTTCGCGGTGCTGGCCGGCGTCGGCGCGTTCGGCAACGAAGCGGAGGCGTTCGAAGTTGATGTTGGCGCCGCAGGTGATCGCGACGAAGGTCTTGCCGGTGAGTTTATGCTTGGAGGCATAGGCTTTGGCGCCGGCGATGCCGAGGGCGCCGGCGGGTTCGAGGATACGCCTTGTGTCTTCGAAGGCGTCTTTGATGGCTGCGCAGACGGCGTCGGTATCGACGAGGATGTAATCGTCGACGAGTTCGCGTGTTAAGCGGAAGGTTTCTTCGCCGACGAGTTTGACGGCAGTGCCATCGGAGAAGAGGCCCACGTCGGTGAGTTGGACGCGGTCGCCGTGGTGGACAGAGCGGACCATGGCGTCGGAGTCGGTCATCTGGACGCCGATGATCTTGATCTCGGGACGGATGGCTTTGACGTAAGCCGCGACGCCGGAGATGAGACCGCCGCCGCCGATGGCGACGAAGATGGCGTCGATGGGTTGCTGGTGTTGCTTGAGGATTTCCATGCCGATGGTCCCCTGGCCGGCGATGACGTCGGGATCATCGAAGGGGTGGACGAAGACGGAGCCCTGGGTCTCGGCGATCTTGAGGGCATGCAGGTAGGCGTCGGAGTAACTGTCGCCGTGGAGGAGGACTTCCGCGCCGCGGGAGGCGACGGCTTCGGACTTGACCTTGGGGGTCGTGACGGGCATGACGATGGTCGCGCGGCAGCCGAGGCGTTGAGCGCTGAGTGCGACCCCTTGGGCGTGGTTGCCTGCGGAGGCGCAGATGACGCCGCGGGAGAGTTCTTCGGCGGTGAGGTGGGCCATTTTGTTGTAGGCGCCTCGGAGCTTGAAGCTGAAGATCGGCTGGGTGTCTTCGCGTTTGAGCCAGATCTGGTTGTGGATGCGCGAGGAGAGTTTGGTCGCGAGTTCGAGGGGGGACTCGATCGCGACGTCGTAGACCTGGGCGTTGAGGATTCTGTGGAGGTAGTCGGAGAGGTCGATCGGCATGGTGTGGGGGTGGTTCTGTGAATTAGGTGACAATGGAGACTCGCACAAGCGGAAGCGAATCGATCCTAGAAGAAACAAGAGTATTTACCACAGAGGCACGGAGGACACAGAGTAAGAAGAAAATCTCAGCTCCCTGATTCACAACTCCGTGTTTTCTGTGCCTCTGTATTGAATTCTTCCGGGTCTTCAGATTGAGAATATTTACTCGGAGTGACAGAGTTTGCTTGTATCATCTCGGTATGATGGCGGAGTGGGTGGATTATTGCCAGTCTTCGAGTTGCAGGGCAGGGATGCGGGAGAATTCGGCGGTGTTGTGAGTGATGAGGGTGAGGTTGTTGGCGAGGGCAATGGAGGCGATCATGAGGTCGTTGGGGCCGATGGGGGTGCCGAGGGAAGCGAGGTGGGCGCGGATGCGGCCGTATTCGTGGGCTGCGTTGTCGTCGAAGGGGAGTGAGGGAATTTTCCGTTGGAACATTTCGAGGCGGATTCGATTATCTGCTCGTCTTTTTGGGGACGAACGCTCGACACCATACGCCAATTCTGCAACGACAATCGAACAGATTGTCACATTCGCAACACCAACCAGCTTAAGTTGCTCTTTAACATTTGAATCGCCATCGCTGAGAAGTGCGATGCAGGCGTTTGAGTCAAGAAGATACGTCATTGGAGCGGCTCTCGCTCTTCGTAGTCGCCTTCATAGTCAATCACGATAGGCCCCATTGAGCCAGCCATCGAATCAACCCAGGCAGCCCATTCGGCTTGTGTGAGTTTCTCTTTGAGCAAGGATCGAACAGTCACTTCCACCTCTTCACCGGCGTTCTTGACGGGAAGTTGGACCGTGACGGTGCCATCAGGGGCGATTTTGGAGCGGGTTACTATGTCGTTCATGGGTGGCCTTATTCGTCTTTACTAATACGTGTGATGATCAGTCCAAAGACTACGAAGGGCATTGGTGTCAAATAAGAAAATTAATCGAACGGTTCTCTTTCCTGAATGGGACCTTCATCTAATTCTTCAAAATCCCCCTGCCACTACCAGCGTATTCGATTGGAAGCTGGACAGTGACAGTGCCGTCGGGGGCGACTTTCGAGTACATGACGACAGGTTTCATGGGTGGTCTCCTTGGGCGTCATTATTGTACGGCAGAGAGTGGGGGTGTGAGAATGCTGAATGTGTCGACAGTTAGTCGAGGCGTTTGGTGAAGAGGTGGTTCGTTTTTTTGTGGTGGTAGCCGAGGGATTGGTAGAAGCGGTGGGCGTCTGTGCGGGTGATGTTGGACCAGACGATGATGTCGGCGAGGCCTTTGGAGCGGGCGATGGATTCGGCGTGTTGCATCAGGAGTTTGCCGATGCCCTGGCTGCGTGCGGATTCGTCGACGATGAGGGCGACGACTTCTAAGCGTGGTTCGACGAGGAGGGAGTCGTTGATGCGGAGGTGGAGGAAGCCGAGGGGGAGGTCAGAGTTGTTGACGGCGACGAG
>SXGT01408900.1_pt1 | contig 10509 bp, 7 predicted proteins | sample 3176221 | NCBI WGS metagenome assembly SXGT01 (sample SAMN11356862, study PRJNA531348) | freshwater metagenome | isolation source: freshwater sample F1-120 | place: China: Fuxian Lake, Yuxi | collected 2017-12-25
GTTGCCCGCTCCCTTGCGGTCGCGGCTCGCTGGACGCCCAATACGCATCCCGAAATGAGAATAGCTTTCGGCCCGCGCCTCACTTCTTCAACTGGAAGATCGCTTCGACCTCCACGCTACAGCCGAGCGGGAGTTGGCCCATGCCCAGCGCGGTGCGGGCGTGGCGGCCTTGCTCCGCGCCGAACACCGCTTTCAGCAAGTTCGTCGCGCCGTTGATGACCATGTGGCAGTCGCAGAAGTCCGGGTCGGCGTTCACATAGCCGGTCACGCGGACCACGCGCTCGATGCGGTCCAGTGAGCCGAGCTTGGTGACGATCGCGCGCAAGATGTTGGCCGCGCACAGGGCCGCGGCCTTCGTCGCGTCCTCGACGGACACTTGTGACGGCACCTTCCCCTTGCTGGTCAGCACGCCCGCGTCGTTGGGCACCTGCCCGGAGGCGTACAGCGTGTCGCCGAGGATCGAGAGCAGGTCGATGACCGGCCCTTCCACCGGCCCGCGGGCCAGCGGATACCCGGCGGCTTCGAGCCTCTGTTCGCGGTCGCCCATTGTGGTGTCTCCTGTGTGGGGTGGCTACGGAGTGATAGCGTAGCGACGGGCGCGCGAACGCGGCGCGGATTTCCGTTGTGCCGCACACGCTCTCGCGGAACAATCGTCTTCTCGCCACTCTCTCTGAAGGACATGCCGTGCGCACGCTGCTCGTTCTCGCTCTGCTCGCGTCGTCGCCGACGCCGCTTCTGGCCGCGGACCCGCCCACGCCGATCAAGGTGTTCATCCTCGCCGGGCAGTCGAACATGGAGGGGAAGGCGAAGATGACTCTGGCCGAGTATCAGGCCGAACAAGCGGCGACCCGCGACCTGTTCAAGCACTGGCGCAAGGACGGCAAGTGGGCCGAGCGCGACGACGTGTGGGTCAAGGTCCTCGACCGCAAGGGGAAGCTCACCGTCGGCTACGGTTCGCCCAAGTGCATCGGGCCGGAGCTCGAGTTCGGCACCGTCGTGGGCGACCGGTACGGCGAACAGGTGCTGCTCATCAAGGCCGCGTGGGGCGGGAAGAGCCTGCACCGCGACTTCCGTTCGCCGAGCGCGAAGCTGCCCGACGAAAAGGTTCTCGAACAGATGCTCACGAACCTCAAGAAGCAGAAGGGTAAGGAGAACAGCACGCTCGACGACGTGAAGAGGCCGTTCGGTGCGGCCTACCGCGATATGCTTACGGAGGTCAACGGCACGCTCGCGGACATCAAGAAGCACTTCCCCGATTACGCGGGCCAGGGCTACGAACTCGCGGGGTTCATCTGGTTCCAGGGCTGGAACGACATGATCTCCGCCGACGCGACCGCGGAGTACACCGCGAACCTCGCACACTTCATCCGCGACGTGCGCAAGGATTTCAAATCCCCGAAGTTGCCGTTCGTGATCGGGCAGATGGGCGTGGACGGCGAGAAGGCGGCCGGCGGTGTGAAGAAGTTCAAGGACGCGCAGGCCGCGGTGATGGAACTGAGCGAGTTCAAAGGGAACGTGGCGCTGGTGAAGACGGACGCCTTCTGGGATCAGGAAGCCGAGGCCGTGTTCAAGAAGGGCTGGCGCGAGAACATCGACGAGTGGAACAAGGTGGGCAGCGACTTCCCGTTCCACTATCTCGGCAGTGCGAAGACCATGTTCAAGATCGGCCGGGCGTTCGGCGACGCGGTGCTGGACCTGCGCGGCGAGAAGAAGTGAGATCGCACCGATGCGCAGCCGCCGCTCGAAACCCGCTCCCGTCACGCCGGCCGGCCACGCGCAGGGCGCGCCGCGCCCGCGCCGGTGGACGCGCCGCCGCGCCGTGTACGCGGCGCTCGCGGTGCTTGTCGGTCTAGGGACGTGGGGCGTGTGGGAGTGGGTGCGCCCGGACCCGCTGCATGAGGCCCGTGCCGCACTCGACCGGCGCGAGTTCCAGGCCGCGGTCGGGTTGCTCGCGGCGCGGTTGGAGGCGCACCCGAACGACCGGGTCGCGTTCCTGCTGCTCGCGCAGACCGCGCGCCGCGCGAGCGACTTCAACCGCGCGCGACTCATCCAGGGTGACTACGAGAAACGATTCGGGGTCACGCCCGAACTGGAGCGCGAGGCCCGGTTCCTCCGCGCACAGGCCGGCAGCGCCACGGAACTGAACCGCGTGTTCGCGGAGTTCGTGACCCGGCCCGGCGCGCCGGACGCGGAGCTTGCGGCCGAAGCCTACATCGAGGGCAAGTTGCGGCTGGTCGCGCCGCTGGGCGAGGGGCGCGCCGACGGGGACACCGAAGAGGCGGCACTGGCCGCGATGGAGGCCGCGACCCCCGATCTGAACCGGGCCATCGAGCGGTGGCTCGCGGGGCGACCGGGTACCGCCGATCAGGTGCAGGGGCTGCTGTGGAAGGCGCGCGTGGCCCTCGCGCTCAACAAGCACGCCGACGGTCTCGCCGCGCTGCGCGAGGCGCTGGCCCTCGATCCCGATCATTACGAGACCCGCTATCAGTTGGCGCAGGGCGTCTCGCAGATCGACCCGCACGGCACCATTCGGCACTTCGAGAAGATGCATCAGGCCCGGCCGGACGATCAGCGGGTGCGGTTCGCGCTGGCGACTTCGTACCGCACCGTGGGCCGCGCGGCCGACGCCCGGCGGCACCTCGACACGATGCTCGCCCGCGACCCCAACGACCTGTCGGCGCTCGTCGAACTGGGGCACCTCGAACTGGACGCGGGCAACGTCGCGGCGGCCGAACCGCTGTTGAAGAAGGCCCACGAGCGCGCCCCGAACATCCCGGAAACGAACCTCGCGCTGGCCCGGTGTATGCAACTCGCGGGCAAGCCGGACGAGGCCGCGAAGTACCGCAAACGGGCCGACGAGATCGCGGTCGCGCGCCGCGCGCCGCCGAAGAAATGACCGCCCCTCCTCACGGTAATTGTGCCATGCCCGCCGTGCCGCGCCGGTATCGTCCGCTCGCCTGGTGTGCCGGTGCGGTCGCGCTCGCGGCGCTCGTTGCGGTGCTCGCGTGCTCGCGCTCCGCGCCCACCGCGAAGGCCCCCGAACCGGAGCCGGAGCCCGCCCCGAGCGAGCCGCCGTACACCGGCCCGGCGTGGTTCAAGGACGTGACCGAGGACACCGGCATTCGCGCGACGTGCCGCACCGGGGAAGAGGCCGATCAGTACACGATCCTCGAATCGCTCGGCGCGGGCGTCGCGCTGTTCGATTACGACGGCGACGGCAAACTGGACGTGTTCGTGGTCGGCGGCGGGTACTTCGACGGCCCCACGAAGACGGACCTCAAGGGCCACCCGTGCAAGCTGTACCGGAACCTCGGCGGGCTGAAGTTCGAGGACGTGACCGACAAGGCCGGGCTGAACGTCGCGTGGTGGTACACGCACGGCGTCGCGGTGGCCGACTACGACCGCGACGGCTGGCCCGACTTCGTCGTGACCGGGTTCGGCCGGGTCGAACTGTTCCACAACGAGCCGGACGGCATGGGCGGGCGCAAGTTCGTCGCGGTCGGCGCGAAACTCGGCCTGACCGCGACCGGCTGGTGTACCGGGGCCGCGTGGGGCGATACCGACGGCGACGGCTTCCCCGACCTGTACGTGTGCCGGTACTGCGACTGGTCGTTCGCCAACAACCCGCAGTGCAAGGCCCAGACCGGCGGCATCCCGCGCGACGTGTGCCCGCCGCAGAAGTTCAAGCCGGTCGTTCACGCGCTCTTCAAGAACGACGGGGGCAAGGCGTTCCGCGACGTGTCCGCCGAACACAACTTCAAGCCGGACGGGTGCGGGCTGGGCGTCGTAATAGTAGACGTGAACGGCGACGGCCGGCCCGACGTCTACGTCGCCAACGACGCCACCAACAACTTCCTGTTCTTCAACCGCGGCGGCCGGCTCGAAGAGAAGGGGCTGGCCGCGGGCGTCGCGGTGGACGAGAGCGGGCTCTACAACGGCAGCATGGGCACCGACGCGGCCGACTACGACGGCACCGGGCGCGCCGCGATCTGGGTCACAAACTTTCAGGGCGAGTTGCACGCGCTGTACCACAACCTCGGCGGCGAGGTGTTCGACTTCCGCTCGCGCAAGGTCGGGATCGGCGCGATCGGCCTGTCGCGGGTCGGGTTCGGCACCGCGTTCGCCGACCTCGACGGCGACGGCTGGGAAGACCTCGTCGTTGCGCACGGCCACGTGTTGCGGCACCCGACCGGCGGCACCGCGAAGCAGCTCCCTGTGCTGTTCCACAACGCGCCCGGCGAGGGCGGGCGCGTGTTCAAGGACGTCTCCAACCGCGGCGGGGCGTACTTCAAGGTGCCCGCGCTCGGCCGCGGGCTGGCGGTCGGCGACCTGGACAACGACGGCCGCCCGGACCTGGTCGTCACACACAGCAACGGCGCGGTCGCGGTGCTCCGCAACGAGGGCGCGACCGGCAACCACCCGTGGCTCGGCCTGAGGCTGGCCGGTAAAGCCCACCGCGACCTCGTCGGCTCGACGGTCACGGTCGAGGGCGAGAAGCGCACGCTGACGCGGTTCGTGAAGGGCGGCAGCAGCTACCTGAGCGCCAGCGACCCGCGCGTCCTGTTCGGCCTCGGCGACGCGGGCAAGGTGAAGCGCGTCACGGTGAAGTGGTCGTGGGGCGAAACGCAAACCTGGGACGCGCCGGAAGTCGGCGCGTACTGGGAACTAAAAGAAGGCGAGAAGGCGGCCAAGAAAATGTAGTGGGGCGAGCGGCGCAGCGTCGGCCCGCCGGTATCTGTGCGGTTCGGGCGCGTTCGGCGATTCTCAGTTGCACGGCTACCGGCGGGCCGACGCCGCGCCGCTCGCTGAAACCCGTTCAACGAGCAGCGGTTTCCTGGGATACGGATCACTCCATCGCGAAGTTACCTTCTCCTTCGCCCGCGCTGTCGTCGCTTTCGCTCACACTCGGCGGCAGATACAGCATCGCGTAAGCGGCGCTCAGTGGGGCGTTGAAGTCGCCGTCGAAGCTGGGGGCCGGGCGCTCGGCGCGGGGCGCGGTCGGCGCGTCGGACGTGGCGAACTCGCGGCGCGCCTCGCCCAACAACCCGAAGTACACGGCGCCGGCCGCGGGGCTGTCGATCACTTCCAGCGGCGCGGCGCGGACCGGCTCGACCACCGACACCGCGATGGGTTCGGCGAACGGCTCCGGTTCGTCGGTCACTTCGTCGCGGAAGCCGAGTGCCTGTACCCGCGACGAGCTGTTCCCACCGCCGACGGTGCCGGTGACCGAGAACGACCAGGACGTGAGCGTGCCCGTGTCGCGGGTCGCCGCGTCCTGCACACTGAGCGTCCAGGTGCCCTTCGTGCTCAGCCCGTCGAACCCGGTCAGCGCCGCGAACGGGCGGAAGGTGCCGCTGAACGGCGCGCGGCCGTTGGCGATGGCCGTGCCCGCTTCGTCGCTGAAGGTCGTGCCGGTCAGGTTGTCGCCGCTGCCGCCGTGCCGGTTGAACAGGGTGACCGTCTTGCCCGTGGGCGCGATGAGCTTGATGACCAGGTCGCTGTCGTAGGTGTGCGTGAGCGTCACCCTCGCGTCCAGGTCGGTGATCTTCACGTCGTCGGTCACGGTGATCGACGAGGTCACGGTCGCGTTGTCGCGGATCGCGAGTGTGAGGCTGTTCGCGGAGTACGTCTTGTTCACGGTAAGGACGAGGCTGCCGGTCGCGGTGGCGCGGTCGGCGGTGGTCTCGCCAGCGGTCGCGTTGCCGTTCTGGTTCATCTGGTTGCCGGACGTGTCGCGGATGTCGGGCCCGATGACCATCGTGTAGCTGCCGGCAACGGTCTGCGCGGTGAAGGTCACGTCGAACGTCGTGCCGGTCGTGCCCACGGGCGTGATGGCGTAGCTGGTCGTGACGGCCCCGTTCGGCCCGGTGAAGCTCACGATGTCGGCGCTGGTGAACGTGCTCGCGTTGATGGCTTTGTCGAAGGTGAACGTCGCCTTCGTGAGCTGCGTGCTGGTCGTGGTAAAACTCGCGGCCGTGACCTTCGGGCCGGGTGCGACGCTCGGCGGCGGGCTGCTGGCGAGCATGTTCGCGACGTTCAGCCGCCCGCCGGTGGCGACCTTCCCGCTCAGCCCGCTCACGGCGTCCACGGAACTTTTCAGCTTCGCGATCACGTCCGTGTAACTCGCGCTGCTGTTCGCGCCCCAGTACAGCGCGATCGCGCCGGACACGTGCGGCGCGGCCATGCTGGTGCCGCTGAAACTGCTGTAGGTGTTGTTCGGCGTGGTGCTGAGGATGCTGACGCCCGGCGCGGCCAGGGTGACGTTGCCCGCGCCGTAGTTGCTGAAGCTGGCGAGCACGTCCGAGCTGTTCGTGGCCGCGACCGTGACCACGTTGTTGTAGCTGCCGATGTAGCTGGCCGGGTAGCTGGGGGTGGTGTCGATGTTGATGCTGCTGTTGCCCGCGGCGGCCACGAAGATGTGCCCGGCGGTGCGCGCCCGGCCGATGGCCGAGGCCAGCGAGCCGTCGTACCCGCCGCCGCCCCAACTGTTGTTGGACACTTTCGCGCCGTTTTTTACCGCGTAGTCGAGGCTGGCGATGGCGTCGCTGGTGTACCCGCTGCCGGTGCCGCTGAGGAACTTCAGCGCCATGATCTTGACCGACCAGTTCACACCGACCACGCCGCGCGAGTTGTTGCCGACCGCGCCGATGGTCCCGGCGACGTGCGTACCGTGGTTGTTGTCGTCGAACGGGTTGCTGTCGCCGTTGGCGAAGTCCCAACCGTAGATGTCGTCCACGAACCCGTTGCTGTCGTTGTCGATGCCGTCGCCGGCGGTCTCGTTCGGGTTCGTCCACATGTTCGCGGCCAGGTCCGGGTGGGTGTAGTCCACGCCGCTGTCGATCACCGCGACCACGAAGCCGCTCGTCCCGGTGGTGGTGTCCCACGCGGTCGGCGCGCCGATCTTCGTCATGCCGTACAGCGACGAGTAGCTGGTGTCGTTGGGCGTCTTCTGGAGCTGAACGATGGCGTCCGGCGCGGCGGTGAGCACGCCCGCGGCGGAGCCGTAGTACGCCACGGCCGCGGCCACGTCGGTGCCCGGTGTGAGCGCGACGCTGTAGATGCCGAAGCCGAGCGCGCGGACGTTCTGCGCGAACGGTGTGGCCGCGAGCGCCGCGGCGTCCGCAGCCGCGGTCGCGTCGGCGGCCATGACCACGTTGATGCGGTCGCCGGCCACGGCCCCGGTCGCGACCAGATCGGGCAGCGCCAGCGAGAGCGCGTCGTCGAGTTTCGCGGGCGTGGTGCGGTCTTCGAGCAGTTCAACAGCGAGCCGCGCGCGGCCGCGCGCCAGACGGTCGGGGAACCCCATGTCGGAACCTTTCACGAAGGACGTGTGTGATGCGAACCACAGGCGCGACGGGTGCGAGTGGAGTTGGGGGTCGCGCGCTGCTGCGTGCAAGTAATACCCGATGGCGCGGCCCGTGCCAAGTGCCAGATGGAACGTTCGTGCGATTTTCTCGCGGGCGCGAAAACTCAGGCGCGGCGGGTGTCGTCGTCGTCGCGCAATGGGCCGAAATCGAAGATGTCATCGAACGCGGTGCGCCGGGGCCGGGGCTTCTTGCCCGGCTTCGGCGGCGGTAGCGGTTCGTAGCGGCCCAGGATCAGCTCGATCACCCAGCACCCGCGGAAGTGCTGCGCCTGATCCTTCACGCCCAGTTCGGTGCCACGACAGTGCCGCAGCACGGCCTCCTCGTCGCAGTCGGCGTCGAGCAGCGCGTCGGCGAGACTCATCATGCGGTCGAAAGCCCGCTCCTCGAAGATGCCCTTCGCCAGCGCGACGACGGCCGCGGTGCGCCACGCCTGCTCGAACCGCGGCGGGGTGAAGGCGTTCCCGACGATCTCGCGCAGCACGCGGGCCAGTTGCTTGCGCTCGCGCTTCTCGCGCTTCAGGTCGGCGTCGAACTGATCGTCCTCGCTACGCGCCTTGCCCTCCTCGACCTTGCGCACCATCTCGATCGCCTCGGACTCGGCGATCCGCTTGTTCTTCGCGCCGGCGGAGCGGTCCGCGTGTTCGTCGCCCTCGCTCTTGAGCCGCAGCGCGTTGTTGGCCGCGCCGTTGGCGCGGGTGCGGGTTGCGAGTGCCTGCTCGACCAGCGGGCGGATCGTCTCAAACGTCTCGGCGCTCGGCTCGTCGAACAGCACGCGCACCGCCTGCGCCGCTTCGCCCACGGCCTCGCCGATCCACTCGACGGCGTTGGCCGCGTGCCGGCTGGCGGCCTGGAACAGCGGGAACGAGGGGGCGATCTGCGTGGGCCGCGCGAGCACCGGGGCGTCCTGGCCGGCGGCGTCCGGGTCCGCGGGTTTGACGATCTCGCGCTGGGCCAGTTGCGCCGCCTCGACCGCTCCCGGCACGGCCGCGTCGAGCTTCTTCTGCCACTCGGCGCGCTGTGCCGCCGGCAGCGGCTCGGTGGCGCGCTCGCACACGTCGACGGCCTGGCGCAGCGCGCCGTCGGGGAGGAAGTCCCAGAGCCGCCGCGCGTATGCGGCGGACGCCAGCAGCCACTGACGCGGCGACAGGCGGTCGGAGACGACCTCCAACATCGCTTCGCCGTCGCTGCCCGTCAGCCAGGTGGTTTCGTTCATCGGGATCGCTTGGAAGAACCTAACCCCCCAACCCCCTACCCTCTTAGGGAAGGGGGAGTAAGACCGCCGGCCGGTCTTAGCCCCTCTCCCCTCGGGGGAGGGGTTGGGGAGGGGTCTTGTCTTTGTAACCTACACGCGACCCAGAACCAAATCCACCACCCAGTTGCCGCGACAGTGTACGCCGAAGGGGGCGCGGCACCGGTCGAGCATCGTCTCATCGTCGCACCCGGCATCCTGCAGCGCGTCCGCGAGAATCGGCACGGCAGAGAAATCGCCGGTGGCGTCCATCTGCCGCGCGATCGCCTCGACGGTCGAAGTGCGCCACTCCGCGCGAAGGCCCGGCGCGTACCCCGGCGGCGGGAAGATGTCGCGCACCAGTTCCGCCTGATGCGCGCGCGCCGCGGCGAACGCCGCGTTGTAAGTCGCGTGCCACTCGGTGGCGCGCCCGCGCAACGGCGCGGGGCCGGCGGCACTCGCCGCCAGCGCTTTCGCGGCCTCGCGCGCGGCGCTCGATTCATCCCAATTCGTTGGAGCTTCCAAGGTATCCGTCCAACGATACCCGGTCGCGCCGCGCGCCGCCGCCAGAGCATAACTCTGTGCGTTGATACCACTCGATCTCCACAGCAATGAAGAAGCTCGCAAATCAGCTTCGGTAGCGCGACCGTCGGCGTACCGCTCGCGAATGGTGATCGCGCTATGGGCCGCGGTCGGTAGCAGGTCCCACACCATGTGCGCGCACGCGCACGCATACAGTTGAAGCCGGCGTGTGACTGGTGGGGTAGGCGGGGGTGGCACCGCGGGCGAACTTGCCGGCGGGCGAACGATCCGCAACAGCGGGTCCGGCTCCGTCGCGGTGAACCACACGTCTTTGCGATTTTTCGCCACGGGCGCGCCTTCCGTTCGCGGGAGAGGTTCCAGTATACACGCTTCGCGCGCGGCGTTGGAACGCGGGGCTTGCGTGCGGCATTTACCGGAACAGCGGCAGCGAACTCAGCACCGTTTGCGACACGCCCCACGCGAGCGGCACACCGACCCACGCCCACCGGAACGCGACCGTCGGCCAGTCGATCGCGCCGCGCGGTTGTGCTTCCACCGGCCCACTTTCGGCGACCACCTGCGCCTGCGCAGGTTCCGCGCGGCGCACGAGCAAGTTGCACGCGAACCCGACCACGAGCAACCCGGCCATCAGGTACATGACCAGCGTGTAGGCGTCCGCCTTCGGCACGCCGCTATCGATCTGTGCTTGGCGCAGTTCGTTCACCATCACCGGACCCGCGACGCCCGCGAGCGACCACGCCGTGAGCAACCGGCCGTGGATCGCGCCGACCTGTCCGGTGCCGAACCGGTCGCGCAGGTACGCCGGGATGGTCGCGAACCCGCCGCCGTACATGCTCATGATGACCGCGTAGCAGGCCACGAACAGCACCACGTTGCCGAGCTTGCCGGTTTGCGGCGTCAGCGCGTACAGCACCGCGCCGAGCGCGAAGAAGATCGCGTAGGTCGGCTTGCGGCCGATGGTGTCGGAACACGACGACCATACGAACCGCCCGGCCATGTTGAACAGGCTCAACAGGCCGACGAACCCGGCCGCGGCGGTCGCCGTCACGCGCCCGGGGAACATCTCCTGAATCATCGGCGACGCCTGTTCCAGCACCCCGATGCCCGCGGTCACGTTCAGCAGCAGCACGCACCACAGCAGCCAGAACGCCCGCGTGCGGACCGCGTCCGACGGCGTCGCGCTGGCGACACTCGCGGCCCGCGTCACCGCGCCCGGCGGCTTCCACCCCGGTGCCGGAAGCCGCACGGTCAGCGCACCGAACAGCATGAAGCCGAAGTACCCGATGCCGAGCGCGACGAATGTTTCCGCCACGCCGATTCGGTCGAGCAGCATTCGCGACAGCGGGGCACCGATCAGCGCCCCGCCGCCGA
>SXGT01503999.1_pt1 | contig 10509 bp, 10 predicted proteins | sample 3176221 | NCBI WGS metagenome assembly SXGT01 (sample SAMN11356862, study PRJNA531348) | freshwater metagenome | isolation source: freshwater sample F1-120 | place: China: Fuxian Lake, Yuxi | collected 2017-12-25
CGCACCGGTCGTCGTCGCCGCCGAGAACGCCCCGGCTCCCGCCGCGCCCGCACCCGTCCTCGTCGCCGCGAGCGCGCCCGCGGCCGGCGCCGCGCCGCAACCCGTCACGATCACCCTCACCCCCGAGGCGCTGCAGGCGATCGTCGCCGGCCAGGTCCCCGGCGTGACGATCGCCGGTGCCGTCGCCACGACGCCGCCCGCGGCTCCCGCGGTGGTGCTCGCCAGCGTGCGCTGAGCGAATCTCCCCTCCCTGGAAGGGAGGGGAGTGTTTGAGTCCGTCGCCCCTGCGCAGGCAGGGGCCCATGGCTGTCGAATGGCACGCCCCCGCGCTCCCGCGCCCAAGCACCATGTGTCCAGCCGCCACCGCCCCGCGCCCAAACAGGCCCGACGCTCACCCCCGCTCCCGCGTCCACAACACCGCATCCCGCGGTGCCTCCGCGATCGCCCCCCGCCGCGCCGCCTGCACCCCCGCGCGCGCGATCCAGCCGAGCTTCGCCGCCTTCGAGGTCGTCACGCGATGGTCCCACGCCGCCGCCCCGCGCCGCGCCACCTCGCGCGCGATCCCGCCGTAGATCCCCGCCGCCGCCAGCACCGCCCAGGCCGATCGCGCCGGCAGCCGCTTCGCCCCCACCCGCGCGCTCGCCTCGTGCGCCGCCGCGCGCGTCGCGAGCCGCCGCGCCAGCACCACCAGCCGGTCGCGATAGGGCGGCTTCATGTGCTGCCCCGGCGGCACGTCCATCTCGGCGAGCCATTCCTGCGGCAGGTAGCAGCGACCGACGCGGTCATCCTCCTCGATGTCGCGCGCGATGTTGGCGAGCTGGAACGCCAGCCCCAGGTCGCACGCGCGGTCGAGCGTGTCCTCGTCCGCCGGGTCGACCCCCATCACCACCGCCATCATGCACCCGACCGCGCCGGCGACATGGTAGCAATAGCGGTAGAGGTCGGCCTCGCTGCGCGGCTGCCATTCCTCGGCGTCGAGCTGGAAGCCCTGGATCAGGTCCTCCGCGAACCGCACCGGCAGCCGCGTCTCCGCCGCCACCAGCCCGAAGGCGTCGAACGCGGGATGCCCCGTCGTCTGCCCCGCCAGCGCCGCGCGCGTCAGCGCCCGTGCCTCCGCGACTCGCGCCAGCGGATCGGCCACCCGCGTCATCCCGTGCCCGTGGTCCTGCCCGTCGACTATGTCGTCGCACGCCCGGCACCAGGCGTAGAGCAGCCACGCGCGCTCGCGCGTCTCGCGGTCGAACAGCGTCGAGGCCGCGGCGAAGCTCTTCGATCCCTTCGCGATCGACTCGCGCGCCGCGGCGACCAGCGCGGCGCGGTCCCTCACAGGTCCGACGCCGCCATCCGCACGATCGGCTGCGTCGGCACGTGCGCGCCCATGCGATCGAGGAGCGTCTCCAGCGTGTCGCCGACGATCAGCAGTTCGCGATGCTGCGCCCGCAGGAAGCCGACCGCCGCCATCTTGTGCCAGAAGGCGACGAGGTCGTCGTAATAGCCGAAGGCGTTGAGCAGCCCCACCGGATCGGCGTGATAGCCGAGCTGCGCCCAGCTCAGCGCCTCCCACAATTCGTCCATCGTGCCGGTGCCGCCGGGGATCGTCACGAAGCCGTCGGCGAGGTCGGTGAACGCCTTCTTGCGCTCGTGCATGCCCGGCACGACGTGAAGCTCGGTGAGCCCGCGATGCGCCACCTCGGCATCGACGAGCGCCTGCGGGATCACCCCGATCACCTCGCCCCCGGCCGCCAGCGCGCTGTCCGCGATCGCCCCCATCAGCCCCAGCCGCCCGCCGCCGTACACGACCCCGATCCCGCGCTCGGCAAGGGTCGCGCCGACCTCGCGCGCGAGGTCGAGGTAACGCGGGTCGGCGGGCGTGGCGGACCCGCAATAGACGGCAAGACGCTTCATCCCGCGAGCCCTAGCCGCCCCGAGGCGTGGCTGGAAGGGTCGCCCTCACCCCAAACCCCGTCGCCCCCGCGAAGGATGATCGGGTCGGATCGTCCCCCGGACGATCCTTGAACGTGCGGGGCACGTTCAACCCGATCATGGCCCATCTCCCAAGCCCACCAACCAGCCAAACCGAAGAAGCTCAACGCCACAACCCGCCACGAACACCCGTCGCGTCCGACGCAGACCGCCAGAGCCGGCTCCCCGCCTCCGCGAGGACGAGGGCACGCCCTTAGAACGTATACGCTACCCCGACCGCGCCCAGCCATTGCGACCGCGACCCCGCGACGCTCACCAGCGGGCTGTCGCCATAGTCGTTGAGCATCTTCTTGTACGTGCCCCCCGCGACCAGCTTCCATCCCTTCAGCAGGTCGCCGGTCAGCGCATAGGTTCCCGCCGCGCCGACGGTCCAATGCTTCCACCCGCCGCGGGTGCGGAAGACGGGGAGGCCGCTCGCCACGCTGTCGGCGGCGTCGACGTCGAAATAGGTGCGTCCGAACCCGCGCTCGACCCGCTCCGCCGAGGCGAACAGCCCCACCGCGGCCTTGAGGCTCAGCGGGGTGAAATAGTTGACCGACGGCGTCCAGATGCCGCTGCGGTGCACCCCCGACACGTCGTGGCGGTAGCTCAGCGAGACCGACAATTTGTCGTAAGGGCTGGTGACGACCCCGGTCTTGCCGAGGCCGACATAGCCGCCGAGTTCGATCGAGGTGCCGCGCTCGGGCAGCGCCTTGACCCGGGGGTCGTCGATCTGGCGGCGGCTGGTGCGGTTGAAGTTGACGACGCCGACCGGCCCCGCCTGCACGTCCCAGCTCGGGCCGGAGGGGTTGGGGATCAGGTCGATCGAGGCGCGGTTGCCAAGCACCTGGAACGAGAAGTTGCGGAACGATCCGATCGCCGCCGGGCCGGGGACGAGGCGATAGTCGTCCGACCCCTCGTAATCGGGCAGCCACGCCGCCGCGACGCCGACGGTGACGGTGTCGCCGACCAGCGCGGGGTCGGGCGTCGGGTTGGGCTCGGCCGGGATCGGATTGGTCTGGCCCGCGGCGGGCGCGAACGGGACGGCGGCGCCGAGCAGGGCGGCGAGGAGGAAGATGGCGCGCACGACGGGAATCCCCTTTTGTTGTGCGCGCGTAACCGATTGATCGGGATTAGGGTCCTTAGAGGATGTAACGCATTCGGATCTGTTGCGTTTCGGCACCACCATCCATGGTGAACCGGGCCGCGGCGAAGCGCGGCGCGCCGAAGCGGATCGGCGGGTTGCGCGAGAAGCCGAAGCCTTCCTTGGGGATGCCGGCGAAGGTGTCGAGCCTGGCGTTGCCGTTCTCGTCGTGGATCACCGCGACGGCATAGCCGCCCGGCGACAGCGAGGCGAAGCGCAAGGAGCGCGTCGCGGCCGGGACCGAGCGGGTGATCGCGTCCTTGTCGTCGACGCAGCTCGGGAAATTGTCCGGGTCGTTGGTGAGGCAGACGCGCACCAGCCCCTTGGCCGAGCGCATCCCGTCGAGCGCGACGTTGAGGTCAGCGCTCGGCGCCGCCCCGACGAGGCTGCCCGACGCCGCCGCGAGCCCTAGCGCGGCGATGATCCTTGCCGAAGTCGCCGAGACCCGCGTCGGTCCCGCACAGCCGGTCCCAGAACCGGAAATAGAGCCCATAATTGCACCCGTACCGCTCGTGGTGGCGCTGATGGTGGCTCGCGGTGATGAGCCATCCCCCCATTGCGCCGCCCCACATGAACCGGGGGAAAACCTCCCATCCCATGTGGTTCGTCACTCCCATAACCGTCATGATCGCCAGCACCAGCCCGAGCGCGGCGACGTGGATCGGAATCAGGAACACCAGTAGCGGAATGGCCACAGCCCCGGTCAGCGCCTCGATCGGATGGAACGCCATCGCCGCCCAGGCCGTCGGCGGCCGGCTGGCGTGGTGGACGGCATGGGCGAGCCTGAACGGCCCCGGCCGGTGCATCCAGCGATGCGTCCAGTAGAACCAGGTGTCGTGCGCCACGAGGTAGAGCAGCACCGATACGGGCAGGTACCACAAGGGGAAGGCGTGGACGTCGGCATAGATCCGCGTCCAGCCGCGCTCCTTCCATCCCCAAGCGACCACGCCGGCGGGCACGCCGTAGATCGCGGCGGAGGCGAGGCTCCACGCGATCTCGCGCCGGATCTGCGGGTCGAGCCCGGCATACAGCCCCGGATGCCGCACCCGCGTCGCCAGCGCGAACCCGCCGCTCGCCAGCAGGTAGCGCACGCCGACGATCGCGGTCATCGCGAGCGCGGACAGGAGGATGGCGATCCCGACGGACATGGCGGCGCTGTAGCGGATCGGGGGCAGGGCGGGGAAGAAGAATAGCTCGCGGGGAGGCACGAAAGGAAGGAGTATTGTTCACGCGGAGGCGCGGAGGCGCGGAGAGAAGAAGATGGCTCTCTCCCCTCCCTGGAAGGGAGGGGGGTCTTTGCGCGATTGGGAGGTCTCCCGTCTCCTCCGCGTCTCCGCGCGAACCCCTTCCTTCTTCCTGCTTCGTGGCTTCGCGCCTTCGCGTGAACCAGCCTTCTTTCTTCTTCCTTCGTGCCTACCACCTTCCGCCCCGCCCCCCGATCGTCTAGCCGGGAGCGATGTCCGCCTCTCCTCCTCCCGACCTCGCCATCGTCGGCGGCGGCCTGGCGGGGTCGCTGATCGCGCTCGCGCTGCGGCGGCGCCGTCCCGAGCTCTCGCTCCGCCTGATCGACGGCGGCGACACGCTCGGCGGCAACCACCTCTGGTCCTTCTTCGACGCCGACGTCGCGCGCGAGCATCGCTGGCTCCTGGAGAAGCTCGTCGTCCACGCCTGGCCGGGCTACGACATCCGCTTCCCCGCGGTCACCCGCACGATCCGGCAGCCCTATTACTCGGTCACGTCCGAACGGCTGGACGAGATCGTCCGCGCGACCCTCGCCCCGCACGAGATCGTCACCGGCGCGCGCGTCCTCTCGGTCACCCCGACCACGGTCGCGCTCGCCGACGGGGAGAAGATCGAGGCCGGCGGCGTGATCGACGCGCGCGGTGCCGGCGACGTCTCGACGCTCCAGGTCGGCTGGCAGAAGTTCGTCGGCCGCGAGCTGGAGATCGAGGGCGGGCACGGCCTCGACCGCCCCATCGTCATGGACGCGACCGTCGCGCAGCACGACGGCTACCGCTTCGTCTATTCGCTCCCGCTCTCGCCGACCCGCGTCTTCGTCGAGGACACCTATTACAGCGACGGCCCGACGCTCAACGCCGCCGCGCTGTCGCGCCGGATCGAGGTCTATGCCCAGGCGATGGGCTGGACCATCGCCGCCGCCGGCGCCAACGACCTGCGCGAGGAGCGCGGCGCCCTGCCCGTCGTGTGGAACGGCGATTTCGAGGCCTATTGGCGCTCCTCCGGCGCGAAGGTCGCCAAGGCTGGCGTGCGCGCCGGGCTGTTCCATCCCACCACCGGCTATTCGCTGCCCGACGCGGTCCGGCTCGCGATCCGCATCGCCGACGCATCCGATCTCTCGGGCGCGGCGTTGCACGACCTCACCCACGATCACGCGGCATCGGCCTGGGCCGACCGCCGCTTCTACCGGATGCTCGACGCGATGCTGTTCAAGGCCGCCGTTCCCGACCAGCGCTACAAGGTGCTGGAACGGTTCTACACCCTTCGCTCCGGCCTGATCGCGCGTTTCTACGCCGCGCGCTCGACCCCGGCGGACAAGTTGCGCGTCCTCGCCGGCAAACCCCCGGTGCCGATCCGCCGTGCGATCCGCGCGCTGAGGGGCGTCAAGTGAGCCGCGCCGTCGTCATCGGCGCCGGCTTCGGTGGCCTCGCGCTCGCGATCCGGCTCCAGGCCGCGGGCGTCGCGACCACCATCGTCGAGGCGCGCGACAAGCCCGGCGGCCGCGCCTATTTCTGGGAGCGTGACGGCTTCGTCTTCGACGCCGGCCCCACCGTCATCACCGACCCCGCCTGCCTGCAGGAATTGTGGGACGCCGCCGGCCAGACGATGGCGGACGACGTCACGCTGGAACCGGTACAGCCCTTCTACCGCCTCCACTGGCCCGACGGCACGACCTTCGACTACACCAACGACGATCGCATCCTGAAGGACGAGATTGCCAAGCTGAACCCGGCCGACGTCGCCGGCTACGCGAAGTTTCTCGACTATTCCGCCGGCGTCTATCGCGAGGGCTACGAGAAGCTCGGCCACGTCGCCTTCCTCGACTTCGCCAGCATGGTGAAGGCCGCCCCCGCGCTCGCCAAATACCAGGCGTGGCGCTCGGTTTACTCGATCGTGTCGAGCTTCGTGCAAAGCGAGAAGCTGCGCGAGGCGCTGAGCTTCCACACCCTCCTCGTCGGCGGCAACCCGATGACGACCAGCGCGATCTACGCGCTGATCCACAAGCTGGAGCGTGACGGCGGGGTGTGGTTCGCGAAAGGCGGCACCAACCGCCTCGTGGCGGGCATGGTCGCGCTGTTCGAGCGGATCGGCGGCACGCTGCGGCTCGGCGATCCGGTGGTGCAGATCGAGACGCTGGGCGACCGTGCCACGGCGGTGATCACCGAGAGCGGTTGGCGCGGCGAGGTCGACATGGTCGCCGCCAACGCCGACATCATGCACGTCTACAAGCAGCTGCTGGCGGACTCGCGCAGTGCCCGGCGCACCGCCGCGCGGCTGGAGCGCAAGCGCTACTCGCCGTCGCTGTTCGTGGTGCATTTCGGGATCAAGGGGACCTGGCCGGGCATCCCGCACCACATGATCCTGTTCGGCCCGCGCTATAAGGGGCTGCTCGACGACATCTACGACCACGGCGTGCTCAGCGAGGATTTCTCGCTCTACCTGCACCATCCGACCGTCACCGATCCGTCGATGGCGCCGGAGGGCTGCTCGACCTTCTACGCGCTGGCGCCCGTGCCGCACATGGGCAAGTTCCCGGGCGACTGGGAGACGGTGAAGCCGATCATGGAGAAGCGCATCCTCGACGAGGTCGGGCGCCGCCTGATCCCCGACATCCACGACCGCATCGTCACCAAGTTCAGCTACGCGCCGCCCGATTTCCAGCACGACCTCAACGCGCACCTCGGCAGCGCCTTCAGCCTCGAGCCGGTGCTGACGCAGAGCGCCTATTTCCGCGTCCACAACCGCGACGATGCGATCCCCAACCTCTATTTCGTCGGCGCCGGCACCCACCCCGGCGCCGGCATCCCCGGCGTCGTCGGCAGCGCCAAGGCGACGGCCGCGCTGATGCTCGGCGGGGTCGCGCGGTAGGCGCGGCGGGTTCGAGCGAGGCGGCGAAGAAGGGCCGGATTCACGCGAAGCCGCGAAGCCGCGAAGAAGAAGAAGAAGGGGTTCGCGCGGAGGCGCGGAGGCGCAGAGGCGCAAGTAAAGAAGCGCGGCGCCCCACCTCCACTTGACTCCCCTCCCTTCCAGGGAGGGGTAGGGGGTGGGTGGCGTGCTCGTGGTACGTCACGACGTGCGCATCGGAAGCCGTACCATCCGGACGCCACCCACCCATCATCGGGTGAACAGCGCCCCGCGCTGTTCAGGTCATGCCGCGGGCATGACCGACCCGATGATCCTCCCTGAAAGGGAGGGGAGAAGTCCTCCTCCGCGCCTCCGCGCCTCCGCGTGAACCCGACCTCTTCGCGTCTTCGCGTCTTCGCGCGAACAACTCCTCTTCCCAACCCCCGCCACCATGACGCCACCCACCGCCCGCCCCTTGCCAACCTTATCCAGGTCAGCTTTTTCTCCCGCCGGTGCGGCCCGCGGTGCATCCTTCGCCCCTCGCCGCACGTATGGTGAATCACCGGCCTTCGCGACGCTTCCCCTCGCGTCGCGCTCAGGGAGGACCGGGTTGGGAAAGGGCCTGCCATGGCGGATAGCCGGGATCTGATCGAAACGTTCGACGCACGCGCGCGTCGTCGTGAATCGCGCCGAGCCTTCTTCGTGAACGCGGCCGCCGCCGCGGCGGGGGCGACCGCCTTCGCCTATGCCAATGCCGCCGCGGCGCAGACGACGGTGACCGACGCCGACGTGCTCAACTTCGCGCTGAACCTCGAATATCTGGAGGCGAACTTCTACGCCTTTGCCGCCACCGGCTCGCCGCTCGCCGCCACCGACACCGACGGCACCGTCGGTGTGGCCGGCGCCGCCACCGGCGGCCGCGCGGCGAACTTCGGCACCGACGCCGCGGTCGCGCAATACGCCCGCGAGATCTACGAGGACGAGCTCGCCCACGTCCGCTTCCTCCGCACCGCGCTCGGCACCGCCAAGGTCGCACAGCCCCGGATCGACCTCGGCACCGACCCCAATGGCGCCTTCAGCAACGCGGCGCGCGCCGCGAAGCTCATCGGCGACGGGCAGAGCTTCGACCCCTATGCCTCGCCCGAGGCCTTCCTTCTCGGCGCCTATATCTTCGAGGACGTCGGCGTGACGGCGTACAAGGGCGCGGCGCCGCTGCTGACCAACAAGACCTTCCTCGAGGCCGCGGCCGGCATCCTCGCGGTCGAGGCGTATCACGCTGCGATCGTGCGCACGACGCTCTACCGCAAGGGGATCGAGACCCCGTCGCTCAAGTTGATCGAGGCGAGCGAGGCGATCTCGACCGCCCGCGACAGCCTCGACGGGCGCCCGACCGAGGATCTGGTCAAGGGTATCGCCCCCGACGACGACCAGGGCCTCGCGACGACGAGCACGGTGGACGGGACGATCTCGAACATCGTGCCGCTCAATTCCAACGGCATCGCCTTCAGCCGTTCGGCCGGCCAGACGCTCAACATCGTCTACCTGAACGCCGCCGCGGTCTCGATGGGCGGCTTCTTCCCCGCCGGCGTCAACGGCACGATCAAGACGAGCGCCGCGTCGACCTGAGGCCCCTGGCCGCCCCGTCGACCGCACGCCTCTCTCCCGCGAAAGGGACACGATCATGATCAAGGATTCCGTCTTCGCCGCCCTCGAACTCGCCAACCATCGGCGGGCCGAGCGTCGGCGCTTCCTGAAGCTCGCCGGCGGGTCCGCCGCCGCGGTGGGCTCGCTCTCGGTGCTGTCGGGCTGCTTCGGCGGCGACGACGACGACGATTCGCCCTCGCCGACCCCGTCGCCCACGCCCACCCCGACCTCGACCAGCGTGTCGACCGACATCGGCGTGCTGCAGCTGGCGCTGAACCTCGAATATCTGGAGGCGCAATTCTACTCGATCGCCGCCTTCGGCCGCTACCTGCCCGATTCGAGCCTCACCGGCTCGGTCGGCGCCCGCGGCGCGGTGACCGGCGGGCGCAAGGTCACCTTCGACGACCCGATCATCGCCAGCTACGCCCGCGAGATCGCCAACGACGAGATCGCGCACGTCAACGCGATCCGCGCGGTCATCAGCTCGGTCAGCGCCAACCTCCTGATCCCCCAGCCAGCGATCAACATCGACGGCGGCGCCACCGGCGCCTTCACCGCGGCGGCGCGCGCCGCGGGTCTGGTGGGCGCGTCGGGCACCTTCGACCCCTATGCCGGCGACGAGAACTTCCTCCTCGCCGCCTTCCTGTTCGAGGACGTCGGGGTCACCGCCTACAAGGGCGCGTCGCCGCTCATCACCAACGCCACCTATCTCGAGGCGGCGGCCGGCATCCTCGCGGCGGAGGCCTATCACGCCGGCCTGATCCGCACCGAGCTCTACCGCCGCGGCGTCGGCGCGCGCGCGGCGGCGAACAAGATCTCCAATGCCCGCGATACGCTCGACGGCCCGACCGACCTCGACCAGGGGATCACGGTCGGCTCGCCGGACGACGGCACCGGCAACGCCAACCTCGTCCCCGCGGACGGCAACGGCCTCGCCTACAGCCGCTCGTCGCGTCAGGTGCACAACATCGCCTATTTGCGCGCCGACGCGGGGATGAGCGGCGGGTTCTTCCCCTCGGGCACCAACAATTCGATCGAGGCGCTGCGCCTCAGCGGCCCGCCGTACAGCTGATCCGCTCTTCCTCCTGCAGGTCGCACGCAGGAGCCGGGCCGCGCGTTCCCCTCGCGCGGCCCTTTTTTTGTTGGTGCGACGCCGCCCACCCGCCTACAAGCGATGCATCCCCGGGGGAGCGCTCATGCGCGCTTGAGAGGGTGGCAGCAGCCATCGACCCGCCGAACCTGATCCCGTTGACACGGGCGTAGGGAGTGGAGCGCGGTCGTCCCCCGCCATCCCTCCCGTCAAGGAGAGTGAGCATGGCCGACGTCCCCGCCCGCACCGAGCTTAAAGTCACGACCGGCCCGATCCGCGGCAGCCGCAAGATCCACGTCGGCCCGCTCAAGGTCGCGATGCGCGCGATCGACCTCGAGCCCTCGTCGGGCGAGCCCCCGCTCAACGTCTACGACACCTCGGGCCCCTACAGCGACCCCGCCGCCCGCATCGACATCATGGCCGGCCTCCCCGAGCTGCGCCGCGGCTGGATCGAGGCGCGCGGCGACGTCGAGCGCTACGACGCGCGCGAGATCCGCCCCGAGGACAACGGACAGCTCGGCCCCGATCGGTCGGGCGGGGTCCAGCCCTTCCCCAACGTCGTCAAGCGCCCGCTGCGTGCCAAGCC
>SXGT01838422.1_pt1 | contig 10509 bp, 6 predicted proteins | sample 3176221 | NCBI WGS metagenome assembly SXGT01 (sample SAMN11356862, study PRJNA531348) | freshwater metagenome | isolation source: freshwater sample F1-120 | place: China: Fuxian Lake, Yuxi | collected 2017-12-25
CGACCAGATCGTCAACAAGCACCTCGACCTCGAGCAGGCCGCGCAGGTCGTGCGCCACCTGAAGACGCTCGGGATGACCGTTCACGGCACGTTCACGTCGGGCCTGCCCGGCGAGACCAGGGAGCAGATGGCGGACACGGTCCGCTTCATCCGCTCGCTCCCGTTCGATTCGTTCCAGCACAGCGGAACCGCCGAGATCGACGGCACGCCGATGCAGCTGCTGCGGGAGAAGGGGACGCTGGCGAAGTACGCCGGCGCCCGCATCGACGCGTCCTACAACCGGCACGCCGACGGCAACAAGAAGTTCCAGCTGCTGGCGCGCGAGCTCGCGGAGTCGCACGCATGAGGGCCCTCATCACCGGATCGTGCGGATTGGTCGGATTCGCGGCGGCGCGGCGCCTGCTGGCCGCCGGCTGGGACGTGATCGGCATCGACAACGACCAGCGCGCGCAGTTCTTCGGCGCCGGTGCGTCGACGTCGCACCTCGCCGGGCAGCTGACGCGCGAGCCGCGCTACCGCCACGTCGTCGCCGACATCCGCGACAAGGACGCGATGGTGGCCGCGTTCGGCAAGGGCGTCGACCTGGTCCTGCACACCGCCGCGCAGCCGAGCCACGACTGGGCCACCACGCACATCCGCGAGGACTTCGCCATCAACGCGCTCGGCACCATGAACGTGCTCGAGGCGTGGCGCGCCACCTGCCCGAAGTCGCCGTTCGTCCACTGCTCGACCTCCAAGGTCTACGGCGACAACCCGAACCGCCTCCCGTTCATCGAGCGCGCCACGCGCTTCGACCTGCCCGACGACCACCCGCAATGGCACGGCATCCACGAGGACTTCAAGCTCGACTCCTGCCTGCACTCGTTCTTCGGGGTGAGCAAGCTGTCGGGCGACCTGCTGGCGCAGGAGTACGGCAACCACTTCGGCCTGCCGGTCGGGATCTTCCGCCCCGGCTGCATCACCGGCGGCCACCACCAGGGCGCCGAGCTGCACGGCTTCCTCAACTACATGATGCGCTGCGTGCGCCACGGCATCCCGTACCGCGTCTTCGGCCACAAGAAGAAGCAGGTGCGCTGCAACGTCCACGCGGACGACCTGGTCGACGCGTTCCTGCTCTACGCCGAATCGCCGCGCCCCGGCGCGGTCTACAACATCGGCGGCCGCGACATCGCCTGCTCGCTGCTCGAGGCGCTGGCCGAATGCCAGGAGCGCTGCGGCCGCGAGGCGCTCGTCGAGTACCTCGACCAGCCGCGCACCGGCGACCACGTCTGGTGGATCAGCGACGCGCGCAAGCTCGAGCGCGACTACGGCTGGCGGCCGAAGCGCTCGCTCGACTCGATCTTCGACGAGCTCCACGCCGCGGCGGCGGACGGCATCACCGAGGCGGTGCGCCCGGCGACGATCCACCCGGCCGCGCAGATGGTCGGCCGCCCCGCCGAGCCGCAGCCGGTGGGCCGCCGCCGCTCCGCCGAATGGTCCGAGATGTCGCTCTGAGCCGGCGCCGCGCGCGCCGGGCTCCGTTCCCCCACGAGACCGCACAGGATCCCGCCCGATGAAGGTCGCCCTCTGCTTCTCCGGCCAGATGCGCACGCTGGCGCAGTGCATCGGCACCATCCGCCGCCACCTGCTCGAGCCGCTCGCCGCCGCCGGCGCCGAGGTCGACACCTTCGTCCATGCCGCGGCCGACGCCGACGCCGACTCGGCGCTGCAGCTCTCCCCGCGGATCCTCCACGTCGAGCCGCAGCCGTGGTTCGACGAGAAGCGCTACGCCTGCCGCATCGGCCGCGGCTGCGTCGGCATCCAGTCGGTCCTGCGCCAGCTCTGGAGCATCAAGAAGAGCAACGACCTGAAGCGCCAGTACGCGGCGACGCAGGGCATCCGCTACGACTGGTCGTTCCGCGTGCGGCCCGACAGCGAGTTCGTCCAGGGGCCGCTCGAGTTCGCCGGGATCGCCACGCGCGTGACGCCGGTCCGCGGCGTCTTCGTCCCGAAGTTCTCGAACTGGTACGGGCTGAACGACCGCTTCGCGTGGGGCAGCGACCTCGAGATGGACACCTACTCGAACCGCTTCGAGAAGCTCGACGACTACGTCGCGATCGGGGGCGTCTTCCATCCGGAGAGCTTCCTCTACTGGTCGCTCGCCGCCGGCCGCGCGCCGATCCTCCGCTCGAACGTCGCCTTCTTCACGCTGCGCAAGAGCGGCGATCGCGTGCTGCCCGACTTCCACTCCGAGTATCGCGAGGCGGTCCGCTGCTTCCCGCCGAGCCAGGCCGACTGCCTCGACGTGACCGGGCTGCCCGACATGCCCTGCCTCGGCGAGGGCAAGCCCTCCGCGCTGTGGCGGACCACCACGCCGGTCGATCCGGCGCTGGTGATGGTGAAGCCGCCGGCCGTCGCCGGCGTCCCCGTCCCGGCCTGACGCGACCTCCGACCGGCGCGGCGCTCAGCGCACCAGCCCCGCGGCCTCGACGGCGCGGCAGTACTTGCTGATCCGCTCGATCGTCAGGTCGTGGCGATTGAGCGCGGTGCAGAGCCAGCTCGGCAGCACGCGGTCGAACTTCACCTCGAGGATGCACCAGTCGGGCGGGAGGAACCACTTGCCGCGCGTCGGGTCGCCCTGGATCGAGAGGTCGTGCGATCGCCACTTCAGGTTGCGATCGAGCGTGATGCGCAGGTCGCGCCGCCGGGCGTCGAAGAACGCTGCGCGGTTGTAGCTGACGACGACGGTCGGCTTCAGCCGCTGCTTCATCGCCAGCACGAAGACCTCGTCCAGCACCGCATCGCCCGGCTGATGGCGGCCGGCGCAGAGCTCGCGCACGGTCCTCTCGGCGTCGGCCACCGGCAGCTTGGTGCGCCGCTTCGCCACGCCGAGGTTCAGCCGCTGCTTGATCTCGATGAACGCCTGGCTCGCGGCGGCGCCGTAGGTCCGCACGCGCACCTTGCGCCGGTACTTCTCGCCGTCGAGCTTCTCCCAGTAGGCGTCGAGGCCGGGCGAATCGAGATAGAGCGAGGTGATCTTGTAGAAGCCGTCGGCCCCGGCGTTCTTGTCGCGGCGCACCCACGGCGCGAGGGTGTCCAGCACCGCCTGCGACTGGCGCACCTGCAGCAGGTACTTGAGCTCGTAGCGATCGAACAGCAGCAGGTCGGCCTTCTCGTCGTGCCGCCGCTGCACGAGGGGTTCGCTCATGGCGCGCCCTCCGTCGCCGGCAGCAGCACGAACCGGCCGGGGTCCCGCTTCGCCGGCAGCTCGAACCTGCCCTCGGTCGTGGTGTGTTCGAGCGTCAGCGACGACTGATCATCCATGCGCACGTCGACGTCGTTGCCGCGCAACCCGCAGCGGACGAGCCGCCCGCGCCCGCCGCCGGGGTAGCGCCAGTTCTTGTCGTAGGAGGAGACTCCGACCTTGCAGTCGAAGATCGCCGTGTCGAACACCTGCGGGTCCGAGCCGTCCTTGATGCCGATGCCGGTCACGCAGCCGCGCAGCAGCGCGTCCCGGATGATCGGGTGCGAGCCCTCGCCGACCGAGATCCCCTTGTCGCCGGCGCCCTCGACGCGGATCCGCTCCAGCGTCACGCTGCAGGTCATCAGGTCGAAGCCGTCGTTCAGCGGCCGCTCGATGGTGATGTCGGTCGCCACGCCGTCGCAGAGGTCGAAGTCGATCGCGTCGGCGATGGCGCGGAGGACGGTGACCCGCTCGAAGCGGACGCGATGGCACTTGCCGAGCCGCACGCCGTCGTCGCCGAGCCGGTTGTCGGCGAAGCGGCAGTCGCGCACGAGGAGGTCGTCGACGAGGTGCGCCGAGAACATCCCCGAGTAGTAGAGCCAGCCGATCGTCGCCTCGCTGCCGCCCGCGATCGACACGCGCTCCAGCACGCTGCCGTCGCAGCCGTGCCCCTGCAGCGCCACCACGCCGAACGGACGCGCCGGATCGAGCCGCTCGAAGCGCACGTCGCGCCACTCGACGCGCGACGCGAGCTGCAGCGACGCGCCCGGTCCGAGCTTCACCACCGTGCCGGGCGCGATGGCCAGCGTGTCGGCGGGGCCGAGCAGCAGGCTCTCCGGCACTTCCACCTCCCCCGACCACTGCAGCGCGCGCGGAGCCTTCGGCGCGATCCGCCGCCACGGATGGACGCTGTCGGTCGCGACGTAGCCGCGCGGCGGACCTTCGCCGACCGTCACGGCGCCCGCGCCGACCGTCCGCTCGCAGGCCAGCGCGATCACCCGCGGCACCGCGACCCCCGCCGGCGCACGCAGCAGGAACCTGCTCTCGAGCGCCGCCAGCCGCGTGAACGCGCGGTGCTGGGAGAAGGTGTCCTGCCCCTCGCTCGGCCGGTCGCGGAACGACGCGGTGAAGTCGCGGCCGACGTGCAGCAACGCCGCCCGATCGTCGACGACCAGGCGATGCCCATCGAGCCGCGCCGGCACGCGCCGATCCGCCGGGCCGAGCGCCCCGTCGAAGTCGCGGTCCTCGTGGAGCTCGAGCGCCGCCGGGGCGGTCTCGAAGTCGATCGCGGCGAGACGCAACGACGCGACGGCCGTGGCCTGCACCGACAGCGCCGCCAGCGACGCATCCGCGACGCCATCAGGAGCCGCGCGCGCCGGCTCGCGCTGCCATGCGACCTCGGCCGCCGCATGCTGCTGGCGGACGGTGTGGTGGCGCTCCTCGAGCTTGCGCGCCATGCCGCGGAACGACAGGTCGAGCCAGCGGTCGATCGGCATGCCCGCCGCCTCGATCGCGCGTCGGGTGCGCTCCAGCACCGCGAGCTGCCGCGCCGGCGACTCCTCGCGCAGGCAGTCCGCGGCGACGATCGCGGCGACGCGGTCGAGGAAGCGCGGGTCCTGCGCGAGGCGCAGGAACAGGCGGTTCGCCGTCGACTCGACCCCCTGGCCCGCCGGCATGTTGAGCAGCGGATTCCACAGGTAGCCGGACAGCTTCCCGGCCAGCAGGTCGAGCCCGATCTTCCAGTTGTGCGAGTGGTCGACGTGCTGGTCGCCGTGGTAGGCGAGGACGGCGACGTAGCGGGCGAAGCTCGGATCGAGGATCGCGTCGAGGCGATCGAGGCCGCGCGGCGTCGGGTCGTGCGCGGCGTCGAGCAGCTCGGAGAGCCACGGCCGCCACGACTCGTCGTACTTGTTCCAGCGGTCGTTCTTCTCCCACAGGTGCGGATTCCACGACAGCTCCCACGACGAGTGGATCGGCACGTCGGGCACGAACAGCTCGCCGTAGAAGACGTCGCCAGGCATCTCGCCGACCCGCCGCACGAACGACTCGTCGACCTGCTCCTCCTGCAGGTAGAGCCCCTCGTCCCTCAGGTTGACGTAGAGGCGCACGACCCGCGTCAACGGCGCCGGCAGCCCGACCTCGCGCGCCAGCTCGAACGTGACCAGGCTCGACAGGCGATCCTCGAGCGGCGTCAGGTTGAGCACGCGCAGCTCGTCGACGAACTCGCGCTTCTTCGTGCGCAGCTTCCACGACTTGCGCGCGAAGAAGAAGTTCTCCATCCGCTGGCCGCGCCAGCTGGCGTCGACCTCGTAAGTCTCGGCGTCGTTGACCTCGAGCAGCGCCTTCTGCCGCTGGCGGGCCGATTCGGGCAGGTCGGCGGCCAGCGCGTCGAGGGCGGTGCCGTCGATGCGGAGGTCGTAGACGTCGACCGGCGGCAGCGTTGCGCCGTCCGGCGTCCCGGCTCCGCCCGCCTCCGGCTCGACGCGCACCGGCCGCGCCAGCGGCAGGAAGCGCTTCGTCGCGCCGCCGAAGACCTGGCGAATCGACTGGTTGATCATCAGCCGCAGCGTGCCGACCCGCTGGTCGCGCACCCGCTCGCCGTGGAAGTTGCGGATCTCCGCGTTCCAGAAGCTCGAGAGCGCGGAGCCCCACAGCCACAGCGACAGCACCAGGAACGGCGTGGCCAGGAACAGCACGTCGCGCAGCACGTTGCGGGGGCGGCGCATCTCAGCCGCCCTCCCCGAGGACCGGCGCGAGGTTCACGCGCGCCTTGCGGATCACGCGCTGCGAGTGGGTCGACAGCGCGGGCTGCGGGATCTGGCAGGACAACCGGACGCCCGCGACCTGGTCGCCGGGCACGCCGGTGAAAAGCTCGGCATAGGCGCCGACGCCCGAGCCTTCGCGATGGAGCAGCGCCACGTCCGGCCGCCGGGTCGCACGCGAACCGTCGCGGCGCACCACCTCGCAGCCCGTGACCTCGAAGCCGTCCCACACGTTCTCGAGGCGCAGCTGGACGACGAGCTCCTCGCGCCACGGCCACGGCTCGAACATCGCGGACGGGAACTCGACCTGCACGTCGTCGCCGCGCGCCAGCGCCCAGAGCTCCTGGTGACGGAAGAACCGCGCGTGCTCCACCGGCACGCCGGCCGCGCCCAGCATGTCCCGTTCGAGCGCTCGACGCGGGATGCCGGCCTTGATCAGGCCACGCGGGGCCCCGCGCACTTGCGCACGCTCCCACTCGTCGGCCGCCCACGCCACCTCGGCGTATGCGTTCAGCTCGCCCAGCGCCGCGAAGTAGTCGTCGGCGACGCCCGGATGGGTCAGCGTCAGCGCGAACGCGCGACGCAACGACGTCGCGGCCGCCTTGAATTCGCCGTCCTCGTCGAACGCCCGCCCCTGCGCCCACCAGAGCTGGTAGTCGGTCGGCAGCCGTTCGAGCAGCGGATGCAGCGCTTCCGCTCCCCGGCTCGGCCTTCCGAGGGCGATCCACGCCTCGGCGAGCTGCACTCCCGCGCGGCTGACCGCATGCGTGAAGCGTTGCGCCGGCTGGATCCGCGGATGGTCGGCGAGGAAGCGCTCGAGGCGATCGCGCGCCGCCGCATGGTCGCCCGCCGCCGCCTCGGCGCGCGCGGCGTCCGGCTCGACGAACGTCCGCTGATGGAACCACGCGCGCGCCGTGATGGTGAGGCCGAGGTCGACGTCGTCGGGCACCCACGCGACGTAGGCCCACAGGCCGCCGCCGGTGACCAGCGTCAGCAGCAGGTACGCCGCCGCCAGCGGGCGGCGGTGGCGGTAGGCGAAGCTGCGCAGTCGCCCGGGCCGCGTCACTCGCGACTCCCTCCGCCGCCGCGCTGCGCCGCAGTCTCCGCCGAGCTCACCGCTGGATCTGCGAGTGGCCCAGCACCAGCTGCGCGTGCGCCGTCGGGGCGATCTGCTTCAGGTCGGCCAGCAGCGCCTGCTCGTCGCCCGCCTTGCGCGGCACGATCGACCAGACCACCTCGATCCGGCCCGAGCCGTCGCTGTCGACCGACAGCAGGTCGGACGCCTGCAGATGGGCGTAGAACGCCTGGTTGAACGCGTTCTGATAGTCGACCTTCTCGTCGACCAGCAGCTTGAGCAGGACTTCGACGGCGGGCTTGGCGCCGACGTTGAAGCGGACCAGCGCGTAGAGGATGGCGCAGGCGAGCAGCGTGAACAGCAGCGCCACCGCTCCGAAACCGGTGCCGCATGCCATGCCGATGGCCGTGGTCAGGAAGAAGAACGCGACGTCGCGGCTCTCCTTGACGGCGTTGCGGAAGCGGATGATCGAGAGCGCGCCGACCAGGCTGAACGCGCGGGCGATGTTGGTGCCGATGATCTGCATCATCAGCGCGACGCAGATGGCCATGATCACCATCGTGTGCACCGTCGTCTGCGAGTACGACGGGCCGGCGTGGGTCACCTTGTAGACGTAGCCCACCAGCAGCGAGAGGACGAACGCCCAGCCGACCGCGCGGAGCATGTCGAGCACCGGCAACGTGTCGACGCCCGCCGTCGTCGGGAAGATCCACTGGAAGAAGTCGTTCGGCGCGGTCGGCACGGCGAGGGGCTCCGGCGGCGGTGCGGGTGAGGTCGTGAAGGCCCGATGATGCGGCTCGCCTCGCGGCGATGCGTCGAACTCGCGTCGCCGGTCCATCGGCCATCCGACCGGAGATCGGCCGGATGGTAGCCGGGGCGTGAGCGCGACTTCTCCCGGGAGGCACCCGGGAGCGCGGTCGGCACCGACGCCGACCGCGGCGGATCCGGTGCAGGCACGTCCCCCGACCCGTCGCCGCGGGACTCCCGACGGTCGACTGGCCGAAACCCCCTCGTTTCTTCTGCTCAAGCCGGCGGCAACCGGCTGCCGAAGCGCTCAGGAAACGTCCAGCTCGACTCCGAGCCGGGTGTCTCAGGTGTCTCGTCGAGGGACTTCCATGATGTCGATCGGTTGCCGGTCATTGTTCCGCGGGATGCGCGGGAAGCTCGTCGCCACGCTGGTCGCGGCCAGCTTCCTGCCGCTGGCGGTGGCCGGGTTCGTGGTCTTTCGCCAAGGCGATCAGCTCATCGTCGACTCGGTCGGCATGAAGTTGCAGGACCACGCCGCCGCAGCGATCGACAAGATCGACCGCAACCTCTTCGAGCGGTACGGCGACGTGCAGGCCTTCGCCTTCCACCCGCTGGCGCGCGGCACGCCGGCCGAGGTGACTGCCGCCGCCAATTTCTACTGCAGGAACTACGTCATCTACGACCTGCTGCTGATCGTCGACCTCGACGGCAAGGTCGTCGCCTGCAACGACATCACGTTCGACGGCAAACCGCTCGACGCGGGCAAGGTGGTCGGCAAGGACCTCTCCGGTGCGCCGTGGTTCGCCGAGATCAAGGGCGGCAGGGTCGGCGCCGGCGCCACCTGGTATTCGGATCCGACGTTCGACCCGCTCACGGCGGACGCGTGCGGCAACTCGGGCTACGCGCTGACCTTCGCCGCGCCGATTTTCGACGAGCACGGCAAGGTCGTGCGGATGTGGTGCAACCAGGCGTCCTGGGACCGGGTCGTCGGCCAGATCACCGCGGATGTCGGCGCACGTCTCGCGGCGGCGCAGCTGACGGCCACGAAGGTCCAGGTGCTGTCGCGCGATGGCGTCGCGCTGGAGGACCCCGATCCGGCGGCGCGGCTCACCGTCAACCTGCGCGACTCCGGTCTTGCGGCGGCGCGGCTCGCCGGCCTCGAAGGCGGCGGTTTCACCGTCGAGCCCGACGACGGCGGGGTCGAGTTCGTCAACGGCTATGCCCGGTCGGCGGGCGCGCTCGGATTCGCCGGCTACGGCTGGAGCGTCCTCGTGCGCGCCGACACGACGCAGGCGCTGGCCGGGATGAACGCGCTGCACGCCACGCTCTATGGCCTTGGCGCGATCCTGATCCTCAGCGCCGCCGCCGCGGCGATCTGGCTGGCCGGACGCATCACGCAGCCGATCCTCGCCACCTGCGCCGTGATCGAGGGCGTCTCGCGCGGCCAGCTCGACCACAAGCTGGACGTCGGCTCGCACGACGAGATCGGCCGCATGGCGACCTCGGTGCGCAAGACGGGCAGCGTGCTGAACGAGCTGCTCGCCGAATCCGGGCAGCTGATCGCGGCGGCCAAGCAGGGCCGGCTCGACCGACGCGCCGACAGCGCAAAGTTCGAGGGCAGCTACCGGACGCTCTGCGACGGCATGAACGAGCTGCTGGTCACGGTCGGAGCGCCGCTGCGCGATGGCGCCAACGCGCTGCGGCGAATCGCGGCGGGCGATCTCTCGACCGAGATGAACGGCAACTATGTCGGTGAGTTCCAGGTGATCCCCGACGCGATCACCAACATCACGCTCACGCTCCGTCAGCTGACCGGCAGCCTCTCCGACCTGGCCGCGGCGGCGGATGCCGGCCGGCTTGACGCGCGCCTCGATGGCGACAGGCTGACCGGTTGCTGGCAGGAGCTATGCACGCGGATCAACCGCATGCTCGACGGACTGCTGGCGCCGGTGGCGGATGCCAGCCAGGTGCTGTCGCGCGTCGCCAACGGCGACCTCGGCGCCGCGATGGCGCGCGAGTACCAGGGCGACCACCGCAAGATCCAGGACAGCCTCGCGCGCACGGTCACGGTGCTGCGCTCGGTGATGAGCGAACTCGGGCGGCTGATCGGCGCGTGCAAGGAGGGCCGGCTGTCCGAACGTGCCGCACTGGCGAACCACCAGGGCAGCTACCGCGAGCTGCTGCTGCAGGTGAACCAGATGCTCGACGGGGTCGTCGAGCCGATCCGCGAGGCGGGCACGGTCCTCGAGCGAGTCGCGGCTGGCGACCTGTGCGCGCGCGTCACCGGCGAGTATGCAGGCGACCACGATCGCATGAAGCGGTCGGTGAACGCCGCGGTCGAATCGATGGCGGCCGCGATCGGCCAGATCGCCACCAGCGCCACGCAGCTGTCCGGCTCGTCGTCGACCTTCTCCGCGACCGCGATCGATCTCGGCCGGCGCAGCGACGAGGCCGGCCGGCAGATGTCGCACGCCAGCAACGCCTGCGAGCAGGTGCATCGGAACGTGCAGTCCGTGGCGACGGCGACCGAGGAGCTGTCGGTCAGCATCCGCGAGATCGCCAAGAACTCGACGCAGGCCAGCCAGATTGCCACCGAGGCCGTCCGCTCGGCCGATTCGACCAACAACGCGGTGTCGCGGCTCGGCGCGTCGAGCGACGAGATCGGGAACGTCGTCAAGTTGATCACGTCCATCGCGGAGCAG
>SXGT01027269.1_pt1 | contig 10508 bp, 12 predicted proteins | sample 3176221 | NCBI WGS metagenome assembly SXGT01 (sample SAMN11356862, study PRJNA531348) | freshwater metagenome | isolation source: freshwater sample F1-120 | place: China: Fuxian Lake, Yuxi | collected 2017-12-25
CCGGGCGAACAGGTAGGCACCGACATCACGCAGCATCCGGGGACCCGGCCGAGAATCAGACACGGCCCGAGCCTACCCAGGCAACGCGTATATTCGGAGCAAGGAGGTTATTCGCTTGCAGTACTTACTCCTGGCCCTGATCCTGGCCGGGCTCGCATACGCGACATACCGATTGGTGCGCGCCTCGGCCAATCGTCCGAGGCCGCGCGTGATCGGACCGGATGACGATCCCGATTTCCTGCGCAGGCTCCGCGACGGCGACAACCCGCGCAGTTAGTCAGGTCGCCGCCGGGAACCCCGCGGCGACCACCGCTGCCAGCCGCAGCAACGCGTCCCGCGTCGCCGGCTTCAGGCGCTCCAGGCTGATCTCGGCGCCCTCCTCGAGGTGGGGGTCGAACGGCACCTGAAGCACCGCCCGGCACCGCCGGGAGAAATGGTCGACGACCTTCTCCAGATCGACCTTGCCGGAGCGCGGGCGCACCGCGTTGACCACCGCGACAGCATTGCGCACCAGATCCTGATGGCCGTGGGCGTCCAGCCAGTCCAGCGTCGCCGACGCCGAGCGCGCCCCGTCCACCGAACCGGAGCTGACGACGATCAGCACATCGGCCTTCGACAGCACCGCGGCCATCGCCGAGTGCAGCATCCCGGTACCGCAATCGGTGAGCACCAGGCTGTAATAGCGCTCCAGCAGTTCGACGGTGCGCGCATAGTCCTGCGAACTGAACGCCTCGGAGACCGCCGGATCGGATTCCGAGGCCAGCACCTCCAGCCGGCTGGGCCCCTGCGAGGTGTAGCGCCGGACATCGCTGTAGGACGCGATGCCTTCGGCGTCACGCAGCAGGTGCCGCACGGTGGCCGGGGTTTCCAGCGGCACCTTCTGGCTCAGGGTGCCGCGGTCAGGGTTGGCGTCGACCGCGATGACACGGTCACCCCGGCTGGACGCGAAGGTGGCGCCCAGTGTCGCGGTGACCGTCGTCTTACCGACCCCGCCCTTGAGGGACAGCACGGCGATGCGGTAGCAGCCCCGCAGCGGCCGGCCGACCTCTTCGAGCAGGGTGATCTGATTGGTGACCTTCGGGCTCTCACCGACGTTGAGCAGCGTGAACGACGCGAGATACACCCAGCGGCGCCAGCCGCTCGTGGGCACCTGCTTGGGCTGGCCGAGCAGCGCGACCGTGGACAGATCGAGATAAGGCGCCGGCAGCGGGACCGGGCTGGTCTGCGGCGGCGGGTCCTGCTGTTGCGCCGGGAACCCGTGCGGCGGTGTCGGCGCCGTCCACTCCGGCGGCACCTCCTGCGCGGGATCGACAAACCGGTTCTGCTCCCGAAAGCTCGGCACGGCTCAGACCCCCGCGTACGAGTGCAGACCCACCGTGACCAGGTTGATGAAGAACAGGTTGAAGATCATCGCGATGAACCCGACGACGTTGATCCAGGCGGCCTTCTTGTCCCGCCAGCCCGCCGTCGACCGGGCGTGCAGGTAGGCGGCGTAGACCACCCACGCGATGAACGAGACGGTCTCCTTGGGATCCCAGCCCCAGTACCGGCCCCAGGCCTCCTCGGCCCAGATGGCACCGAAGATGACACCGAAGCCGAACACTGGAAAGGCGAAGATGGTGGTGCGGTAGGCGATCCGGTCCAGCAACTGCGCATCCGGAAGACGCGCCAGCATCCGCCCGAAACCATTGTCCCGCTGGGCAAGCGGGGACATTTTCAGCAGGAACAGCACGCTGGCCACACCGCCGACCAGGAAGACCCCCGAGCCCAGGCTGACCACCGACACGTGGATCGGCAGCCAGTAGGACTGCAGCGCGGGCATCACCGGCGCCGCGTGGGTGTAGAGCCACTTGCCCGAGACCGTCAGCAGGACCAGCACCGGCGGCAGCACGAAGACCCACAGCCCGCGGTACTGCGCTCGACGCAACACCACGGCGGCGGCCACCAGACCGGAGAAGCAGGTCAGGTTGATGAACTCGTACATGTTGCCCCACGGCACCCGCGAGGTCGCCAGACCGCGCAACACGATGCACGCCGCCAGCAGGGCGATGCCGACGTAGGTCAGCGCGACACCCGCTCGCCCGATGCGCTCGTCGGCGGTGCGGGCCGGGGCATCGGTGACGATGCCGGGGGTGGCGCTGTCGGCGCCCACCGCGGCCCCGACCAGTTCACGGGCCTCGACCTTGCGTCCGCGCGAATAGGCCAGTTCGACGGCCAGCATCAGCAGCGCCAGCACCAGGACCACCACCGCCGAGGTGAAGGCCCAGTCCGAGTACCTGGCCAGCTCGATATCGATGTCGGTGCTGTTCATGAATGCTTACCTCCGTCACTGAGCAGGCGGTCCGTCAGCCGCTCGAACTCGTCGCCCCACCCGGAGTTGTCGGTACGGGCCAGTCCGCCAAGCTCGACGCTCACGGTACCCGCAGGTGCGGGGGTCATCCGAACCCAGATGCGGCGGCGACGCACCACCAGCGACACCACCAGACCGGCCATCATGGTCAGCGAGAACACCAGCACCCAGATCTGGGCGGGATCATGGGACACCTGCAGGTTGATGAACGGGACGGCTCCGTCGAAACGGATGGTGGTGCCGTCCTCGAGCCGCTTCTCCTCGCCGACATTGAGGTTGACCCTGGCCTCCTTGTTGAGGCGGCCCTGCCCGATCAGCCGGGGGTCCAGGTCGAAGATGGACTGCGGGCGCCCGGTGTCCAGGCCGGCGTCGCCGCGGTAGATGTCGACGGCCACCGCGGGCTTGTTCATTGCCGGGAAGCTGGACGAGAGCAGGGTGCCCTGCAGGAATTCGGTCGGGGCGAACAGCCCCTGGATCGCGATCTGTTGTTCGCGGCGCTCATCGGGATCGGGATAGGTGCCCGCCGGCGGGTCCACCCGGATGACCCCGGAGGACAGCAGGGTCAGCGGATCATCGGGGCGCCACTGCACCGTACTGGTGCGGGTCTGGCCGTCGGGGAAGATCACGGTGAACGTCGGCGCGTACCCGTGGCCCTGCAGGTACACCCGGTCCCCACCGACGCGCAGCGGGTGGTTGACCTCGAGCCGGTAGTCCTTCCAGGTGTTGGTCTCCAGATCCGCGCCGGCCTGGTATTCGATGTTCGCGGCGAAGGTGACGGCCTGCCCGCTGGGCAGGTAGTCGGCGTCGAAATCGTTGACCTTCACGCAGATCGGGTACAGCGAGGTGCCGTCGACGGTGTTGCCGGCCCGGAACGAGTCGAAGGCGGCCGGCGAGGCCGAACAGAACCCGGGGCCGCCGTCGGCGATGACGATGACGTTGCCCTCGTAGCCGAAGAGCTTCCCGGCGGCGATGGCGACCAGCAGACCGAGCAGCGAGAAGTGGAAGACGATATTGCCGAACTCGCGCAGGTAACCCTTCTCCGCAGAGATCTCGGTGACGCCGTCGTCGACGCGGGTGGTGCGCCGCCAGCCCTTGAGCCGTTCGTCGATGGACGCGGCCAGCTGCGCGGGCTCTCCGGATACCTCGGCCTCGTGGTGTTTGGGCAGCCGGGACAGGTTGCGCGGCGCGGGAACCGGGACCGCGCGCAGGCTCTTGATGTGCTCGGCCAGGCGCGGGGTCAGGCACCCGACCAGCGAGATGAACAGCAACACATAGATGGCGGTGAACCAGAAGCTGGAGAAGACGTCGAAGCCCTGCACCCGGTCCAGCCAGGGCCCGATGGTCGGGTGTTCGACCAGATACTCGTCGACCTTGGCGGCGTTGAGGCTGCGCTGGGGCAGCAGGGCCCCGGGTATGGCGGCCAGCGCGAGCAGGAACAGCAGCACCAGCGCGGTACCCATGGAGGTCAGGGTGCGCCAGGTGTTGCGGATCAGCGCCCAGGTCTTCGTGAACACACTCATATCGGCAGCCTCACGTCGGACACGAAAGCGTCGCGCACCCACGCCACGAAATCCCCCCAGAGTCCGGTCACCAGCGCGATTCCGACCGCGATCATCAGCACACCACCGAAGATCTGGATGCCCCGGGTGTGTGCCCGCAGCCAGCCCAGCCCGCGCACCGCCCGGGCCGACCCGAAGGCCAGCAACACGAACGGCAGACCCAGGCCCAGGCAGTAGGCGATCACCAGGGTGATCCCGCGGGCCACCGCGGACCCTTCGGTGGCCGAGGACACCGCGATCACCGCGGTCAGCGTCGGGCCCAGGCACGGTGTCCACCCCAGCGCGAACACCGCGCCCAGCAGGGGCGCACCGCCCAGCGTCGAGAGTTGCCGCGGCGCGAACCGGGCATCGCGCTGCAACAGCGGGATGAAGCCGATGAACACCAGGCCCATCGCGATGGTGACCACACCGCCGATGCGTTGCAGCAGTTCCTGATTGGTGATCAACGCGGTCGTCATACCCAGTACCGCGACACTGCCGAGCACGAACACCACGGTGAACCCCGCAACGAACAGACCGGCCGCGCCCGCCACCCGGAAGCGGCTGTCGCCGCCGGAGATCGCCGCCAGATACGACAGATAACCCGGCACCAGCGGGACCACACACGGCGACGCGAAGGACACCAGCCCGGCCAGCATGCTCAGCCCGACCGCCAGCAACAGCGGCCCACCGGTGATCAGATCGGTCACTTTTCTGCAGCCAGCCGTTCGACCACCGGCTTGAGGTCCGCGGCCAGCAGCTCGCGCAGGAACACCGCGGCCACCCGGTGCTGACGATCCAGCACCAGCGTGGAGGGGATGACGGTGGTCGGGTACTTGCCGCCGAACGCAATCATGGTCCGCATCGACGGGTCATAGATCGACGGGAAGGTGACATTGCGGTCGGTGATGAAATCGACGGCGGCGTCCCGGTTGTTGTCACGCACATCGATGCCCAGGAACTGCACGCCCAGATCTTTGGTCTGTTCGTAGACGCGCTGCAGCTCGCCGATCTCGGCGCGGCAGGGCCCGCACCACTGTCCCCACACGTTGATCACCACGACCTTGCCCGCGAAATCCGAGAGCGCCAGCGTCTGCTCCGGGTCCATCAGGTCCGGTCCCGCCAATGCTCCTGGGACACCCCGAGATTCGGGCGGATCGTAGAAGATGTCGGTCTTGCCGCCAGGCGCGACGAACTCGAAGGTGCCGCCCTGGGCGACGGCGTCGTCACCGGTACTACAACCGGACACCAGGACGGCCAGCGACATCGCCAGGGCGACAAAACACTTCACTAGATGCCCCAGGGCTCCGTGTAACCCCACCGGATCAGGCGGTCATCGTCGAAGGTGAACGAGGTGATGGACGCCAGATTGCACAGCCGGCTGTGCGGGAGCGGAAGATGAGGCAGCTTGCGGCCCGTCATCGCCCGACGCAACGTCTCCACCGGAAGCTGATGGCTGACGCAGACCGCCTCGTGGCCGGCCGCCCGCTGCCGGGCGCGGTGCAGCGCGGCCATCATCCGCGGGGCGATCTCGTCATACGGTTCGCCCCAGGACGGTTTGCGCGGGTTGCGTAGCCGCGGCCAATTGCGCGGGTCGCGCAGGGCGCCGTCCCCGGGCGCCACGCGCTCACCCTCGAAGTCGTTCCACGATTCGATCAGGTCGTTGTCGGTGTCGATGTCCAGCCCGTGCACGGCAGCGATCGGGGCCGCGGTCTGCTGCGCGCGCTCCAGCGGAGACGCCACCACATAGCTGATGTCCTTGGGCGCCAACCAGTCCGCCGCCGCCTGGGCCTGCAAGCGGCCACGGTCGGACAGGTGGTATCCGGGCAAGCGGCCGTAGAGCACCTTCTCCGGGTTGTACACCTCGCCATGGCGCATGACATGGACCGTCGTACGTGTCGTCACCGGGTGGCCTCGGCGGCCGCGCGCGCCGCATGCGGCAGGGCCGCGGCGATCCGGTCGAAGGCGTCATCGTCCAGGGCGGTCGAGACGAACCAGGTTTCGAAGGCACTGCACGGCGGATAGATCCCGGCGTCGAGCAGCGCATGGAAGAACGCGGGGTAACGCCAGGTCTCGGTGGCCTTGGCGGTGGCGAAGTTCGTCGGCTCGCCCTCCCCGAAGAAGACCGTCAGGAAGTTCCCGGCCCGTGAGACCCGGTGTGCGACCGAGGCCTCGGTGAGGGCATCGGTGATCAGCGCGCCGAGCCGGTCTGCGTGGGCATCCAGGGTCGCGTAGACGCCTGCGTCGGCGGCGCGCAGTGTGGCCAGACCGGCCGCCATGGCCACCGGGTTCCCCGACAGCGTGCCCGCCTGGTACACCGGGCCGAGCGGTGCGAGCTTCTCCATCACCGCGGCGCGGCCGCCGAACGCCGCGGCGGGCAGACCGCCGCTCATCACCTTGCCGAAGGTGAACAGATCGGCGTCGACCGGATCGAGGCCGTACCAACCGGACCGGCTGACCCGGAACCCGGTCATCACCTCATCCATGATCAGCAGGGCTTCGTGCTCGGCGGTGATCCGGCGCAGCGCAGCGTTGTACCCCGGCAGCGGGGCGACCGTGCCCATGTTGCCCGGGCTGGCCTCGGTGATGACACAGGCGATCTGCTCGCCGTGGGCGGCGAACGCCTCCTCGACGGCGGCGACATCGTTGTAGGGCAGCACGATGGTGTCGGCGGCGGCGGCGCCGGTCACCCCGGGTGAGGACGGTAGGCCCAGCGTCGCCACCCCGGACCCGGCGTCGGCCAGCAGAGCGTCGCTGTGGCCGTGATAGCAGCCGGAGAACTTGATGATCTTGGGGCGCCCGGTGAAACCGCGCGCCAACCGGATGGCGCTCAGGGGGGCCTCGGTGCCGGAGTTGACGAAGCGGATGCGCTCGACGGGCGCCACCCGGTCGATGATCTCGCGGGCGAGTTCGGTCTCCGCCGGCGTCGGAGCACCGAAGGACAGTCCGTCGGCGGCGACACGTTGCACCGCCTCGACGACGTCGCGGTGGGCGTGCCCGAGAATCATCGGGCCCCAGGAGCACACCAGGTCCACATAACGGTTGCCGTCGGCGTCGGTCAGCCAGTAACCGTTGGCCGAGGTGATGAAGCGGGGGGTGCCACCGACGGCGCTGAAGGCCCGCACCGGCGAGTTCACCCCGCCGGGGATCACCGAGCACGCGTCGGCGAACAACTTCGCGGATGCCGAAACGGACGAACCGGTACTGCGCATGACCCCCAGTGTTCCAGTCAATGCCAACTCAGCAACTACAGGGTGTAGTGGAACGGTCGCTTCCGCCACGCAGCACATCACCCGCCGCGCGCTTCACGCGCCTCGCTGCATCGGAGAAACTGCATTTCAGCTGTGTCAGCGCCACTACTCGGTGCGGTGAGCCATTGTGGGTGAAATCGGCCGGCTACGCGTGAGCCGGGCCACGATCCGATATCGGTCCGGATTGCCGGAACATCCCCGGCGCACAGCGGTCGAGATCGGCCCGACCCGTCTGCCACCGCACGACCTGATTCGGAGCCGGCCGCGCCGCATCTGCAGCAACCCGCGGCGGCCATCGGAGAGCTCTAGGATCGGGTCATGCTGTTCGCCCGCCAACGCGCCGAGCTCAACCGCAGGTTCGTCAATCCGGTGGTGGAACCGCTGGCCGGATATGTGCCGCTGTGGTCGGCCGTCGACCATGTCGGCCGCAGGTCCGGGAAGGACTACCGCACACCGGTGACGGCCTTCCCGACCACCGATGGCGTGGCGGTGCTGCTGCCCTACGGCACCGATACCGACTGGGTGCGCAACCTGCAGGCCTCCGGGTCCGGGCGGGTGCAGATCGACGGCCGCAGCCTGCTGGTCGAGGCGCCCCGGGTGGTTCCGCTGAGTGAGGCACTGAGCGTGCTCAAGGGGCCGTGGCGGCACGTGTTGCGCATCGTCCCGGTGCAATCCGCGTTGTTGCTCACGCGTTCCAGCTGAGCACCGTCCCGCTCGCCGCGGTCATCACGGTGCCGGGCTGCACCCGCAACCGGTACGGGGCCAGCCGCAGGACGGCGAATGCCGGTGAGGTGGGTGAGTCCCAGCCGGGGATGATGGTCGGGTTGTACCCCAGTGGTTCCGGAGCCTGAACAAACTTGTCCCACACCGTCGTTCGGGTGTCGTCATCGGTGTACCACTCGACAAGGCAGTCGGCGCTGCAGGTGTCCTGAGTGGGCGCCCAGTAGTTCACCGACATGTACGGGTGCACTGCGAGATGCTGCTGCTTGACCGGTGAGGGCACGGTCGCCACCCAACCGAACAGATCGGTGCCGTCCCACTCCCAGATGGGGTGCAGGACTCTGCTGCGCGGCTTGCCGTCGGCGTCCACGGTGGCCACCGAGGCCCACACGATGGAATGCGCCATGTCGACGAAGGCGGGGGCGATCTGTTCCAGCGGCGTCACCCGGCCAGCCTAATTCTTCGGAGTCTCAGTTTCTTTGGAGTTCTCGTTGAATTTCGGGTTTCCGTCGTCGTCCAGCCAATCGGTCACTGCGGTGCCCGATACCGTGCCATTGCTGCCCGGGAGCACCGATGTCGGTCGGTTGTCTTCGTAGGAGCCGATCTCTTCCGGCGACGCCTCGGACCCGCGATCCTGTTCAGTAGTCATGGCTCACGGCTGCCCGAATATGTGAGCCACCAAACAATCAGGCCGATACCGACCGCAAAGCCGCAGGCAGGCTGGGCAGGAAATGCCGCGTCGCGAACGCCCGGACGTCGTCGGCGGTCTGCAGCGGCTGCACACTGGGCAACAACAGCACCATCGCGGCATACCGCAGGATGGTGTCGGCCAGGTCGTTGACCGCCGGGGCGCCGATCCGCTCGGCGAAACCGTCCGGAAAGATCACCAGCAGCGCCGCGGCCATGCGTTCGACGGCGGCACCGTAGTGCCGGTGCAGCATCTCCTGCGCCAGGGCGGGATCGTCGACGATCATCTGGTTGAGCACGCGGTGGCGCCGGAACGTCATGATCGACAGCGTGAAGGCTTCCACGTAGTAATTCGACTGCGGCTTGGCCTCTTTCAGCTCCGCAGCGATATCGGCGAACAGCGCCACGTTCTCGCGTTCGATGACGGCGCCGACGAGTTCGTCGCGGTTGGCGAAGCGCCGGTAGATGGTGGTCCGGCTGACGCCGGCCCGCCGCGCGACATCGTCGAGGGCGACCTTTCGGAAGCCATGCCGTTCCAACTCGACGAGTGCCGCGTCGAGGATGGTTTCTCCGGCGTCAGCCCCTGGCATAACCGGCTTGGGCGAATTTGCTGTAGCGCACCGACATCGGCAACCGGTCCCATGCCCAGTTGACCGGACGCGACCGGCAGAACGCGGCGAACCGCTGGTAGCGACGTTCCTGCCGCTCGGTCCACGGCAGGCCCAGCAGATCCCGTGCCCGTGGCGGCAGCCCGCCCGTGGTGATGAACGCAGCCACCGGATCGAACACCTTCGCGACGATCTTCCAGGCCACCGGATTCACGCCCTTGGGGCACGGGAATCCCTTGGTGACGTAGCCGACGCCGTACCGGGCGGACTTGTGCGCGACGGCGACCTCGTCGAGCATCCGGTCCCAGTACTGCACGAACTCGGCGTAGGTGGCCGGCTGCGGGCGATCGCTGACGCCGTAGCGGCGGTACCAGGTCTTGGACTCCAGATAGATCTGTTCTTTCTCGGCCTCGCTGAGGCGCTTGACGAAGGTGTCGGCGAAGTAGATGACCTGCTCGACGAACGTGGCGTGCGCCCAGTAGTAGGTCTCCGGATCCAGGGCGTGGTAGCGCCCGGCCGGTGTGCCGTCCGGGCCGGGCATTTCGCCCTTGATATTGGTGTGGAAGTCGCGCACCTGGGTGCCCGCGTTCTGCTCTTCGGAGCCGTACACCGTCTTGAAGATCGGCGGAATGGTGCGCTTGAGCCGCTCGGCGGTATCGGAGAAGAACGTCGAGTGATCCAGCACGCCCTGACCGAGTTCGGCGAGCATGTTCTGCAGTACCGCCGGACGCGGCCCGATGAGGTACATCCGGTTCTCGCCGAAGTATTTCCACACCAAGGAGTCGGGCCCGAGCGGCAATGCGTCATCGAGTGCCTCGGGTGCGTTCTCCGCCAGTTCGGTCATGAGGAACAGTGTTACAGATTCCGCACTTTGTTCCAATCGAGTGTGGCGCGGGTCATAACGCCGTGGGCTTACGGCACGTCGGCGGCCTGGCCGGGGTCGTCGGCGCCGGACCTGGACGCGGCGAATTCGGCGGCCTGGTCGACCAGGCCGTTGGCCGCGTACATGTTGTGGGCATTCCCGTCGCCACCTCCCGGGGCGCACACCGGATCGGTCGGGATGCACAGGTCCATCGTCTTGCCGGCGTAACCGCTGCCGACGGTGATCGGTGGCGCGCCGGTGTAGATCATCTGCAGGAAACCGCTCGACGGCTTACCGAACAAGGCCACCGCGGCCACGTGATCGGCCACCGACGGTTCCAGCGGACCGGTCAGGCCCGGCGGCAGGGCGAAACCCTCGGGCACCGCATCTGCGGTGAGGTAGGCGGCGACCGCCGCCCCCTGCGAGAACCCGCCGAGCACCATCTTGGTGTCCGGGCGGGCCGCCGCCGTGGCGCGCACCTGGTTACTCGCG
>SXGT01058361.1_pt1 | contig 10508 bp, 10 predicted proteins | sample 3176221 | NCBI WGS metagenome assembly SXGT01 (sample SAMN11356862, study PRJNA531348) | freshwater metagenome | isolation source: freshwater sample F1-120 | place: China: Fuxian Lake, Yuxi | collected 2017-12-25
CACCGATGTCGCGTTGATCGACGATGCCGTCGACGCGCTCGCCGCCGGGGATGCCGCCGCACTGTTCGGGGCGGTGGAATCGGTGATCGACGCCGGCCACGACCCGCGCCGATTCGCTGTGGATCTGCTGGAACGTTTCCGCGATCTCATTGTGCTGCAAGCCGTTCCGGATGCCGCCGACCGCGGGGTGGTCGATGCCCCGGACGGGGTGCTGGACCGGATGCGCGAACAGGCCGCCAAGGTGGGCTCGGCCACGCTGGCGCGTTATGCCGAGGTGGTGCACGCCGGGCTCGGCGAGATGCGCGGTGCCACCGCGCCGCGGTTGTTGCTCGAAGTGGTCTGCGCCAGGCTGCTGCTGCCGTCGGCCCACGACACGGAATCGGCTCTGCTGCAACGCATCGAGCGGATCGAGACCCGGTTGGACATGGCCATACCGGCTGACGGTTCGGCCCCGGCTGCCGCCGCGGCTGCGACGCCGGCCAAGCAGTTCGTGCGGGCCAGCCGGGCCCAGGCCGCGGCCGAGGCGGCACCCGAGGCGGCACCCGAGCCGACGCCCGCGCCGATTCCCCAGCCCAGGCCGCTGCCGACACCCGAACCCACGCCGGCTCCCGAGCCGGTGACGCCGCCGGTGCCCACACCGGCTCCCGCGCCGGTGCCCCCGCCCCGACCTGCTCCCGAACCCGAACCCGAACCGGCTCCTGCTGCGGTGCCGCCGCCCGCCGCCGTCGGGCAACCGGATGCCGCGGCCGTCCGCTCGATGTGGGACACCGTGCGGGAAAAGGTGAATGCCCGCAGCAAGCCGGTCAACGCGATGCTGGCCGATGCGATCGTGCGCGCGGTGGACGGTGACACGCTGGTGCTCAGCCATCGGGCTCCGCCGCTGGCCAAGCGGCTCAGTGAGCCACGCAATGTCGACGTCATCCGTGAGGCGCTCAAGGACGCGCTCGGGGTGAACTGGCAGATCCGCTGCGTGCCGGACTCGGGCGAACCCGCCCCGTCCGATGCCGGTCCGGCTCCGCGCCCGGACCAGCGGGCCGAAGAGGAACGCATGCTGGCCGAGGCCAACAGCGACACCTCGGAGGTGGTGCGCCGCGACCCGGAGGAAGTGGCGATCGAACTGCTGCAGAACGAACTGGGCGCCAAGCGCATCGAAAAGAGTTAGCTGCCACTTCTCACGGGTCACGCTAGGCTGTTTGCCGGAGCGGTTGATTCTGGGAGGTTGGCAGTGGCAAACCCGGTTGCTGAATTCTGGGATGCGCGAGAGTACCGATTCGCGACCGGCGCGCTGCGCGAGGGACGTTTCATGCGGCTGTTCGCCAAGATCGCGGCGGCGGGGTGCTTCGGGCTGGCCGGGCTGGTCGTCATCGCCGGGTTCCACCCGGCGGGGCCCAGCGGCGCCGGAGCACACCTCGTGCAGTTCGCGATCGCGTTGTCGGCCGTGGCGATGGGCATTCGTTGGCTCCGTCCGCCCTGGCTGACCCATCCGCAGGCGGTGGCCTTCGCGGTGTGGCTCGACCTGGCCATCGCCACCGTCGCCCTGACCATGTCGACCTCCATCACCGCCCTGTGCATTGCGGCGTTCCTGAGTGTCAACGGCGTGTACGTGGCGTTCCTGCTGGGGTGGCGAACACTGCTGGCTCATCTCATCTTCAGCGGGGCGATCATCGCGGTCATCGCGACCCAGGCGGTGCGCACGGACCGCGCGCAGCTCTGGGACATGACGATGATGCTGTTCCCGACCGTTACCTGGGTCATCGTCGTGTCCCTGTGTGGCGGCCTATTGGTCGAGCACGGCCGCCGGGCGCTGCGAAAGACCGCGCGGTCAGCGCACTACGATCCGTTGACGGGCCTGCGTAACCGCCGTGGCATGTACACCGCCATCAAAGACAGCCTCGCGGGCGCCGCGGAGCCGGTGACGGTCGTCGCGGCCGTCTGCGATATCGACAAGTTCAAGCAACTCAACGACAGCGCGGGGCACGCGGCCGGTGACGCCGCGCTGGCCGAGATGGCCCGTCGGCTGAAATCCCTGGCCTCGCCGAACGAACTCACCGCGCGTATCGGGGGTGACGAACTCGTGCTCGTGGCCTTTGCGGCCGATCCGGAAGATGCCGTCGAGGAACTGCTCGACAGACTCGCGCCGCTCACCATCGCCGATGCCGCCGGGGTGGTCCTGACCGCCAGCGTCGGCATCGCCGCCCTGAGCGCCGCCGATCCGCACTTCACCGTCGATGACGTGCTCAGGCACGCCGACGCGGCAATGTATGACGCCAAGCGGTCGGGCGGTGCGACGTGTGCCCTCTACGCTACGGAGCCCACCATGGCCGCATCGGCAGATCGCCGTCGCGGCCGCGATCATCCAGCTTGACCGCCAGAACCTGGTGTAGCTGAACCACATTCGACTCGAACCCGAGCCGGGACCCGGCCATGTACAGACCCCACACCTTGGCGGTGGGCAGGCCGACCTCGGCGACCGCCTCATCCCAGTGCTCGACCAGGTTGCGGCCCCAGTCCCGAAGTGTCAGTGCGTAGTGCGTGCGCAGATTCTCCTCGTGCAGCACCTCCAGTCCGACGTCCTGCGCCTCGGCGATGATGCGTCCGGATCCCGTCAGCTCCCCGTCGGGAAAGACGTAGCGGTCGATGAAGAAGCCGGCGGAGGCATCGGCCCGGTTGTTCGGCCGGGTGATGCTGTGATTGAGCAGCAGTGCGCCGGCCCGCATCTTTGCCTGCAGGAACGCGAAGTACTGCGGATAGTTGGCCACTCCGATGTGTTCGGTCAGGCCGATCGAGGACACCGCGTCGAACCCGGACTCGGTGACATCGCGGTAGTCGCCGTGGCGCACCTCTGCCAGGCCGGACAGACCCTCGTCGGCGATGGCGCGCTGCGCCCAGCCCGCCTGCTCGGCCGACAGCGTCACGCCGAGCACCCGGACGCCTCGGCGGGCGGCGTAGCGCACCATGCCGCCCCAGCCGCAGCCCACATCGAGCAGCCGGTCCCCGGGTTGCAGTCGCAACTTCTCGAACACGAGCCGGTATTTGTTGTCCTGGGCGGCTTCCAGCGTGGCGTGCTCGTCGGGATAACAGGCGCAGGTGTACGTCATCGACGGCCCGAGCACCATTTCGTAGAAGGCGTTCGACACGTCGTAGTGGTGGTGGATGGCCTCGGCGTCCCGGGACTTGCTGTGCCGCAGCCCTTCCAGGATCCGTCGCCAGCGCGGCAGCGCCTCCTGCGGGGGCGGTGCGATCGGGACGAGGTGCTCCAACCCGATCGATGCGATGACATTGGCCAGCACCCGGGCCGGCGGCCGCTTGATCGCCTTCTTGTCCGCGAGCGCGCGCAACAGATCGTAGGGATCGCCGGGGTGCACACCCAGCGGCTCAAGATCGCCCGCGACGTAGGCACGGGCCAGGCCCACCTCACCGGGCGCTGTCGCCAGGTAGGTGGTACCCCGCGGAGACGTCAGCGACAGGCCGACCGCGGCATCCTCCGGTCCCGATGTGCTGCCATCGTAAGCGGTGAACTTCAGGGGGAGCTCGCCGGAGGTGAAGACTTCCAGCACCTCGGCGAGGCTGAGCTTGCCCTGCTCGGCACGGTCCTTGAACGTGGTCATCGGTTCTGCACCGCCTTCGCATACAGATCGAGCAATCGAGAGTCGGGGTCGTAGGCCTTCTTCACCGACCGGTAGGTCTCGCCGCCGTAGAGGACATCGAATTCTCCGGCACTGTAGAAGGATTCCGAGTACAGCGACTTGTGGCCGTTCAGTTCGGCGACCTTGCGTTCGATGAGCCGGTTGGTGTGCCCAGGTGCGGGACCGGCCGGTACGGAGGACCAGAAGCCGATGTTGACGTAGGTGTGACCCGACCGCAGCGGGTACAGCGGCCATTGCGCGCCGTCGTCGCGCAACCGCAGCGGGCACAGCCAGATCGGTTCGATGGGGACGTTGTCCAGAAACCAGTTCAGGAAGGCGGTGCAGCTCTCCAGCGGCACCTCGACGTCCTGGACCACCCGCTCCCTGGGCGGCCGGCCGTTGCGCTTCTCGATGCGGTCGGCGATCCCGAACCGCTGGTCGTAGCCGATGAGCTTCCAGTAGAAACTGCTGCGCCGGTAGCGCCGCGGCCACAGCCGGCGCAGCACGGGATGCTGGGCGCCGAAAGCCCTTGAACACCAGAACCAATCGGTGTCCCAGCGCCACAGGTAGTCGGCGATGGTGAGGCGGTCGGGGCGCTCACCCTCGGCGTGCTGAATGGAGCGGTAATAGATCTCGTGGCCGGTGTAGTCGCTGACCGGGCCCGCGGTGTCGGTCTGAAAGCCCAGACACAGGTAGCTCTCGTCGGCGCTGAACACCACACCGTCTAGGTAGTGCACGGGCACACCCTGATAGCCGCGGGTCTCGATGATGCGGTCCATCGCGGCGACCATCTCGTCGAGCGAATGGAACCGCAGATGGCGCAGCGCGACGAAGGGCTGCACGGGTTCCAACTCGATCCGCAGCCGTACCGAATAGCCGAGGGTGCCATAGGAGTTCGGAAAAGCGTGAAAGAGGTCCGGATGGGTGTTCCGGTCGGCGGTCACGAGTTCGCCTGCGCCGGTGAGGACATCGAGTTCGAGCACCGATTCGTGGGGCAGGCCGTTGCGGAAGGAGGCCGATTCGATACCGAGTCCGGTGACGGCTCCGCCGAGTGTGATCGTCTTGAGCTGGGGAACGACCAGAGGGGACAGGCCGTGCGGCAGGGTGGCGGCCACCAGATCCTCGTAGGTGCACATGCCCGAGACGTCGGCGGTGCGGGCGACGGGGTCCACGGCGATGACGCCGGTGAGCCCGGAGGTGTCCAGACCTTCGGCAGCGATCTTCTCCCGCGCCCGGAACAGGTTCGACGTGGGTTTGCGCAGTCGCACAGTCGCTGTCGGGGGGATGGCCCGGTAGCTGGCCAGTAGTCGCTGCACGCCCGCCCCGTGTACAGCTTGTGCGTCAGTTGCCACAACAGACACACATATACGCTAGTCCTCGGTCGCCGACGCCGCGACCGCACCGATACGTGATGACAGGAGTTTTGCACTCATGGGACAGGTCAGCGCTTCCAGCACTGTGTTGATAGATGCCGCACCGGAAGCTGTGCTTGCCGCGGTCGCCGATTACCAGACGGTGCGGCCCAAGATCCTCTCGTCGCATTACAGCAACTACTCCGTGCTGCAGGGCGGGCAGGGCGCGGGCACCGTCGTCACCTGGAAGCTGCAGGCCACCGAGTCCCGCTCCCGTGATGTGAAGGCCAGCGTCGACGTCGCCGGCAAGACCGTCATCGAAAAGGACGCCAACTCCACGCTGGTGACCAACTGGACGGTGGCGCCCGCGGGCACCGGCTCGACCGTCACCGTCAAGACGTCGTGGAACGGCGCGGGCGGTATCAAGGGCTTCTTCGAAAAGACCTTCGCCCCGCTGGGCCTGCGCAAGATCCAGGACGAGGTGCTGGGCAACCTGAAGAAGGAACTCGAAACGGCTTCCTAGCTGTTGGCCAGCCAGGTCGCGACGCCCCGGGCCACCGCCTCGGCCAGCTTCTGGCGTCCGGCCTCGGACTCCATCAACGCGGAATCGGCCGGGTTCTTCATATTGCCCAGCTCCACCAGCACCGACGGGAACTGCGCGTGGTTGAGCCCGGCGATGTCCGATCGCGGGTTCAGGCCCGCCGAGCCGATGTAGTTGGCCGGCGGGATCCCCGAGCCGCGTAGTTGATCGCGCATGATCTGCGCGAACTGCACCGAGGGGCCGGCCTGGACGGTGTTCAGCGGCGGGTCCGAGTAGAGCACGTGGAAACCGCGACCGGTGGCCGGGCCGCCGTCGGCGTGAATGCTGACGATGGCGTTGGGTCGCAGGGCGTTGGCCATGGCGGCGCGCTCGTCGACGCATGGTCCGAGGGCGTCGTCATTGCCGCGTGACAGTGCGGTGCGCACACCGTTGGCATCCAGGATCGCGCGGACCCGGAGCGTGACATCCCAGTTGAACGTGTGCTCGGGGTAGCCCGAGTTCGTGGTGGTGCCGCTGGCCTGGCAGTCCTTGGTGCCGCCCCGCCCGGTGGGGACCTGGCGGCTGATGGACGCGTCATTGGCGCCGTTGTGGCCCGGATCGAGGAACACGATCTTGCCGGCGATGGTGTTGGGCGCGGCGCCGGCCAACGGGGCGGCCGAGCCGGACAGACTGGCGGCGACGAGCATCGTCGCCGCTGTGATGGCGCCGACACGCAAGCTGGAGGGGACGTGCACGCCGCCACGGTAGTCGCCGTGACGGCTAGTGTTGAAGAGCAAATCGTCTCGGACTCGTGAGTGAAATGAAGTCGAGACCAGGTCGAAATCAAGAGGGGACAGTCATGCAACCCGGTGGTGGTCAGCCCGATATGTCCGCGTTGCTCGCGCAGGCACAGCAGGTGCAGCAGCAGCTGATGGAGGCTCAGGAGGCGCTGGCGAACGCCGAGGTGCACGGCCAGGGCGGCGGTGGCCTGGTGCAGGTCACCATGAGGGGCAGCGGTGAGGTCATCGCGGTGGCCATCGACCCGAAGGTGATCGACCCGTCGGATCCCGAGACGCTGCAGGATCTCATCGTCGGCGCGCTCGCCGATGCCTCCAAGCAGGTCACCATCCTCGCCCAGACGCGGCTCGGGCCGCTGGCCGGTGGCCTGGGTGGTTTCGGACTGCCGGGTACCTGAGTTGTTCGAGGGGCCGGTACAGGATCTGATCGACGAGCTCGGCAAGCTGCCGGGTATCGGGCCCAAGAGTGCCCAGCGCATCGCGTTCCATCTGTTGTCGGTGGAGCCGCCGGATATCGACCGGCTGACCGCGGTGCTCGGCCGAATCCGCGACGGTGTCACGTTCTGTGCGGTGTGCGGCAATGTCTCCGATGAGGAACGCTGCCGGATCTGCAAAGATGCCCGCCGCGACGCCTCCCTGGTGTGCGTCGTCGAGGAACCCAAGGACATCCAGGCGGTGGAGCGCACCCGTGAGTTCCGGGGCCGCTACCACGTGCTGGGCGGTGCGCTGGATCCGTTGTCCGGGGTGGGGCCCGACCAGCTGCGCATCCGCGAACTGCTCAACCGGATCGGGGAACGGGTCGACGGTGTCGACGTAGCCGAGGTGATCATTGCTACCGACCCCAATACCGAGGGCGAGGCGACCGCGACGTACCTCATGCGGATGCTGCGTGATATCCCCGGATTGACCGTCAGCCGGATTGCATCCGGTCTGCCCATGGGCGGTGACCTGGAGTTTGCCGACGAATTGACGTTAGGACGTGCGCTGGCCGGCCGTCGCGCTATGGTCTAGATGACATAGACGTCAATTTGTCTACTGCCTGCCGAGCGGCTGGTGGTTTGCTGAACTTGCGTGTCGGTGCACGTGTCGTGAAGGGCGGTGAAGGTGACTCGCGTCTTCCTTTCGACCTGGGGGCAGAGTGACAACATCGGCGATTCGATCCTGCGGCGCGGTCAACTCCGCACGTTCCAGAACATCGACGGCGCCCAACTGCACGTCCATGTGGGCCGCAAGGATTTCGACCCGAACTCCGAGGACTATGTGACCGCAATCGGGCTCGACGGCACCGAGAAGCAGTACGACACGGCGGCGGGGTGGCTGTTCCGTGCCCTCGGTAGTTCGGCCGCGGCGCGCACCATCCTGGTCATGCCGACCGGGGAGATCCTCATGCCCGAGCGCTTCCGCCGCTACTGGGGATGGTGGACCCTCGTCGGGGCGCTCGGAGCCAAGAGTCGCGGCGGCGCCATGGTGCAGGTCGGTGCCGGGGTCCGGATGGCGACGGTCGGAAAGAGCGCAGAGGACGGCAGCCGTGTCGTTCGGGAACACATCGAGGTACCGCCGCTGGAGCGGATCGCCCGCCGCAACATGCCGGTGGTGGCGTGGCGAGATGCCAACACCCGCAACTCATTTCAGGTCGGCGATGTCGCCCCGGACTGGGCTTTCGGGGAGGGTCCCGATCCGGCCGGCGGCCTGGGTCCGGCGCCCTCGGCTCGCAAGGTACTGGCGGTGACCATGCGTTCGGACCGGGACGTGTTGACCGAGGACAAGATCGCGCTGATCCGGGAGATCGCGCACATGTACGGGTTGCGGATCCAGGTGTACAGCCAGGTGCGCCGGGACCTTGCCACGATGGAGAAACTGGCCGAGATCCTGCATCCCGGCACGCCGGCGATCGTGATGCGCGATGAGACCCATGGTGAATGGGAAGTGCTCATGCGCAACCTGTATCGGGATTCGGCGATCGTCGTCAGCGACCGGCTACACGCCCTGATCATTGCCGCTACCGAGGGCGCCATACCGTTGGCCCTGTCGAACTGGACTACCGAGAAGGCCGTCCGGATGCTCAAACCCGGCGGGTTCGACCTGCCGTCGCAGGATCCGGGTGCCATCAAGAGCTATCTCGCGGAGATGTTCGCCGATCCAGCGGCCGTGAGCCGCCGCATCAGCGGCGCACGTGCCGAACTCGACGGCGTGCGCGGCCGGTTGCGGGCCCTCGTCGCGGGTTAGACCCGGCGCGGCGCCGCCAATCGTTCGGTGCGCAGCAGATCCACCTCGGCAAGTGGCAGCTCAGGTAGCTCGCCCACGACCTGGGTGAGCAGATGGTCGGCCAGTTCCGGATTGCGTGCCAGGCACGGTCCGTGCAGGTAGGTGGCCACCACACTGCCCTGCACCGCGCCGTCGTAGCCGTCACCGGCGCGGTTGCCCGCCCCCTTGGTGACCTTGCCAAGTGGCTCGGCGTCGCGCCCGAGACTCGTTCCGCCCCGATGGTTTTCGAAACCGGTCAGGGGTTGGGTGAGACCGCTCAGCAACGGTGTCGCCGACACCTCCCCGATGGTGCGGGCATCCTGCGGCGCGGTGGTGACATCGAGTAGACCGACGCCGTCGACCCGTTCACCGGCCGAGGTCTCATACCAGTGTCCGAGCACCTGGATGGCCGCGCAGATCGCGAGCACCGGGGCCCCGCGCACCGCGGCGCGTTGCAGACCCGGGTAGCGGATCAGATGCTTGGTCGCCAGCCGCTGGGCGTAGTCCTCGGCGCCGCCCAAGGTGTAGATGTCCAGCGAGTCCGGTACCGGGTCGGCCAGGGTGATCTCGACGATCTCGGCGTCGATCCCGCGCAGTCGCAGGCGTTGTCGCAGCACCACCGCGTTGCCGCTGTCACCGTAGGTGCCCATCACATCGGGCAGTACGAGCCCGATCCGGACGGTCACGAGAGCTTCCGGTTCAGGTGCAGGAAGGCCGTGTAGTTGGCGATCACCTCGACGTGCCCGGGTGGGCAGGATGCGATCGCCGCGACGGTGTCATGCACCAGCGTGTGCTCCACACCGGCATAACCGAGGCGCACCGCCAGGTCGGTACCGCGTTCGCCGGCCGCGACCACCTGGGTGCGCTCGAAATGCTCGAACCGGACATCCCAGAGCCAGGATAAATCTTCGCCGTCGGGGACCTGTCCGTTGACCGAGATGACCACTCCCGCAGCGTCTTTGTCGATCATCGACAAGGCCTCCTGCCAGCCCGCTGGATTCTTGGCCAGTAGCAGGCGTGCGGTGTGGGCACCGACCTTGACGGTCCGGTACCGTCCGGCGACTTCGTCCACCGTCGATACCGCGGCCACCGCCTTGGCCGGGTCGGCGCCCAGCGCCACCGCCGCGGCAACGGCCTGGATGGCATTCCCGCGGTTGACCGCACCCGGCAGCGCGAGCGTCATCGGCAAGGTCAGGCCGTCGGGGCCGTGGATATCGGTGTCGTCATACGTCCACTGCGGTGTGGGTCTCTTGAAATCCGTACCGGTGGAGTGCCAGTGGTTGCCGTCGCGGACGATGATCTCCCCGGAGCGCGGACAGCTCACCGAATCCCCGGCCCAGCTGCCACCGGCCGCCACCCACACCACGTTCGGGCAGTCGTAGGCCGCCGAGGTCATCAGGACGTCATCGCAGTTGGCGATCACCACGGCGTCCGGGTGGCGGGCCAACCCGGCGCGGAGCGTGCGTTCGATGTGATTGATTTCACCGACGCGATCGAGCTGGTCGCGGGACAGATTGAGCAGCACGACCACCGCCGGTGACACCGCATCGCTGACATGTGGCACGTGCATCTCGTCGACTTCCAGTGCGGCCAGTTCGGCCTTGCGGGCCCCGGCCAGCGCGGCGACCAGCCCGGCGTCCATGTTGGCGCCCTCGGCGTTGGTGGCCACCGGGCCCAGCGTGGACAGCGCCGCGGCCGTCATCCGGGTGGTCGTCGATTTACCGTTTGTACCGGTCACGACCACCGCGCGGCGGTTCTTGCCGAGTTGTCCCAGGATCGATTTGTCGATCGACATGGCCACCAGGCCGCCGATCATCGCCCCGGCGCCACGGCCGGTCACCCGGGACGCCCAGCGTGCGGCGGCCCCGGCGCCCAGCGCCAGCCGTGCTCTAGGGGTGACCATCCTGGGAATTTTAGGGGCCCGACACGCGCAGCTGCGATCCGGTGTTGTCGGACCACCGTGCCATCC
>SXGT01670962.1_pt1 | contig 10508 bp, 8 predicted proteins | sample 3176221 | NCBI WGS metagenome assembly SXGT01 (sample SAMN11356862, study PRJNA531348) | freshwater metagenome | isolation source: freshwater sample F1-120 | place: China: Fuxian Lake, Yuxi | collected 2017-12-25
CGAGCAGGCGCCGACCTCGTCGTCAGCTACTTCGCGCCCGATGTGTGGAGCGGGGCCCTGACGCTCTAGATCGCGCGAAACACTAGCGACGCGTTGACCCCGCCGAAGCCGAAGCTGATATTAAGCCTATTCTTTTTTGTCCAGGTTTTCAACCATTGTGGCAGCCATTTTTTGGATGGTTTGGCAAATGGGTTCGGCGGTTGGGTTGCGCATAAACGGGATCCCCCTGTTCACCGATGTCAGCACGATCTTGTCATCCAGCGGGATCGAAACCGTGATCGGCATTTTCAGGCTCTCGCCGACCCGCTCGGGGGTGATCGAAATGCGCTTGTCGTATCGGTTCATCACCAATTGGATCTTGCTTCGCGGTACCTTAAGCGTGTTGAACAGGTCCAACACGATGCGCGTGTTTTGGATGGCCGGAATATCTTGCGTCAAAACCACCAGGATCATGTCCGCCGCGTCCAACGAAACCAGCAAAATATCATTCACTGCCCGCGGTGCGTCCACCACAACATAGTCATATTGCTCTCGCAATGCACCGAGTACCGCCGAATACTGTTCGCCGGTGATCTCTTCCGCCTGTTCTATCCGTAACGGGGCCTGCAAAAAAGCGATCCCGATCTCTTTGTGTTCCGAGACAACCTCGTGAATAAATTCAGCGTCCAATTGGTCGGCACGGCTGGTCAGGTCCACAATGGTTGTCTTCGAGGTTTCGTTAAGGAACAAGGGGATCGAGCCAAACTGAAAATTGGCATCCACCAGGATGGTGGGGGTTTCTTCAGATTGGAGGACAACGCCCAAATTGACCGCCAGTGTCGTAACCCCCGTGCCGCCTTTGGGGCTGTACACCACGATCACCTTGCCAGATTTTCGCTTGGGGGCTGCTACTGCCGCCAGTGCACCGCGTAACGCGTTGGCATGTTCATCCAATTTGGCGCGCTCAATGCGTGCCATTTCGCCCGCGCGGCGGATCGCCGCCACCAGATCTTCCGTCACCGGCGGTTTGGTCAGGTAATCTCTGGCGCCGGCCAACATTGCCCTGCGCATATAGGTGGTATCGCCCTGCACCGATAGGATCACGATCTGCGGGACCGGAGATGACTTGCGGATCATCTCCGTCGCGCTGATACCGTCCATATCAGGCATATTGATATCCATCAAGATCACATCCGGATCCAGCGACTTGGTTGCCTCTAAGGCTTCCCGGCCAGAGCCAAACTCGCCAACCACTTCAATGTCATCTTCAAACTGAAGCAATTTGCTGATGTTTTCTCGGGTCTCGGAAATATCATCTACGATGAGGATTCGGTATTTTTCAGGCATGCCCTTATTGTTCCATCCAGATTGGTATTACGGTAACGGAGGTACCGGTGAATATTGGCTGTTATCCATGATGTACGGCAGCTTGGAAGGAACCGGTATCTCGTACTGGCTTAGCAAATACTGCAAGGTTGCGGCTTCCGTATCGATCTTCGATGTATCATCCGGCGCGCGCAGCACCATGTTAAAGGTCGCTTCTACACTCATCAGGTACGTGATCACCACAGCGTCCTGCGGCGACACCATCAACGTCACCACATTGGGCAAATACACCGGGGCCGGCGTGGGCGTTGGCTGGCCTTCAGGCACCTTAACTGTGCCGGTGGTCGTAAAATCGCCAACATGCAAGATCTGAATATCCTGCAGCAAGGTTTGGGTCACGATCCGTGGCCGCTGCGCTTCACCAGGAACCACATACAAAGCCTGTCCCAGGGTGTTGTCCAGTTCAGAATGCCCCTGCCGTTGAACCCAGCCTTCCGATTTTGTGATCGCCGTCAGGCTTCCAGAGAGCCCGCCGCCAGCGATAACAATGGTGGTCTCGTTGGGCAGCTTGGTCTGAAAATCGGTATCGGAATCGTAAAATTTGGTTGTGATGATCAGGTTGACCTTGTCGCCATCTTTGATGCCATAGGCAACCGAATTCAGCTGATTTACCGGTATCGAGACAGCAACCATGCCCGGCGGGATCGTTTTGGCGGCTTGCGAGCCGGTTTGGCTCATGCCAGGCCGCTCCTGCAACATGTCCAGCGTCAGCGGGGTACCTGCGCCAAGGTCAAACCGGGCATACTTGCCAATGGCGTTGTTCTTGTCCACGATCATCGATGGATTCAGATGGTCCTTTGAATAAGGCATGGTGGTAAGCGAAGCCTCTGCCACTTGGTCATCCATCGCCACAGGCGCGGCTAACACCACAATGTCCACCATGTCGGTTTGGGCCGCAGGCGCGTTAAAACTTAATTGCCCGCCGCCACTGCGCAACAGAAAAAAAGCCACAACAGATAGAACAACGATCAGGACCAAAAGAATCAATAATATACGGGTGCCCCGTTTCATGGCTTGCTCCTTTTTTTTACTTAACGATTAACTATATAAATTATATAGACAATTCAACCGGATGTCACTTAAATTGTTAAAAATATGTCACCTTTCGGCCAAAATACCGCTCACCGGTGAGATCGGGATGGCAAAAACCACCTCCGAGCCCCCCTGCGGCAGTGTTCGCATGTCAAATCGGCCGCCAAATTCCAACACCCGGTTGCGCAACAACAGCATCGAAAAATTATTGGGGTCGCTCATATCCATATTGACAGCCTCGGAGCCATCGTCGTTCACTTCCACCACCAACAGGTGGCCCAATATGGTCACCTTCACGCTAACCGAGGTCACACTGGGTTGTTTCAAAACACTGGTGATCAATTCCTGCAGCGAGCGAAACACCATTACTTCCAGCGCCCGCTCAAACCGGGTCTCTCCCCCATTCGCCTCAAACACGATCTTGTTACCATGCCGGGCATTGAGCGTCTCAATGTATTTTTCAGTCGTAGGAGACAAGCCAAGGTCATCCAGCATCATCGGCCGTAATTCAAAGATGGTATCGCGAACTTCTTGCAGGGTTTTGTTTGCAGCCTCTTTTAACCCTTTTAGTTCCTCGCGCGCCTTGTCAACATCCTTGTCCATCAACCGGCTCGAGATCTCAGCCCGCAAAATAAAATTGGCCAACGATTGCGCCGGCCCATCATGGATCTGCCGGGAAAGCCGCAGCCGTTCCGCTTCCTGGGCATTGATCATCAGTGATAATCTTTCCATCGTCGCTTGCGGCAAGGAGTGCACATCTCCGTTCGTGGCTTGCGGCATGGAGTGCACATCTCCGCTCGCCGCATCCTGGGCCATGTTGTAGATGGCCAGCAGCTTTTGGTGATACACATTAAGGTATTGCTTTTCATCCCTCAAATGGATTTCCTGCCGTTTTAGGTCCTCCTCCGCGGGTTGGTCCAACTCACTCATTCCGTTCGCTTCCATGCCAAGCTGGTACTGCACCTTGCCCAACTGTTGCGAAACCGTCAGGAATACCGATTCCACCCTTTCGATCTCGCTCTGAATGTATTGCAACAGTTTTTCCATAATTGGGCAGCCTGGCGGCGATTAAAGGATCTTGATCCACCCTTTCTTGACCGCGTAGATCACAGCCTGGGTTCGATCCTCAACGCCAAATTTCCTAAAAATTGAGGTTATGTGGTTTTTTACCGTTTGTTCACTCAATTTTATCGCAAAGGCGATCTCTTTGTTGTTTTTTCCCTCAACAATTTGGTGCAATACTTCCAATTCACGATCGCTAAGCGGGTGCAAGGGGTTGCCAGGGTCACTGTACACCTTGCTAAAATGCATCAGGCTGGCGCTAAGCCAGGTCTTAAATTCGGCTTCGTTCATTGGTTGGTCATTCATCACATATTTGCCATCCGCTACCTGGCCCACCAAGGCCAACAAGTCATCGGGCAAAATGTCCTTTGAGCAAAAGCCTCTTGCCCCGGCAATGGCGGCATGCAGCATTTGGTCTTCAGAGGCAAAAGCGGTCATCAACACAATGCGCGAATGCCCCTTGTGCTGAACCACCTCGTTGGTAACCTGCTGCCCGTTTTTGCCGGGCATATTTATGTCGCAGACCACAATATCGGGCTGCAAGGTTTGTATCAGGCGTAAACCATCATTTCCATTTCCAGCTTCACCGATCACAGTGAATTCCGGATTTAGCGACAGGGTATCTACAACCCCCTGCCGAAACAATGGGTGATCTTCAATGACGACAATGTTGGCTTTGCCCATAATTTTTCCTTTGTTTTTATTCCCAATTACATAGTCTATTTTATACTAAATTACCAATTTTATAGTTAAAAACCATCAAGGAAATTTTGGCTCGATCACAAACAATCGCATGCTGCCTTGCGTCGCTATCCGACGAAAAAAGACCGGGTTTTTTTCGCCCGTGCAAATTTCCCGGTGGGCTTGCCGGCAATACTCGTCATCCAATACCATATAGCGCACACCAAACGCGTTCGCCAGTTCAACTAAAACCTCTTCGCTTTCGTTGGCGGGGATGATCGCCTGAAAACCGCCGATGCTGGCCATTGCCGCCGGGTTGGATGCCATAACCAGCTCGCCTGAGGCAGCGCCCAAGCGTGCCAACTTGTCTGCCGCCCAAGTGTAATTTTCAAGGTCCCTGTTCCAATTGCTAACAAAAATAGCCTGAACAGCACCAAGATAAATTGTACAAATGGCAATGATCAACAGCAAGATGCCCCATACCCGTTGCCCAAGCCCGCCCAGCCGCAAGTCGGTTCCTGCTGCCGCAAGCACGGAAACCAGCGGGAAAAATGCAGCACTGGCATGGTAAAACGATCCATGCCCGGCGGCATACGGGAATAGCGCAGACAAGACCACAGCCAGCAACAACCACCCGGCCAGGAACCACCCCGCAATTTTCCTTTCCGCTACCCTAAAAAAACCGTGCACGGCAAAAAACAAAGCCACCGGGCCGGCTTGCGCAAGCGCGAAATTGCCAGCCAGGGTACCCAGTGTAGAAATCCTTACTTGCAACAACTGCGCCAGGCTTTGGTCCATCAGCGCGGCTGGCCCCAACCGCGTGGCAGGCCACGCAAAGATGTCGTTGTAATTGGTCAGCCACATCACCTGCGTACCACCCGCCCCCAGGGGCGAACCAAAAGCAAGGATATTCCTTACCCACCAGGGCAACATCAACCCCGTCCATACACCCGCGGCGAGCAGTATTCCCCGCAATTTGGCGTGCTTGCCTTGCACACTGGTTGGCGCCATCGCCAGCCCAGCCAGCACCAGCGGCACCCACAGCAGAGAATCTGCCCTTGCATAGTTCATCCACGCCAAAAGTACGCCCAGCGCAACCCCCACCCTGATGGTGTTGTCTGCCTGCCGCTGCCATCTGGCCATCAAACCCATCACCAAGGCCCCCGCCACCATCAGCGGGCTGTAGTTATCGATTGCCGAATAGTAAAGCGTAAAAATACCGCCGAGCACCGCCAACACGCCGGCAAATAAAGCCCTTCCATTCTGCAAGCCAAATTGCCTCGCCATGGCATACACCGCCGGCCCAATCCCACCGGAGAGCAGGATAAAGCCAGCCTGTGCCGCCCGAAAGCCTGTGTTGCCAAAGATCGCCATGCCGGCAGCCGCCACCACGCTGGCCAGCGGGTACCAATATCCATGAGAGGAGTGTGGCAGTTGGGTGGGCGAATCCAAATAATTCCACAGGATCCCCTCGCTGAACCCGAACCCCCGCACCAGCCGGATCCCGCCATAGTAATACACGTCCGCGTCGAGATAGCCCGGTGTTTTGGTTAGCAGCCCAATGCAGGCGCTTACCAAAATGCCAAAAAACCCAAGCCAAAGCACACTGTACTTGCCCACAATTCCCCCTTCTCGGCCCATTAGTACCGCCGGGCCAATTCATCCGCCCACAGGCGGTTCTTTTTTAACACATCCCAGCGAACCCAATAAAGCAAAGCCACATTCAGCATCGGAAAGAAAAGGATGTGAACCGCCGCGTTGCCAGCAATGGCCGCCGCCCACAAACCCCAGCCCAGCAAGGCCATCACCAGCACTGTCAATATAAAACCTGTCAGGCGCCATCGGGCCGTAAAGCGGTTGAAGACCAACATCAGGCCCGGCATCGCCGCCAAAGACCATTCTGGCCGGTAACTGATGCCCAGCAAAGGCACCACAGCCAGCGCCAGGCCAGCCAGCCAAAGCAGGTTTTCTGCTTCGCGCTGGCCAATGTTCTGCCATTCAAACAGCAACAGGGCCAGGGCTATCACCGCCACGATCCGCGCCAGGGTTGGCCCGGCTGCCGGCAGCCATCCTTCAAAAATAAGGGTACTCGTCACCATATCGTTGGAATTCCAAAACTCCAACTGGTTTTTCAAATACCTCAGGACCCAATCGGCCTGAAAAACAAAAGCCAGTAACAACAACAACGCCAGGGTCAGGCCAAAACCGCCCAATACCCCCCATCGTCCCTTCGCTGCCAACCAAATCAACAGGGTCAGGTAAAAAATGCCAAATACCTCAAGGTTAAAAAAAGCGAACGCCAGCAACAACCCGGCGTACTCATCACTTTGTTGCTCCAACATTTTCAACGCCAGCAAGATCAACCCCAATTGCACCAACAGCTCAGAGCCGCTGTTGATGGCGGCGTACAGCGGTTGCCATGCCAAAAAGAAAAGCAGCACCGGCAAGTAGTACCAGCGCGACATGCGCCCTTCCAGCCGAGACATCACCAACAGCACACTGCCTGCCAGGCCAAACTGCACCACAGCCAGCCAGGTCGCCGCCGCCATCCCTATTTCCTGCATCCATGCAAACGGCAGGAACAAAAGCAAATGAGAAAGCGGCAGGTGCAACGGCTCCAACTCGCCGGCAAAGGTGCCGCGCGATATGACTATGCGGGTGGTATCCGCGTACACTTCGGCAGAGTAGGGCGAAGATCCATCATAAATAAACCGTTGCAGGCTGTTCCAATTGAGGATGAATGAATGCAGTTGCTGGTAAGGGATGGCAAAATGCAGGTTTAGCAAGTACACGCCGGCAAGCCCGCCCAAGATCGCAAGGGCAAGCAAGGCATATTGCCAGGCATTGTTTTTTTGTTCTGTCTTCATGCGCTAATTTCCAGGTCTTTATTGTTTCGCCGGCGGGTCAACCGAAATCCGAAAGATCGGCCTGTTTGGCGAAAAACGGGCTACTTCGCTAAACCCTGCCTGCGCAAACGCGCCGGCCAAACCGGTGAACACAAACGGGGCGGGCTGGCTGCCAGAGCGGGCTTCTGTTGGGTAGCCTTCCACAATCTTACCACCCATCTGCCGGGCATACGCCACACCCGCCCGCAACAGCGCGACCGTAACCCCCTGCCTGCGGTGGCTCTTGCGCGTATAAAAGCAGGTCACAGACCACACCGGCTGGTCATCCACCGCCCTCATTACCCTGGACCGGGCCAATCGGGGGTAGGCTTCGCGTGGTTCTATCGCCATCCATCCCACGGCCTGGCCACCATCATAGGCCAGCAATCCCGGCACAAATCCTTCTTTCACCCAATTCTGCTGCATCTGGCGGGCAGGTTCGCCCGCAAACAGCTTAAACTCGCGATGTCCCAGTTTAAAAAAGGTACACCAACAGCCCGCGCAAGCGCCCCTGGGGCCAAACAGGTCCTCAAGATCTGCCCAGCGGTCTGCTGTAAGCGGGTATACCTCAAAAGGTCGATCCATCCTGGCCCCTACGGCGCTACAACCCTCAATGCGCCGGCATGCAGGCGATACTCCACCTGGCGGGCTTGCAGGTCAAACAACTCCCCGTCGGTATGGGCCGGCGAAGGATCGGCCAGCTTCACTCGCAACCAGGCTGTATCGATCTCGTACATCCCTTCGCTTTCCACATAGCTGCCCTCGGCGGGCTTCATGGTTTTTGGCAACAAAGCGAACATTCCCCGCCGGTTGGCACGGTATCCGTACACCATCGTCAGTTTGCCGTCATCCAATTTGGCGTGCGGGCCCATGTAAAACACCCCGCCGCTGCGCGGGCCATTGCCCACGTACACCAGGCTTATCGGGCCCTTGTAACTGCCACCTTCCCATTCCATTTCGGCGTCCCAGCGGGGCCGGTCCATAATGGCCATCACCGCGGCCACCAAATAGCGCAATATTCCCTTGATCCAGGTGATCTTGCTTTGGATGACGGTCACATACGGCTCCAGGCCCAGGGCGCTGTTGTTGGCAAAATATAGGTCGTTGGCTTGGCCAAGGTCTATGGCCCGCAGCTTGCCGGCGGCCAACACTGCCGCCGCGTCACTGAGGCCAAATGGCAACCCAAGCCCATAGGCAAAGTCGTTGGCGGTTCCCAGGGGCATTACCCCCAGCGCCGGCATCTTGCCCGGCTGGCAGGCATGCGCCATCGCGTTCACCACCGCGCCAATGGTGCCATCTCCGCCCGCCGCCACGATCAGCTCATATCCTTCGGCAACCGCTTGCTGTGTCAGCTCGGCGATGTGGGTGGGATGTTGGGAGACCTTTAGCTCAAATTCCACGCCGCAAGCTTGCAAGGCGGCTTCCGCCTCAACCCAGCGTTTTTGGGCGTTCCAACGGTTACTGTAAGGGTTCAAAATCACGCAGGTCTTCATCGGTGTCTCACCAAGCCTTTTCCATGTTGCCATCTTTTTGCTGCCGTATTGGCTCCCATAACAACGCCACCAGTTTTACGGTAATGTCGCTCTTTTTGGGTTTGATCTCGATCGTTTCCAGTTCGCCGTGGGCTTGTTCCAGTTTGTTCTCCAGCGCTTCCAATTCTGCTTCCATTTCCTGTTTCAGGTTCTCCAGCGCTTCGCTGTAGCTCTCCAGCGTTTCCTCCGCCCGCTTCACATCGCCAGATTGCGACATGTGCCGGCTGATCCCGCTGCCAGCCCGGCCAAGCGTAGAAGCAGATACCTTGCGCCCGCCCAACAACGAGCCAAACAAGGAGGACCCAACACTAAGCGCTGTGCGCAAGGTGGCATCCTTCGATTGGTCTTTTTCGCGGTCCACCGCCTGGCTGGCCTTGCGCACTTTTTCTTCGGCGGCTTCTATTTTGGCGGCATATTTTTTGCGCAGGGCTTCCACCACATCGCTGCGCTCTTCGCGGGCGGTTTGGTCTACCCGAAGCCGAAAAGCGCGCTCATCCTCGCCGATCTGGCTGTATACCTTGGCGCTGCTGTTGTAATACAGGCTCAATCCGCAATGGTCAAAAGCCCAGCGCGCGGCGTCTTTCTCCCAATCGGGGTAGCTTTTGGGGTTGGCCAGCGCCGATGGCAACTCAGCGTACCCCGTCCCGCTTTCGCCGCGGTCTTCCAGTTCCTTCAGGGTTACATCCAGCCGCTCGGCTTTGTCCCAATCCAGCGCCAGTACGCCGCCATCCGCCGGCACCCGCAACAACAGCGATTCCGATTCATCCAATTTGGCCTTGGGGTTGGCGTAGGCAATATCGATCGCCGCCGCAAGGGCGGGAACGTACCGCACGCCCTCGCTGCCGCCGCGTACTGGCAAATACAGCTGCCGAATACTGCCGGGCACAGCAGGCGCGGCCGCCGAAACACCACCTGCCGCGGCCCCGGCGAGGGCAACTTTCTTCTCGCCTCGGGCGGCAGGTTGGGCAACCCCAGCCAGCTGCGGCGCCATCAGCGCCTTGATCTGGTTGCGCGTAAGCGGCCCGGCCAGGTAACTTAAACACATGCGGGTCTGAAAAATGGTTGGCTGGTTGTCGTGTACGTTATGCATCAAAAACACCCGCTTGCCCAGGCCAGAGAGGATCTTCTCCATTTGGTCCGCGTTGAACCCGGATCCCTGCGAGCTGGCCACCCCTTGCAGGCCTTCCAGCATTTTCATTTTGTCGCGCTCGGTTTGCAGGCGGCCAATGAACCATGTACCGATATTGGCCAGGCCTTTGTAGTCGATATCGGCCGGGTTTTGGGTAGAAAGCACCACCCCCAGGCCAAACGCCCTGGCTTGCTTTAGCAAAGACAACAGCGGCTTCTTGCTGGGCGGGTTGGCTACCGGCGGGAAGAATCCAAAGATCTCATCCATATACAACAATGCCCGCAGGCTGGGGGTACCGCTTTGCGAGCGCACCCAACCCAATATTTGGTTCAGCAGCAGGCTCACAAAGAACATACGCTCGCTGTCACCCAGGTGGGCGATCGAAAAGATCGCCACTTTGGGCTTGCCCGCCCGGGTATACAAAATATCGGCGATCTCCAACGGCTCGCCATCCATCCAGGCGGCAAACCCCGGCGAGGCGATCAGGTTGTTGAGCGCCATCATCAGGCTAAAGCGTTCTTTTTCAGGGTAAAACGATTCCAAATCCAAAACCCCGATCTTGCTGAAGGCCGGCTTTTGGATGGCGCTGATCAGCCCGGACAGTTCAACATCCACGCCCTTCGCCCACGCTTGCGCCAGAATGTTCGAAAGCAAAATATGTTCGCGGCTGTTCAGCGGGTCGGCATCGATATGGATCAGCCCCAAAATGCTGCTAACGGTGCTGGCAACCTTTTCCTGAAAGGCTTCCCCATCCTCGGCCAATTCCGCTGGCGGAGCTGCCAGCGTACGCAAAATGGAGACCTGCCGGCCGGCGGTGCTGCC
>SXGT01850744.1_pt1 | contig 10508 bp, 10 predicted proteins | sample 3176221 | NCBI WGS metagenome assembly SXGT01 (sample SAMN11356862, study PRJNA531348) | freshwater metagenome | isolation source: freshwater sample F1-120 | place: China: Fuxian Lake, Yuxi | collected 2017-12-25
CCATAAAGCCGACGAGGATAATGTTTCCGTCTGTATCCACGACCGTTAGAACCGCCGTACTTGTTCGAGATAGCCTTCATGGTTGCGGCGAATTTCTGTCAAGGAATCGCCACCAAATTTTTCCAACACGGCTTGCGCAAGGACAAACGCCACAACACTTTCCGCGATGACCGCTGCCGCAGGAATGGCACATACATCGGAACGTTCAATCGTGGCCTCGACCGGTTCCTTGGTGCGGATATCGACTGACTTGAGCGGGCGCATGAGCGTCGAGAGGGGCTTGAACGCGACGCGGACACGCAGCGGCTCGCCAGTGCTCATGCCGCCCTCGATTCCACCAGAATTGGTGCCATGGCGGATGAAGCCTTTGGCCGGATCGAAGGAAAGTTCATCGTGGACATGTGAGCCAGGGCGACGAGCCGTCTCGAAACCAAGACCAAACTCTACCCCTTTCACTGCTTGTACACTCATGAGGGCGTAGCCTAAGCGACCATCAAGCTTGCGATCCCACTGCACGAAACTGCCTAAGCCAGGAGGTAACCCGGTCGCCACCACTTCGACAACGCCGCCCAAGGTATCCCCCTGCTTCTTGCATTGGTCGATGAGGGTGATGATCTGCTCCTCAGCCTGTATATCGGCTAAGCGTACTTGCGACACTTCAGCGCGAGCAAAGGTCTCTTCTATGGAAAGTTGGCTGTGGTCCGCGACGATCCCGCCAATTTCTGTCACATAGCCCATGACTTGGATATTGAGAGGTCGCAACAGGCATTTGGCTAAGCCACCAACAGCGACACGCGCCGTTGTTTCCCGAGCGCTGGCGCGTTCGAGGATATTACGGACATCGTAGTGGTGATATTTGAGCGCTCCGGTGAGATCGGCGTGCCCTGGTCGCGGACGAGTGACCGCGATTTTTTCGTCTCGATCCTCGGGAGACGGCGACATGCGCTTCTCCCAGTTTCGCCAGTCTTTGTTTTCAACGAGGAGGGTAATGGGCGAGCCTAAGCTCTCTCCCCAGCGCACGCCTGAGCGTAATTGCGCTTCGTCTTTTTCGATTTTCATGCGCCCGCCGCGTCCGTACCCTTGCTGACGACGAGCTAAGTCATTGTTAATGCGTGAGATATCGATAGGAACCCCTGCGGGGAATCCTTCAACAATGGCGGTCAGGCACGGGCCGTGCGACTCGCCAGCAGTAAAGAAACGGAGCATGGATGCGTGTAACCTTCCATTCGGGCTTGGGGCGAACCTGTGCCCCGAGACTCGCTTTTTCTTGCCTCCTCCTATCTTTTTCTACACGGATGAGCTATAGGGGCGAGGTCAGAGCAGATTGACCTACGCCCCTATGCCGTCCCCGGTACCACCACCACCACCTCACCACCGACGGACAGGGACGCTCGGAAGCTCGGAGCCGGATAGCTGTTGATCTCCACCAACCACCTCAACCACCTCATCGTTCACTAAGCGCATTGGCTTCCGGCAGCCAAGCTCCCGAGTCTCCCGGCCTAAGCCGGCATCTTCCTTCCTCACTCGTTCCATTGCAGTACCCACAGGTCTAAGAGCCCTTGTCCACCATTGCCCATACCACCCATCACCACGAGCTCTTAGACCTCTAGACACTTCGGGCCCACTCGTCGTCTGTACTTGCTAGTGGCCAGCCTGCTCGGCTCCTCCTTTCGGGCGTTCCTCCCACAACTGCTGAGCCGTTGGCAATGCTCCCGGGGAAAATCCAGTCACCAGCTTGGGAGTAATGAATACCAGCAGTTCATCTTTGTTGAGCGTCTTGCTTCTGCTCTTGAACAGCCAGCCTAAGACCGGTGTGTCCCGCAGGTATGGGACTCCGCGTTCTTGATTGCTCAGATTGTCCTGCAGGATGCCGCCCAAAACGAATGTGTCGCCGTTACGAATCAGCACGTTTGAACTGGCCGTCCTCTTCAGCACGTCGCGAATCACTGGGATGGCAGTCGTGCTGCCTGGGAAGGGTGGCGCACTAGAGTCACTCGCCAATTCGCTGCTTTCAGCATCAACATCAAGCAGGACGAACCCGTCCGAGGAAATCTGCGGGGTGACCTTGAGGGTGATGCCGACATCGAATTCTTGAAATGCATTGCCTCCGCCTGTAGCTCTGTCACCGCCGCTCACGCTCAGCGACCCGGCAACAATCGGCACACGTACTTCTCGGCGGGCTTTGATTTCTGCGGCTTTGTTGTTGAGTGTCACGACCCGGGGCCGCGAGACAACTCGCAGCTTCCCTTCCCTCTCCAGGGCGCTTAACCGGAGATTGAGACGTTGCGAGCCGCTCAACGATCCCAAGAAAAGGTCAAGTGCCGCTCCAGAGCCAGGGCTGACCCCCGCCGGAAAATCGACGATAAATGGCAAATCTTCGCTCCCGACTCCTAAACCTGAGCCGCCGACCCCGATTCTCCCTGGAAAATTGACCCCAGTTGGGTTCCCAGTTTCCGGGCTCGCCTTATACTCGTAGCCCCACTGGATCCCAAGATCGCGTAGCATCGCGTCGCTGGTCGTCACAATGTAGGACTCAATAACGACCTGCGGCGTCTGCACGTCGATATTATTGATCAGCTCACGAACAGCCGTAATATTCTCGGGAAGGTCACGCACGATCAAGACGTTGGTCGTGGGATCTGCGGTGATCGTCCCCCGAGGAGACATGAGCGCGACGCGTTGCGACTTCCCTGAGCCAACGCTTTCTGGAACAGCGGGAGCGGCGGCACCAGGGGACGCAGCATTGGCGGTTGCCCCGCTACGCTTCGGTTGCGTTTCTCGTGTGACTAGCGCAGCAATGTTCGTGGCTTTGACGTAATTGACTTTGATGTACTCTGTGACCAACGGCGTGAGCTTTTGTTGCGTGGTATGGGCGAGCAACCGTGCACTGCGCTCGGTTTCCCGACGCTGGGCCGTCGCAACGGTAATCACGTTGCCGGTGTGAATCTTCTCTAATCCATGAGCTTGTAGCACGAGATCAAGTGCGTGATCCCAAGGGATTTCGATCAGGTGGAGGGTCACACGGCCTTTCACGTCATCGGTAGCCACAATATTGAGTTTGCTGACCTCAGCCACGATACGGAAAACATCGTGAATATCGGCATTGTTAAAATCGAGAGAGATCTTCTTTCCCGAATACAAGGGTGCCTGTTCAGAGAGAGCTATACGCTCGATCTCGCTCTCTCTGTTCGAGGGAGGAAGAGTATTGCTGGCGTCGGGAGCTGTAGGTACCGAGGTTGTGCTTAACACAGTAGCATCAGAGGCAGTGTCTCTCCGTTCTGCGACAGCGTGCGCCGGTTTGTCCGAAGCAACTGGAGCGAGCGCCTCTGAAGACAACGGAGCAGTGATAGATTCCGGCGTCACCGGATCCTCCGTTTGTACAGCAGTTTTCGTTACAGAAGGAGAGGCAATCATGGCGTCTTTTGTTTGATATACACAGGCCGTCGGCATCATCAGAAAAGGACAGAGAAGCACAGCAATCTTCTTTCTTGTTCCCTTTGGTAAGCTGCTCATCCTCATTACAACGCCAAAGCTACGGTCGTGTTATTGTTTGTCGTCTTGTGACCAACCGGCTCCTGTCAGACGTAATTCTTTTTCTTTCATGATCTGCTTCCCGAACGGATCAATCGCGGGTTCCTCGATCACGATGCGTTGCGACTCGATCACCTTGACCGCACCTCCGTGCGAGCCGATTAACGTGCCGCGCATTACGATGTAACCTAGCCCATCGCGACCTTCCACCAGCGCCCGAGGTTCGTCGATTGCCCAGATTACTCCCACAAGTTTGAAGTCTTCAATTTTTGCACGTTGCAAGGGAGTTTTCGGGAGAGTATCTACTCGGACTTCCGGCGTCGTTATCGAGATAGGTGTCGAAAAAGGAGGAAGAAACGGGTCTCGCCTGTACGAAGCAGGCTCTCCCTCTTGCGCGGTCAGCACCGCCACGTCAGCAAGAGAGAAGGCCGCGAATCCACCGACCACCAGACATCCTTTGCGCCACACATCTTGGGAAGTCATGATACTGCCTTTTTGGTCTTTCCCTTCTTCTTGGTTATTGCCTCTTGTTCTTTCGCGCGGCGGCTTAATTCTTCTGCCGTGAGGAGACGATACGTCGTCGCAGCAAACCTTGCGTCGATCTGCATGCGACCATCGGCGAGTTGGGCATTTTTGAGGTCGGTGTCGGTAATGTTTACGACTCGTTCAAGACGATGGATTTTCTCGAAAAATGTGACGATCTGACGGTAACTGCCTCGCACCGCCAGCTCGATCGGCACTTCTGCGTGCAAAGAGGAGAGCACTTCTGGCTTCTGGCGGAACGACACGATGTCCAAACCCGAGTCTTGACTGAGATCCGACACTTGTCGGAGAAGTTCGGGAATTTCTTTTTGTTCGGGTAATTGCGACTTTGTTTGCTCGAATTGTCGCTCAACTTCTTGGACCTCAGCTTTGGCTTTGTCTAGACCTTGTTGTGAGGAACGAAACTTGCCCCGAGCTTCTTCAAGAGAACGCACCCGTTCTTGCGCTTCGGCAATCCGCGCAGAGCGCGGCAGATACACGAGAGTAGCGTACAAGAAGAGCAAAAGCGCGGACGCACCGCCGTACAGCAGGATGCGCCGAGAAAAAGGCAGGGCAAAAATCCGCTCGATCATCATTTCCTCCCCTCGCCTCGCGAGGAGGTTGCACTGCCGCTCTTTTCGCTACTGACAGCTTTGTGATTAATCACGGCTTCGATAAAAAACTGCGTCATCGTCGGTGCAGCGGCGGCAACTCCTTCCAAGGTCGCGCTTTTGTCACCTTGGGGAGTCTGCGCGGTCAAGTCTTGCTGCGTTTCACGAATCTCTACGCTGCCAAGGTAAGGAGAAGAGGAAAGATTATGTGCAAAGGCAGCAATCGTCTGAGCATTAATCGACTTTCCACGAATTCGCGCGAAGCCTTGATGCTCTTGATATTCCGTCAGCCAGAGCTTCTCGGGAGTGTGCCGACTCAGTTCGTCAAGTACGCGGAGGGAAGCCACTCGGCTGGGCCGATCAACGAGGGCAACAAGAGTCCGTATTTTCTCTTCTCGGTCTTTTTTGTGAATCGTTAGCTCGGTAAGGTTCTGATTTTGCTTGCGTAATGTTGCGACTTGCTTTTCCAAGTCGTCCGCGATGGCGCTAACTTCGGTCAGGTGTGCCGTTTGTAGAGTATGTACCGTCGCAATAGCTGCCAACGAGGCAGCGAACAGTCCACCAGCGGCTCCAAGCTCTTTACCTCGTGCAGGAGGCCGTTCTACGAGCACATCATGAGGAAGGAGGTTGATGCGAATCATTTGTCGCCTGGCCTCCGCGTTGCGAGCCCCATGCTAATCGTCAGCGCTGAAGCATGTTCACGTACGAACTGTTCATCCACATGACGGCTCATCGACAATGCCCGAAAAGGATCAGAAAGAATCACAGGAGCATGCAGTCGTTCGCTGGTGAAACCGACCAAGCCGGGTAAACGAGCGCTTCCACCACTGAGGTATACAGTGGGGATTTGCTCTGTCGCCTCTCCCGACCAGAAAAAATTGAGCATCCGCTCGGTTTCATCAAGCAACTGGGTGAAGATGGGACGAAGGGCATCCTCGGCTTTCCGTTGCTGTGTTGCTTCCACACGGCCAAAGACTTTGATCTCCTCAGCTTCTTCTCGGCTGACACCTAGCTCTTGAGCGAGCGCTTCGGTGAACAGAACTCCTCCGACAGAGACATCCCCGGTAAAAACCGTGTATCCTCGCTTCAAAACACTCAGGAGCGAATAACGCGCTCCGATATGGAGCAGAATACTGATTTCTTCAGAGCTGGGTCCGTAATTGGCCTCAACCATATTCTCCAACGCGAAATAATCGACATCAACGACGACGGGCACGAGACCAGCAGCACGAAGAGCCGCAACGTAGCTGTCTATCACCTCTTTCCGGACCGCGACGAAAACGACCTCCACGGCATTAGTGTCCTCAATGAAGTCGAGGACATAGTAATCGAGAGTCACATCTTCCAGGTTCTCGGGAATGTAATTGCCTGCCTCGAAGAGGATGGCTTCATGAAGGTCACTGGCAGACTGAAGCGGAAAGGTCGCATGTTTGACAATTGCGGCTGGCCCTGGAATGGCAGTGATGACTTCAGTCGTTTTTATGCGCTGGGAAGCTAGCAAGGTGCGGAGGGTTTGCGCTACACTCTTTGGGTCTCGGATGATGTTTCCTTGCATGGCATCACTGGGGAGCGATGCCATGCCTGCGCTGACGAGCCACAGGGCATCCTTGGCGCTGCGCACTTCGAGCATCTTTACTGAACTTGAACCGATGTCCACGCTCAGGTAGCTTCGTCGTCCGCCGGGCAAAAAAGACAGCAGCGGAGAGAGGGCTTTTTTTAGTGATTGACTCGATGGAAACATCAGCAGAACTCGAAAAACAATAAACCTAACCGATTCGGTCACTTAGTATGGAATAAGAAAAGCAATTTGTCAAATGTTCTCGGAGAAAATTTCTTCTACGCCTCTTTTTGCCGACGTGGCGGTTCCTCTACCCATCAGTGGGACGAGCGTTCTTGTGTATCGGATACAAAAGGAATTTCCGCCGACGCTCACCCCTGGCGTAAGAGTCACCGTCCCTGTAGGTAGGCGAAAAATAACAGGAATTTTTATTCGCTGGAGGAGTCCAGAGGACAGCGTCGCATCTGAGAAAATTAAGGAAATTCTTGATATCCTTGACGAAACCCCTGTTTTTCCTCAGAACCTAATCCACTTGTGGCAATGGGCGACGAAGTACTATCTAACGACTCCTGGTGAGATGTTAGGAGGGATGCTACCCAGCGGTGCATTACGTGAAGGCGAAATTATCGTCAGCATGAAGAAAGAACCGTCGCGCAAACGTAAGCGGACGCCTCAGCCCGTAGACCTCGATGCACAGGTCGGTGTCTCACCCGCTTTTCCCCTGCTGACAGAGAATGAACAACACCTATGGGAGTACCTACAAGAGAAGGCACCAGTCTCCACAAAAACGCTACGTCACCAGCTTCCGGCTTTTTCACTCCCACCCTTGCTACGAAGACTTGAAGAGCTGCAACTCATTACAGTCCGTGACCGTGTCCGGAGAAAGACAAAGCAAAAAGAAGCGCTAGCCGAGGCAGTGCCTGCTGGCGGAGAGGAAAAGAACGCAGTTCAGCTCTCCTCTGCTCAAACCACTGTCTATGAATGCATCCTCACCAGTCTCCAAGCCAAAGAATTTCGTGTGTTCTTACTGCATGGCGTGACAGGGAGCGGAAAAACCGAGGTCTATCTGCGCGTCGCGCATGCTGCTCTTGCTCAGGGGCGGCGAGTCTTGTTCCTCGTTCCAGAAATTGCCTTGACTCATCAGTTGATGACACAGGTACGTGCGCGCTTTGGCCTTGGAGTCGCGGTGCTTCACAGTGGGCAAACTCCCCAAGAACGCTGGGAAATTTGGCAGCGCACAGCACGAGGAGAAGTCGCGGTCGTGGTTGGTGCTCGTTCGGCGGTGTTTGCCCCGTTAGAAAATCTTGGCGCGATCATTGTGGATGAAGAACATGATTCAGCCTACAAGCAGGAAGAAAATCCTCGCTACCATGCCCGAGACTTAGCCATAGTCCGCGGACAGCAGGAAGCCTGTCCGGTGGTGTTAGGATCAGCAACCCCTTCGCTCGAAAGTTATGCCCACACCCAAAATCGCCGATATCAATTGCTCGAACTGCCAGAGCGAGTGGAAGCGCGCCCGTTGCCAACCGTCGAAATCGTCGATTTGCGTCACCGCCCGCGAGACGCAACCATGAGCGAGCGCATTTTTTCCGCTGCTTTACGCCAAGCGCTGATCGAGAATTACGAAGCCGGGAAACAAAGCCTCTTGTTCTTGAACCGACGCGGATACGCAAGCTATTTGCAGTGCCGTTCATGTGGCGAAACTCTCTCGTGTGGACAGTGTAGCGTCACCCTCACTTTTCATCTTCACGGGCGCATGTTGTGCTGTCATTACTGCGGCTATACACGGAAAGCACCGGATTACTGTCCGCAGTGCCATGAGCCCGAACTCGAAAGCAGCGGCATGGGCACCGAACAAGTCGAGGAGGCGGTGCTCCAGCTTCTCCCCAACGTCAATGTGGCTCGACTGGATCGCGATAGCGTACGCAAAAGAGGTTTTTTGGGAAAAGTCATGGCATCATGGCATGCGCGTGAGACACAGGTCCTCATTGGCACGCAAATGATCACAAAAGGTCATGATGCCCCAGGAGTCACACTGGTGGGCGTGCTCCTCGCCGACGTCGCCTTGAATCTTCCCGATTTCCGTGCCGCCGAGCGCACCTTTCAGCTCCTCACTCAGGTTGCCGGACGCGCCGGACGTGGGGATGAGCCGGGGCGTGTCATCATACAAACCTATTCTCCAGAGCATTACAGCATTCGCTGCGCGACCAAGCATGATTTTCGTCGCTTCGCGACGCTAGAGTTACGCTATCGTAAAAATCTCCACTATCCGCCTTTTGCACGTCTCGTGAATGTTCGCTTCGAAGGAGCGGAGGAAGACCTTGTCCGCGAGGCCGCAGAACGGTTTGCCGCGCACGTGGGTGCCCAAGCTTCGTCAGCCGGGCAAATGTTCGCTATTTTAGGCCCTGCCCCTGCTCCCATTGAACGTATCAAAGGTCGCACTCGCTGGCAGGTCTTGCTGAAGGGCACTGCCCGCCCTGCGCTCCATGAATTGATGCGGAAGGTTCAAGAAGAACTTGAGCTTCAGGGACGCTCCCCACAGTTACGCATCGTCGTTGATGTCGATCCCTATAACATGTTATAGGACCAACCAATGATCAGACCAATTTTGCATTATCCCGATCCGCGACTCAAGCAAAACGGCCAAAATGTCTCCGATATTACTGGCGATCTCGTGACTTTTGTCGATGACTTAGTTGCTACTATGTATAACGCGCCCGGTATCGGGCTCGCTGCCATTCAAGTCGGCATCCCGCAGCGCATCATCGTCGTGGATATCAACCACGAAGAGCCAGGGAAAGATTTACTGAGGCTCATTAACCCAGTCATCACGGCCAGAGAAGGAAGCATCATTTGGGAAGAGGGTTGCCTCAGCGTTGTGGATTATACTGCGGAAGTCAAACGTGCCGCCAAGATCGAACTCACGGCTTGGACGCCAGATGAGAAAGAGATCACGTTTCAGGCGGAAGACCTCTTAGCTGTCGCCTTGCAACATGAGATCGACCATCTCGAAGGCAAACTTTTCATTGATCGTATCAGTCGGCTGAAGCGCGAACTGTATACCCGTAAGGTCAAAAAGCTCATACGCGAAGGCCGCCCGCTTGAAGCTCGTAAGGGCCAAGCTGCAATTTAGATAAAGAAGACACAAGCAACTCGCCTGCTCAGTCTTCTTGCTCACCAGCTGCTGCACCAATGTCTTCTGTTCTCTCTCCTTCGGCTTGCTCCACGCCGCTGCGACTCGTTTTCATGGGCACCCCAGCATTTGCTGTGCCCACGCTGCGCATGCTTCTTGCCGGGGAAGATCCTGTTGTCGGTGTCTTCACTCAGCCTGACCAGCCGTCTGGACGTGGCATGGCGCTCCACGCCCCACCAGTAAAAACATTAGCATTAGAACATAGTCTCCCAGTTTTTCAACCAGCGAAACTGCGCGATCCGTCGGTCATCGACTGCCTCACGGCATGGCAACCTGACCTCATCGTCGTCGTTGCTTACGGCAAGATGTTGCCGAACGCCATTCTCGATCTTCCCCCACTGAAGTGCATCAATATCCATGCCTCTCTGTTGCCAAAGTATCGGGGAGCAGCACCGATGCAGTGGGCAATTGCACGTGGGGAGACACAGACCGGCGTCACTATTATGCGCATTGGTGAGCGTATGGATGCCGGAGATATCCTACTGCAGCATGTCGTCCCTATTCACGAGGACGACACTGGAGAGAGTCTCCACGACAAACTGTCTCAACTAGGAGCAGCAACGCTACTTGAAGCCCTCTCGTTACTGAAACAGAGACGCCTTTCTGCTCGGCCACAAGATGAGGCCGAGGCAACCTACGCACCGATCATCAAAAAAGAAGACGGCCGCATTGATTGGACGCAACCCGCGCCAACCATTGAACGACGGATTCGCGCCTTCACTCCCTGGCCTTCAGCCTACACGATGTGGCAGGGTAAATTACTCAAAATCTTGAAAGCTAAGCTGTCCCCGGGATACGATGACCCGCACACTGCTCCTCATGGCGCGATTGTCGAAGCATCCGCCGTTGATTTCGTCGTCGCCACAGGCAGCGGACGGTTAAGAGTATTGGAGGTCCAGCTCGAAGGGAAGAAGCGCATGCCCGTCGCTGAGTTTCTCAAAGGCCACGTGCTGCGACCGGGAGAAATCCTCGGCACCTGAAGCATCGTGTTCACAAGCGTACAAAGGAAAAAGCAGAAAAGGAGGACTGCCGATGCCAGAAAAATACACAATGGATGACGTAAAATCCTTGTCGCAGAAGTATAAAAACTGGG
>SXGT01076378.1_pt1 | contig 10507 bp, 11 predicted proteins | sample 3176221 | NCBI WGS metagenome assembly SXGT01 (sample SAMN11356862, study PRJNA531348) | freshwater metagenome | isolation source: freshwater sample F1-120 | place: China: Fuxian Lake, Yuxi | collected 2017-12-25
ACCCGCATAGCGCATTAAAAGCCGGGTTTAGATAAATATTCTCGGCCACATTATAGCCGCTGGTCATATCGCTCATGGCTACCGGCGATACTCCAGCAATAAAGACCCGCTCCAGTCCCTGGCCACTGGCCGCCGCCTTGACGGCCTTGAACAGGGTGCGGAATAATCCATCACCATAGAGTAACGCCTCATAGTACTCCTGTCGGGCTACCAACACCTCATTGGCAAAGTTATCGTATTCGTCGATGAAGAGGTAGAGTTTCTGGCCGGTGGAGTACACCGCCTTGAGTAACTGCCCAAACGAAATAATCGAATCATCCTTGACGGTGGCCACCGTAAGTTGATACCGGTCCGCACAATTCTCAATGGCCAGGTTAAGACAGCGGTGCAATGCCATTTCAATATCGGCTATTTCTCCCCGACATTTCACCAGGGAAAAATCCCAGTGCAGAATACAATACTGATTATGTAACGGGGTGGGATTTTGGCCGATGGCCAGGCTGCCAAACAGGAATTCAAACTGATCGGCCCGGCGCACGTCGTAATAATTTTCCAGCATCGACAGCAACAGGCTTTTGCCAAACCGGCGTGGACGCAGGAATAAAAGCTGTCTGCCCGCCTGTTCCAGTTGGGGAATCAGGCCCGTTCTGTCCTGGTAAAAATAGCCTTCCTGACGAATGGCCGCAAAATCGCTGAGTCCGTAGGGGAATTTCATGGTCAATGATTCACTGCGTTGGAGTGAAGGAGGCAGTAGGGTAAACCGGTACCCACTGACGGGCAAGCAGGGCCAGTTGCCGAGACTTGAATCGCGGCGTGGTTCCGTATAGTCTGATACCCCTGGTTCAGTTTGACAGCAGCAATCCATCATTTCACCTGTTACTCACTACTCATGGCTACAGTATCTCATCAGGAATTGGCCGCTCGGGGGCTTTGGCACAACAATCAGGCTTTGGTAGCCCTGTTGGGGCTATGTCCCTTGCTGGCGGTCAGCAACAGTCTGCTCAATGGTTTGACCCTGGGTCTGGCCACCACGGGTGTCATGGTGGTTTCCGGCAGTCTGATCGCCGCCTTCAGAAACAGGCTCATTGCCAGCATACGGCTACCGCTGTTTGTGTTGGTCATCGCCGTTACGGTCAGCAGTATTGATCTGCTGATGCAGGCATTCCTGTTTGAGTTGCACCAAACCCTGGGGTTGTTCATTCCCCTGATCGTCACCAACTGTGCCATACTGGGCCGGATTGAGGCCTTTGCCTGCCGTCATCCTGTCCGGGAAGCCGGGCTGGATGGCCTGTATACCGGGCTGGGATTCAGCGGGGTGCTGGTGGCTTTGGGGGCGGGTCGGGAGCTTCTGGGTCAGGGAACCCTGGGCTCACTCACCCTGTTCGACGGGTATCAGGGGTTCCAGTTGGCCATGCAGCCGCCCGGTGCATTCATTGCGCTGGGGCTGCTCATTGCAGTCAGAAACGCCGTTGTATCCTGGTTGCGGAAGCCTTAACCCGTGAACAAGACCCTTCGTTACCGGATTTTCGAGCGATTGGCTCAAGCCATTCCCAGCCCCACCACAGAACTGGTGTATTCCACGCCTTTTGAGTTGTTGGTGGCGGTGGTGTTGTCGGCTCAGGCGACCGACAAGGGAGTCAACAAGGCCACGGCCCGGCTGTTCGCCGTAGCCCATACGCCAGAGGCGATCCTGGCCCTGGGGGAAGAAGGGCTTCGGGATTATCTGAAGACGATCAACCTTTATAACAGCAAAACCCGCCATCTGCTGGGGCTGTGTCAGCGGCTCATCGAACAACACGGCAGCCAGGTGCCGGACACCCGGGCCGAACTGGAAGCCCTGCCCGGGGTGGGGCGCAAAACCGCCAACGTCATCCTCAACACGGCGTTCGGCCAACCCGTCATTGCCGTGGATACCCACATCTTCCGGGTAGCCAACCGCACCCGGCTGGCACCGGGTAAAACCGTGCGGGCGGTGGAAAAAAACCTGGAAAAACACACACCTGAAAATTATCTCAAGGATGCACACCATCTGCTCATTCTGCATGGACGCTACACCTGCAAGGCCCGCAAACCGGTTTGCCCCGAGTGTGTTATCCGTGACCTGTGCGAATATCAGGATAAGGTAGTCCTGCCCGATCCAGGGAGCAGCGACGCAGCCCCTGGCGTCAGTCTGGAACCCTGATAGTGGCCTGCTGGCGTTTGCGCCAGGTGCGCCAGGCCGGCCAGATCACAATCAGCAACAGAACCGGAATCACCAGCAGCGGCCAGAGAACCGGCTGATTCCACTCGGCCCGTTTGCGGGCTCTGAGGGCGGTGTCGATACGCAGATACTTGAGACCGTTATTGGTCATGGGGCCGGGTTTACGGTTCAGGTACCAGCCGTGCGACAGCACGAAACTTTTGGGGTGAAAACCGAATACCCACGGTGCATCATGCCGCAGGATGTTCTGCATGGCCTGGATGATGCGGTGACGGTCGGGGGTATCGTCCATGTTACGCATCTGTTCAAACAGGCGGTCGAAAGCCGGATTCTGATAGTTGGCGGCATTCTCTCCGCCCTTGCCGACTTTCAGATTACCGCCGTACAGCAGAAACAGGAAATTTTCCGGGTCAGGATAATCGGCATTCCAGCCCCACTGAAAAATCTGGGCATTACCGTATTGCATTTTTTGCTGAAACTGATTGTAGTCGGTCGCCCGAAATACCAACTGGATGCCCAGCCTGGCAAACTGCTTGCGATACCAGTTGAGGCTGGCCTTGTCATCGGCCCCCCGGGCAGCCGTGTCCAGGTACAGTACCAGATGCGTCCGGGTGGCCGGATCAATGCCACCGGGGTAACCGGCCTCCGCCAGGAGCCGTTTGGCCACCTCCAGTGATTTGCGGCGGGGTTGCCCGTCCACCCAGTCATACACATAAGGATTGATGCCGGCAGCCCCACTCACGTGGCCGAACAGTCCCGGAGGTATGACGCCCTGAGCCGCCACGCCCCGGCCATTGAGGAAAATGGCAATGAATTCCTCCTGATCCACCGCAATTGAAAGGGCCTGCCGCAACTTGCAGTGGGCTTCGTCAAGGCCACCGACGACAGGATCCAGCAGATTAAAACCCATGTACAGGCTGGTAACTGCAACCGTGGTACGCAAGCGAATGCCTTTGGTGGTCATTTCCGGGGTCAGGCTGGCCTGCTCCTGACCGGTCAAGCGAATGGCCTGGTCGAAATTATCGGAAGCCAGGCCTGAGGTATCGTAATAGCCCTGCAGAAACTTGTTCCAGTAGGGGATGGTTTCCTTTTCCAGGGTGAAAACCACCCGGTCAATAAAGGGCAGCGGTTGACCGGCATCCACCAGCAATCCCTCAGCCTGATCCTCGGCACTGCCGCTGACCGGGTAGTGATCCGGGTGATAGTTCGGGTTGCGGGTCAGCACCATGCGCCGGTTGGGATTGTTCTCCGTCAGGTAAAAGGGACCGGTGCCGACCGGATAAACGTCCAGGCTGATGTTTTTGTCGTTGAGACCGGTTTGAGCGTAAAACAGGTCGGCTTCAAAGGGGATCGGGGCGAAAAACGGCATGGCCAGCCAGAAACGGAACTGCGGATATTTGCCGTAGAGCCTGATTTTGAGGCGGTGATCGTCCAGTACCTGAACCCCGCTCAATGGGAAGGGGCGCAAATCCGTCACATCGGCAGCGGTTTTGAGGGTCTGCTCCAGCTCACGCAATCCCACGATGTAATCCTTCATCAACTCGGCCACCGGGGAATGAATCGCCGGATGCACCAGCCGTTTGATGGCATACGCATAATCTTCTGCCACCCGTTCGCGACTGGCCGTTTCGGCAAAATCGGCCAGGGTTTTGATTCGTGCCAGACGGGCTGCATCCAGCCGGTGGTAACGGTAACCGCCCGCCTCATCGCGCACGAAGGCCGGATGAGGCTGATAGCGGATGCCGGTTTTCAGACGCAGGTCGTATTCGCTGTAGGCAATCGTGGCCGGGGCGGCGTCAGTCGGCAAGGGATGACCGTCTGCATCCAGGTAGGTGACCTGCGGCAATTCACTGAGGCTCAGCGGTTCCAGGGTCAGCGGGCGTTGCAACCAGGCATATTGCAGGGGCGGTTCATAAATCTGGGCGATGAATTCATACTCGCCGGAACTGTAGGCCCGGGCCGGGTCAAGGTGGCGGGGGCGTTCCTCAAAGGAAGCATACAGCACGTTGGCCGTTGCCGCCTCGCCCGGATAAGGATTGTTGGGAGGCCAGGTACAACCTGCCAACAGGGCGGCAAGTGGCAGGAACGCGCCGAATCGGGTCATGCTTCAGTGCTGGCGGTGATTGCTCAGAACCGAGGCGGCCATCTCGAATTCCAGGAAGCCCAGCAGGCGGGTCAACCGTTCTTCCGGCGTCGGCGTCTCGATCAGCGATTGCCGTTCGGCCGGGGAAAACGGCAGTTGGCTACAGAGAAAATTGACCAGCAGCACACTCGGCATCTGCTCCAGCATATCCCAGTGGGTGTCCAGCCCCTTGCGCCTGAAATACTCCCTGATGATCCCGAACAGGTGTTTGCGGTCATGCGGTATCTCGTCCATGTACCGATAATCCAGCGCGTAATGGCTCCAGTCGACCCGGGCCACCCGGTAACCTTTGCTGGTCAGGCGTTCTTCCTGAATGTCGAAGCGGCACATCCCGTTCAGCATGATCAACAGCCGGTTGTCCGGGGCTTCGGTGAACGAAACAATACGGGCCGCCACACCGGTGTGAAACAGGGGGGGATGCGGCTCTCCCCGCGCATCGACCACCGGCAGGATGATGCCGATCAGGCGTTCCCGCGCCAGCGCATCAAACACCATGGTGACATAGCGCGGCTCAAACAGGTTGAGTGGAAGCTGGCAACCCGGCAGTATGGTGGCGGCAGACAATGGAAACAGCGGCAGGCTGGGCGGCAGTTGCTCAAAGGAGCAGGCGAATGGTATGCGACTCATGGTGTATCGTCAGGCGCGGTCGTGGAGGTCGGAAGAACAATCGTGCGGTTGATTGTGGGGACGATTGTGTTACAAACAAGGCAGGATTACCACCGGCAATCCAAAGTCGAACGCAGGTTCCGTTTCCTGAAAGCCCCGGTATTCCTGTCCCCGACCCTGTTCCTGAAAACGCCCCGGCGCATCATGGCCCTGTGTCTGCTGGTGTATGCGGCAGTCCAATGGCGGGTACGTCAGGCCTTGCAGCACAGCCAGCAAACCTGTCCCGACCAGAAGGGCAAACCCAACCCGCGCCCCACGGCCCGCCGGGTTTTTCAGTCCTTCATCGACATCAGTGTCCTGCACGTCTCATCCCTCAAGACCTTCGTCGTCGGCCTGACCACGGCCCAAAAAGCCCTCCTCACACTGCTTGGCGACCGCGCCGGGTGAGGGGTGCGGAATAGCGGCCGAGCGGTGTCTGCGCGGCTTTTGACCAGGATGGCGGTCGCTACGTGTTCCGGTTTGGCATCCGGGGAACAGCGTGGCCCAGGTTGAAGTCGATTTACCTGCCCTACCACCCCACACTCAAGCCCACTAGACTCACCTCGCCATCGGCAAAGCTCATCGCTTCGATGTCGGTCAACACATCACTGCCTTCGCCATCCGGGTCGGTGTCTTCCACCATCCATTGTTGGCTGTCGGGGTCATACGTCACTTTGTAATCCAGTTTGTTGCGGGCATAGTTCACCGTATCCTGACCGTCACCGCCCTCCAGTTCATCGTTCCCCGTGCCGCCGTCCAGCGTGTCATTACCGGCATCGCCTTGCAGGGTGTCGTTGCCTTCGTAGCCGTACAGTTCGTTGGCGTTGTCATTGCCTTTCAGCAGATTATCGAGCGGGTTGCCATCGCCTCGCAGCGCAGCCCCTTGTAACACCAGGTATTCGATGTTCTCCCCCAGGGCATAATCGACGGCGGTTTCAATCACATCCAGATCGCCATCGCCTTCGGTTTCAATGATTTCATCTTCCGTGCTGCTTACCCGGTAGGTGTCGGAACCCTCGCCGCCCACCAGCACATCCGTCCCGCCCCCGCCCAGCAGGGTGTCGTCACCGGTGCCGCCGTTAAGGGTATCGTTGCCGTTTTTGCCATCCAGCAGGTTGTCACCGGCATTACCGGTGATGCTATTGGCGCCATCATTGCCGGTGCCGTTCAGTCCTTGCAGGCCGGTCAGTTCCAGGTTTTCCACACCGTTGGGCAGGGTGAAGGTCTGGCTGCTGCGTACCGTGTCATTACCGCCCAGCGCGGTGGTGATTTCGCTGATCCGGTCACGCACATGGTCAACGATATAGACATCATCCCCCTCGCCGCCCGTGAGCGTATCGCTGCCCGTACCACCGTCCAGCGTATCAGCCCCGGCCCCGCCATCCAGGCTATCGTTGCCATCGCCGCCCAGCAGCCGGTCATGGTCGCTGCCACCCAGCAGGGTGTCAGCCCCGGCACCGCCGTCCAGTTGATCGTTGCCCACGCCGCCATCCAGCTTGTCATTACCGGTGTTGCCCAACAGGGTATCGTCACCGGTCAAACCGCTCAGAGTGTCGTTACCACCCAGACCATCGTAAGCATCCGCATTGGCCGTGCCGGGAAATTTGTCGTTTCTGGCGGTTCCCTGCTGTATCGAAGGCTTGACCACCGCGCTGACCGCCGCCGTCGCCGGGCTGCTTACCTGCTCGGCAAAGCCCAGCTTATCGGTATAACTGGCCACCAGCGTGATGCTTTTACCGGCATCACCGGCTTTGACGGTGTAACGCTTGCCCGTGCCCAACAGGGTGGTGCCGCTTTGCCAGCGATAGCCGATACTGCCCAGCCCGTCGGCATCCTGGAGGGTCTGGCTGGCCGTCAGAATTTGCCCTACCACCGCTTGCCCCTGTATGTTCACCGTGCCACTCGGGGCATGATTCACCACCGCCGACCGGCTGGTATCCGCCACGCTCAGGCTCAGGCTTTGCCCCGGCGCATCGGTCAGGCTCAGGGTCAGCGTTTCCGCGCCTTCGGTCAGACTGTCGGCCAGCAAGCCCAGCCGGAAACTGGCCTTGCCATCCGCGCCCACATAAAACGCCGCTTCCGGTAACTGGCCGCCCACCACATCGGCACCGTTCAGCGTGCCGCTCCAGGCAAATGCCACCCGGCTGTTGGCGGGCACATTGGTAGTGGCCAGGCGCACGACGACGGTCTCGCCCTCGTTGACGGCGGTGCGGTCTGTACTCAGGGCGTAGGTCGGCAGCGGCGGATTGGTCACGGCCTCGGTCAAGGCACTGCTGACGCTCTCGGCCTTGCCCGCCCCATCGGTATAAAACGCCGTCACCTGCAAACGGCTGCCCACATCCAGCGCGGTCACGGTATAGCGGGTGCCCGTGCCCACCGTCACCCCATTCGCCAGCCATTGATAACCCAGCGTACCCAAACCATCGGCATCGTTCAGTGTCTGGCTGAAGGCCAGCGTCTGTCCCACCACCGGGGTGCTGTCATCCAGCGCAATGGCACCGCCCGGCGGCTGGTTGCCGGGAGTGGTCAGCGTCAATGCCGTGCTGGCGGTCAGCCCGCCGCTATCGGTGGCGGTAATGTTGAGGGTGAGATCCGGCGTGTTGACCGGCGGGGTGCCCGACAGGGTGCGGCTGGCCGCATCGAAGCGCAGCTAGGCCGGCAAGTTGCCACCCCCGGCTAATTGGGCACTGTAGCTCAGGGTGTCGCCATTGGCATCGGTGAAGGTGCTGGCGGGGATGACGTAGCTGAAATTTTTGGATTCGGCGGCGGTTTGGGTGGGCAGGGTTGAGGCTTGTGGAGGCTGATTGGGGGTGTAATTAGTTCTGTTGATAAGCACGGAGACGCTATCGCTGACCAGGTTGCCCACCACCACATCGGCCTTGCCATCGCCGTTGACATCGGCGATGGCAATGGATTCGGGCTCATCCCCTACCGCGAAGTGGGTTGCAGCAGCGAAGCGGCCATTGCCTTGATTGAGAAGCAGCGAGACATCATCACTGTACACATTCGCGGTCACTAGATCGGCGCGGCCATCGGCGTTGACATCGACGCTGGCAATGGATCGGGGCCCATTCCCTACCTTGAAGTGGGTTGCAGCAGCGAAGCGGCCATTGCCTTGATTGAGAAGCAGCGAGACATCATCACTCACCCCATTCGCGGTCACTAGATCGGCGCGGCCATCGGCGTTGACATCGGCCACGGCGACCGACCAGGGTACATCACCCGCCCCATAATCCACCTTATCGGCAAAAACCGGCGTGGGGCCGACAGCAGCTTTGGGATGTTTGACCGGCGTGGCGGCAGACAGGACGGGGGCAGGAACTGAAACAGACTGAGACATGCGTGATACTCCAATAATCAACGAAACCGTGTGACCCGGGAACCGACCGCAGCGGATCGGCCTGCGGATTATACCTGCCCCGGCTCAGGGGATCACACCGCCGCCTGAGGGATAACACCGCTCAAAGCGGTGTGATCCCTGTCCCGCCAGCCGGATTGCGGGCAGAATGGCGGGACGGGCCACTGCAAGGGGGCGCATCGGCCTGATCCTGGCTCACGCCCGTTCATCGCCCTCAACCGGCTCGACATCGGCACTGGCACGTAGCCAGGCATCAAAGTCCTGCGGTTCGCCACGGGCCTGGCGTTCACGAAACCAGGTTTCGGTTTTCAGGGCCGAAATTTTTTCGGCAATCGCCGTAACGAAAAACTGGTTCATTGAAACCTGCTCTTCTTCCGCTACCTTGCGGGCATAGGCAAACAGGGATTCAGGCAAGCGCAACGCATAATTGGCCATCAGTTCAGCTCCTGTATCAAGCGGCGCAGAAACGCGCCGGGAGGAAGTACCGGCAACCGAAAACGGCTGGCGGGTAAAAAATCATCCACATTAAGGGTCACCAGGGCATCGGCCTGACCATTCAGCGCGGTTTCCAATACCATTTCATCCGCTGGATCACGTAACTGTGGTCGCCATAAAACATGCAAATGCACGGGGTCAACGTACAGACTCAGGGCATCCAGAAAAGCATCCGCCATGGCGAGCGTCCGGTTACCACAGGCCAGATGCTCAGGACGTTTCAATACCGCTTCATATTCCAGCATCAATGGTACGGATGCCAAAGCGGTAAAACGTCGCTCACGCAGAGCTTGCAGCAGGGCAAACGATGCACCATTGCGGCTACGGGACGCAGCGATCAGGATATTGGTGTCCAATACGACTCGATATTTTCTCATATCGAATATGATATGAGTTTCTCTAAAAATCAGTCAATTGAATTTGTGTTATCGGGATAACACCGTATGGAGAGCCATAGGAAGCTCCGACGCAAAGAGGCACATCAACGGACTTTTCACAATCCATACAGCAACCGGCCTTCGTGAATGGCTCGACTCACCAAAGAGCCTGGAACCTTGACCTTACTCACCAAAGAGCCTGGAACCTTGACCTTGCCTTGAACCTCATCCCGGGTCAATACAATGACATCCGTGGGCATGGCAATCCCCCGGAGAGCGGCATAGGCCCGACGAGCGCGGCGATAACGGGGTTCACTGGATTCAGTGACCACCACCAATAAATCGAGATCACTATCCTCAGTCGGTTGGCCATAGGCATGGGAACCGAACAAAATGATTTGCTCCGGTTTCAGGGCAACAACCAGCCTTCCTGTAATCAAATCCAGTAGGTCATCGACTGAGTGTTTTACCATCGGGGCGGCAGGCAGGACAGGAACGGAAACAGACTGAGACATGTGTGATGCTCCAATAATCAACGAAACCGTGTGACCCAATGAACCGACCGCAGCGGATCGGGCTGCGGATTATATCGACCCCAGTCCGGGGGTTCCAAACAGGCACCGGCGACCAGCCTCCTTGCTGCGAATGCGTGATTTCAAGACCGGGATACTACGTCCGGACGACTGGCTCGGCGGGTCAAAGTCAAGCTGAAGGTCGCAGGTGGCTTCCGGGCCTTGGACGGTTCCGGCATCCCGCATAATTTGCTCCGTCCGGGAAACCAGCAAGTGCCAAGCCGACATTCCGCCCCCTGGTCGTCTAAAATGCGTCTTTCCTGAAAACTCACCACCACGCCCGCAAGTTGTCCCGGCCAAGTGAAAAAACTGACACCACCCCGTCAGGCTTCGCCTGCCACCCCTCCTAAGGAGGGGAATTTTGGGTGGGGTATTCCCCTCCTCTGGAGAGGTGCCCGAAGGGCGGGGTGGTCGTTGGGCGGAGTATAGCGATGATTTTTATCGAAGTGGGTAATACATAACCAACACCCCGTCAGGCTTCGCCTGCCACCCCTCCGGAGGAGGGGAATTTTGGGCGGGGTATTCCCCTCCTCTGGAGGGGTGCCCGAAGGGCGGGGTGGTCGTTGGGGGGAGTATAGCGATGATTTTTATCGGAGCGGGTAATACATAACCACCACCCCGTCAGGCTTCGCCTGCCACCCCTCCTAAGGAGGGGAATTTTGGGCGGGGTATTCCCCTCCTCTGGAGAGGTGCCCGAAGGGCGGGGTGGTCGTTGGG
>SXGT01634368.1_pt1 | contig 10507 bp, 9 predicted proteins | sample 3176221 | NCBI WGS metagenome assembly SXGT01 (sample SAMN11356862, study PRJNA531348) | freshwater metagenome | isolation source: freshwater sample F1-120 | place: China: Fuxian Lake, Yuxi | collected 2017-12-25
ACATGCACAACCTGTTCGGCGACACGAACGCCGTGCATGTCACGATGGACCACGACGGCGAAGTGGTGCTTGAGACCGTGATCAAGGGGGACACGGTGCGTGAAGTTCTGGACTACGTGGAATTCAACGTCGAGAGTCTGATGCGCCAACTCCGCACCAGCGTGGAGATCGCCGTCCGAGAAAGCCGCATCGGCTACGAAGAAGCCGGCCGCTTCCTGCGATTCTACGAGGACGGCCTGCAAGGGTACACTTATCTGGAAGAGCCACACGAGGGGTAGCCGACGGCAATCAGCAGCCGGCAGCGGGGTACCCTCCCGGTCCTGGCGCTGAGCGACTTGGCATTTTCATTCGCTGGCCGCGGCATCAGCCTCGTTGAGCCACTGTTCAATACACTCGTCGAGCGCGGCAAGTTCGAGTTGGATTACGTTCCAAACTGTAGGAAGATCGACATTGTCGTAGGCGTGAATCACCACGTCACGCATGCCGGCAATCTCTTTCCACGGCATGTCGGGGCGGGACGCGAGTTTCTCGCGCGGGATGCGCTTCACCGCTTCGCCAATGACCATCAGATTGCGGACAACGGCATCGACGACAAGCTCACTCGCCGTAAAGCGATCAAAGTCTAACCCCGCGGTATATCGACGGATCTTGGCGATGGACTGCCGAACATCGTCAAAGTACAGCCTATAGTCCTTCGACATCAACAGCTTCCTTCAGCACTCTATCGCGAATCCGTGACTTCAGATTGCGAAACATCACCAAGTCCACCGCGCGGCCGAAAAGTTCTTCCAGAAAGATCTTCAGCCCCATGAAGGTGCGAAACGTGGTCTCTTGCAAGTCAACCAGAACATCGATATCGCTATCGTCCCGAGCCTCATTGCGAACGACCGAGCCAAAGAGCGCGAGCCGGCGCACGCCAAACTCGCGGAGCTTGTCGCGATGTGCCGCTAGTGTGGCCAGCACGCTTTCTCGAGTATGCGGTGTGGCCAGCGTCGTTACTTGTTCATTTGTGTTCATCGTAGCCATTGTAAATCCCCACTCACAATTCTACCACGCCACGTCGGTCCCGCTGCAAAACCCGATCTGGGGCAAACCGGGGGAGTTTTGTATCATTTGACCTTCATTTCAGTTTAGCCGGCCTCACGGAACCGAGCACGATGCCGAGAATTGGTTGTCTGCTTGCGATTGGGGCCGCGCTGCTTGTTCCGCCCCAGATTCAAGCCCAGCCATTTGGCCCGCCGATCTGGCAGGCCTATCTGGAATGGCTACATGGGAAATCTGATGCTCCTCCTCTGCCGTTCAAGTGGACCCGCGGTGAACAGCGGCGTATCGACAGGATCCTCATGCGGTGGGAGCAGGCCGGTGCGAAAACCAATTCGTTCTCGTGTCGATTCATTCGCTGGGACTACGACGTTACGTTTGGTCCGAAGAAACACGATTACCTCATGTGCGAGCGGAATGGCGTATTGAAATTTCGTGCTCCGGACAGCGGCTTGTTTCGAGAGGACGAGATAAAGATGTTGAATTCGGCAACGGGCAAGTACGACGCATCTCGCGAAAGTCTTGACCATTTCTGCTGCGACGGAAAAGCTCTCTATTGGTTGCATCCCAGGGTGAAGACTGTGGACGTTATTCCGCTCCCCAAGCAATGGATCGGCCGTGCCACACGCGATGCACCCATGCCATTTCTATTTCCCATCGAAGCGAAAGCCCTAACGAAACGGTACTCGTTGCGAGAGTCGACGCCTGCTGAACATGTCGGCAAGCAGATCTGGCTGGAGGCATGGCCGAGAGAATCCGCCGACGCCGCCAGCGTTCAACGATATGAAGTCATTCTCACGCTTCCCACCTACGTGCCGATCGCCATGCAGATCACGCTGCCCAATGGCAAAGACCGCACGGCGTACTTGCTGGAAGATTATCGCGTCAATCAGGCTGCGGCGGTCGCGGACGTCGATTTTCGGCCAAAACCGCCCGTTGGCTGGCGCGTTGTGCATTCCGGCGAGCTACCCTCGTCAAACCCGAAAGAACCGACGCGGGCTGCCCCTTCAACCACCCCGCCAGCGTCCGTTTCGACCTGTTGCCCGCCAATTTCCGTCGGCCAAAACCGATCTAGGGCAAATCGAGGCGGCTTGCTAAGATTCCGCCCCGTTTTACCCAAGTTTCGCCATCAAGGGCGGGTGCCATGTCGAAATCGCTGTCGTTGCGTGCGGTATTGTCGCTGACTTTCATTCTGACTGCCGGGCTGGTGCTGGCCCAATCGCAGGAGCCCGTGATTCGTCGGAGCGCTCCCCAACCGCGATCACCAGCGCCCGTGCTGCCACAAGCGCCCAAGGCGCCCTTTCAGCTCAACCCGCAAGAACAGCAGCGGATGAACCAACTGCTCGCGGTCTGGGAACGCGAGAGCGACAAAGTCAAACTGTTCCGCTGCCAGTTCACTCGCTGGGACTACGATTTCACCTTCGGGCCGAAAAAGAATGGCTTCCTGATGTCGGAACGGCACGGCGAAATCGTGTACCGGGCGCCCGACAACGGCACGTTCAAGGAAAACGACATGAGGTCATTCGATTCCGCCACCGGCAAGTACACCGAATCCACGGCAGGTTTGGAGCATTGGGTCTGCGACGGCAAGGCGATTTATCAATTCCAGCCCAAGACAAAAACGCTGGAGATCACCGAGCTTCCCCCCGAGATGCGCGGCAAGGCGATCACGGATGGGCCGTTGCCGTTTCTCTTCGGGGCCAAGGCGGAAACGTTGCGGCAGCGGTACTGGATTCGAGAGACGACGCCGCAGGCGGAAGTCGGCAGACAAGTCTGGCTCGAAGCCTGGCCCAAGCATGCCCAACAAGCCGCCAACTTTCAGCGCGTGGAGGTCATTCTCGGCGAGAAAGACTTTCTTCCCACGGGAATGCAGGTCTACACGCCCAACGGCAAGGATCGCACGGCCTACCTGTTTGAGGAACGCAAGATCAACGACAAGATTGGCGATATTCTCAACGGCTATTTCTTGCCACCGCGAACGCCGTTGGGTTGGAAAAAGGTGGTCAATCCGATCAGTCCGCCATCGGCCCAGACACCGCCTGCGGCGGCCCTCAAGCAAGCAGCGCGACCGAAATCTGGTGCGGTGCGGTAGCCTGCCGCGCCACGGATCGCTCAATTTTCCTTGGGAATTCGAGAGAGGTGCGTTGCCCTATTGGATGGTTGTCCAACGTGGCTCCTGGGAAAATGTGCCTTGTCCCCGTCGCTTTGCCCGTGAACGGTTACGCAGCAAGTCCGTTCCGCGGCGCGAGTTGGGTACTCAGTCGTCCGACATAATTTGACAGGCCCCGTCCCGGCGCTATAATCACAGAGGCTCGGACGCTCTCAAGATTAACCAGGGTATGCACTTACAGCCAAAGGACAGTCGCCCTTCGGCCGAGCGAGACGGGATATTCACGCGGTCATCGCGGTGCCGTGTTGGATCGCAGCCAAGGGAGTGAACTTCAGCATGGCGCCGTCATCCCCATTATCGTGCGTTCGTTTCTTGCTGACAGCTTTTCCCGCCTTGTGGATCGGGCCCGGGGTATTTGCGCTTGCCCAAGAACAGCCGGCCGCGGAGACCGCAAAGCCGTTGGGACGGCTCGTTCGCGTACCGCTGCCGATCGCCGAAAATGAGCGTACCGATTCTCACGTTAAAAAGGCCATCCAGCGAGCTCTGGCGGAGCTTCCCCAGGCGGAGGTTCGCCCGGTGCTCGTGCTCGAGTTCGCCCCCGCCAAGGGCCAGTTTGGCGAGGGCACCGATTTCGGTCGGGCGCTGGCGCTTGCCCGCTACCTTTCCAGCCGTGAGTTAGCCACCGTGAAGACCGTCGCTTACGTGCCGCGCGCCATCAAGGGGCACGGAGTATTGATGGTGATGGCTTGCGAGGAGATTGTGATGGCAGCCGACGCGGAACTGGGGGAGGCCGGCATCGACGAACGCTCGTCGGAGGCCGCCGATCCTACGGTCCTGGCTGGCTACAAACAGATCGCCGACCGGCGCCGCACAATCCCGGTGCAGGTGGCAATCGGCATGGTCGACCAAGAGATCGAAGTTCTTAAGGTGGAGACGGAAGTCAGCCCCGTATACCTGCTCCGCGGTGAATTGGCCGAACTTAAGCGCACGCACACGATCCAGTCGGAAACGGTCCTCAAGCGTGCTGGCGAGTTGGGCAGGTTCTCTGGGCGCGAAGGGCGCGAATTGGGGTTTGTCAAATACCTGGCGGCCGATCGCGATTCCCTCGCCAAGGCGCTCTCGCTGCCGGCCCAGATGCTTGAAGACGATCCCGCGGCAGGGGGGGAATGGTCGCCATTGCTGGTAAAAATCAAGAACACGATCAACGGCGCCCAGGTGTCTCTGGTGGAGCGGCGAATCGACGACACGATTCGCGCGGGGGACGCCAATTTCATTTGCGTCTGGATCGACAGCCCTGGTGGCTCGCCGGAGGACAGCCTCAATTTGGCGAATCGACTCGCCGAACTCGACCCCGCCCAGGTCCGTACCGTGGCATTTATTCCTCACGAAGCGCGCGGCGACGCGGCACTCATCGCGCTGGCCTGCGATCAAATTGTGATGTCGGAAACGGGCGTGATCGGTGGCTCGGGCGCAGCCGATCTCGATGGCAAGGAAGAAATTGAGCTCGTGACCGACTCGATTCGCGCAAACCTGGCGGCGAAAAAATCGCGCGGTTGGTCACTGGCGGCGGCGCTCATCAATCCGGAGCTGAAAATCCATCGCTACACGCGGAAAGTCGATGGCCGCGTGGCGTATTACGCTCCCGAGGAAGTCGCATCGCTGCCCGACTCGGGCGAATGGGTGCAAGGCGAGGAACTGACGGGTGGCCGCGGACCGCTCAGGCTGCGCGGGGCCAATGCCCAGGGAATTGGCCTCGTCCGCCATCTGGCCAGCGACTTTCGCGTGTTCAAGCAGCTCTATGGACTGGATGCGGACCCCAAGTTGATTGAGCCTGGCTGGGCCGATTATCTGATCGACAAGCTGGCCTCTCCCCCCGTCGGCTGGTTGCTGTTGCTGCTGGGGATGGCGGCCTTATACGCCGAGATTCAGGCACCGGGCATCGGACTGGGCGGCTTTATCTCCAGTGTGTGTTTTCTGCTTTTCTTCTGGAATCGGTTCTTTGAAGGCACGGCTGGTTGGCTGGAGGTATTCTTGTTTGCGGGGGGCGTCGGCTGCGTGTTGATCGAAATCTTCGTCCTTCCCGGCGTGGCAGTCTTCGGGCTCGGTGGAGGTCTGTTGATTCTCTCGTCGTTGATCCTCGCCAGCCAGACTTTCGTGCTGCCCCATAACGATTACCAGTGGGATCAACTGCAAGGCTCGCTGTTGTCTCTGCTGGTTGTGATCGCGGGGTTGATCGCGACCGTGGCGGTGATGCGCCGTTACTTACCCCGCACTGCGTGGATCAGCAGCATGTTGCTCGAGCCACCGTCGGGCGAAGAGCGCGAGACCCTTTCGCAGCGCGAAGCGCTGGTCGACTTCCGCCACCTGGTGGGCAAAGTGGGCCTGGCCACGACACAGTTGATTCCCAGCGGCAAGGCCCGTTTCGATCTCCAGTTAGTCGATGTTACGACCGAAGGTGAAGTCATCGAGCGCGGGCTGGCGGTTATTGTCACGGCCGTGCATGGCAACCGCGTTGTGGTAAAATCAGCGGGATAAATCCGCGATTCAAAATCAAAGTAAGAACAACAAAACGCATCGAACCTGACGTGGTTTCGAATTTCGTCATGTGAATTTCGTGCCTGTTTCGAATTTCGAGTTGCGGATGATGGATTTGTCTGCCTATGGATCCGCTTTTCTGGTCAGTCGTGTTGCTCATCGCGGGCTTGCTGCTGGTGGTGGCCGAGGTGTTTGTTCCCTCGGGTGGCGTGCTGGGTTTTTTGGCGGTGACGACGGTGCTGGCGGCGGTTGCCACCGCATTTTACAACCGCGGTCTTGAGGTGGGCTTAGTTTTTGTGTTGATCACTGCGTTCGCGGTGCCTGCCGTCTTGGCGGCGGGATTCCGATATTGGCCGCACACACCAATGGGAAAGCGTGTGCTCCTGGAAATCCCGACCGAGCAGGAAGTGTTGCCCGACTCGCCGCAGCGTCGCATGTTGCGCCGCCTGGTTGGCAAGGTAGGCATTGCGAAGTCAATGATGCTTCCCAGCGGCGCTGTTTCGGTGGAAGGCCTGACGGTTGATGCCGTGAGCGAAGGCGTGGCGATCGAACCGGGCCAGCACGTGCGGGTGATCGAAGTCCACGGCAATCGCGTCGTGGTCAGCCCGACGGACGAGCAGCTGACACGCACGGAAGCAGTAAATCGAGAGCCGAACGACCTGTTGAGCCAGCCGATTGAGTGGCTGGGGCTGGAAGACGAACCCCTTGCTTGACATCGGGCACGTGCCGATTGAGAATTGCCGGCAGCATCCTCGCCACGTAATCAGGCTTTTGCCGCCATGACTCAGTTCCTCTTCTCACAAGCTTCCACCTCTCAGGTTTTCGTTGTAACCGTCATCTTCGTCATTCTCGTGGCGTTGATGATTCTGTTTGCGGTCTGCGCGCGGTATTTTCGCTTGTGGATACAATCGATCACGACCGGGGCCTCGATCGGCATTCTCGATCTGCTGGGAATGACCTTCCGCAAGGTGAATCCCACCGTCATCGTGCGCAGCAAGATCATGGCCGTGCAAGCGGGGCTTACAGATGACTCGGGCATCACGAGCAAGGCGCTGGAAGCTCACTATCTGGCCGGTGGCAACGTGCCGCTGGTAATCCGGGCCATCATTGCCGCACAAAAGGCCAAGATTGTCGACCTGAATTTCAAGCTTGCCACGGCCATCGACCTGGCCGGCCGCAACGCCCTGGAGGCCGTGCAGACCAGCGTGTATCCCAAGGTCATCGACTGCCCGGGCCGCAACTCCGGCCGTGAAACGCTTGAGGCGGTGGCCAAGAATGGCATTCAATTGAAAGTCAAGGCGCGCGTCACGGTCCGCGCCAACATCCACCAGTTGATTGGCGGCGCCACGGAAGAAACAATCATTGCCCGTGTTGGCGAAGGCATTGTGAGCGCCATTGGCTCATCGGGAACGCATTTGGAGGTTCTGGAGAATCCCGATCGCATCAGCAAAGCGGTGCTGGCGCGGCGGCTCGATTCGCAAACCGCGTTTGAGATTGTCTCGATCGACATCGCCGATATTGACGTTGGTGATAATGTGGGCGCACGATTGCAGGCCGATCAGGCGGAAGCGGATACGAGAGTTGCCCGCGCGAACGCCGAGGGTCGCCGAGCGATGGCGGTGGCTCAAGAGCAGGAAATGATCGCCGGCATCGAGGAGAGTCGCGCCAAAGTCGTGGAGGCCGAAGCCCAGGTGCCCAAAGCAATTGCCCAGGCATTCCGCGACGGCAAACTTGGTATTATGGACTACTACCGACTTCGAAATGTGCAGGCAGACACCGACATGCGCCGCAGCATCGCCGGAGTACCGGTGGGTAAATAGCTGGCGCCTTTCTTCCTCTCCCCTCGGCGGGGAAGGGGCAAAGAGAGGGACAGGCACATTTTCCCGGGAGAATGGTTGGGCAGGCACCCAACAGGACGACACAGCTTTCGTGATTTCGCCGGGACAATGAGCCAGTCCCCGGCCCGTGAACGAATCCTTCTGGCCCTCTTAAAAAAATGCTCGCCCATCCCTTGCTGCTGTTCGGAGACCTGCAATGGCTGAAAGTCGTTTTTGTCATCCTGTTTATTCTGATCTGGGTGTTTAACCATCTCGTCGGCGAGAAAGCCAAGGCCAAAGCCCGGCCGCAACGCCCGCCGATCCCACCCCCCCAACCCGACCTGCCTGGCGCAGATCGGCGGGTCACCCAGCAGCCGCTCGTCGGTGAGATCGAAAAGTTCCTCATGCGGGCGAAACAAAAGCAGCAAGAGAAAGGCCGTCGCAAGCAAACTCCGAAGGTGGTCCCTGCGGAGGTGCCACCGCGATCCTCCAAGCCCGCGCGGCGTCTGGTGCAAACATCGACCAGGGACCAGGATTTTGAGGTTACCGTTGGCCGCTCGGTGGCGGATCACGTTGAACAGCATCTTGACACACGCGAGTTTGCCGAGCGCGCAGCCCATCTGGTGGACGATGTCTCCAAGAATGATGCCGAACGCGAGGCCCACCGCAAGCAGATGTTCGAACACAAGCTTGGACATCTGGCCGATACGTCCACGGCGGCCGCGGCGTTCCCGGCTGCTGGAGGACCGTCAAGAACAGAAGCGGCGGCGGCCGTGGTTTCACTGGCGTCGCTGTTGGCAGACCCGCAAAACCTCAAGCAAGCGATCGTGCTCAGCGAAATTTTTTCACGACCGGAACACCGCTGGTGACCAACAATAGCGCTGATCCCTGACAACTACTATTGCACTATGCCTGAAACTCGCATTGGCTGGATCGGCACGGGAGTGATGGGCGCAAGTATGTGCGGCCATCTGATCGCCGCCGGCTACAAGACAACCGTCACCAATCGCAACCGCAAGAAGGCCGAGCCACTGTGCGCTCAAGGCGCCGCCTGGGCCGATACGCCTCGCCAGGTGGCCGAGCAATCCGACGTGCTCTTCAGCATAGTCGGCTATCCGGCCGATGTGCGAAGCGTACTTCTTGGGCCCGATGGCGCTCTCTCGGGCAGCAAGCCCGGCGGAATCCTGGTGGATATGACGACCAGCGAGCCGTCGCTGGCGATCGAAATTTACGAGGCCGCGAGGGGGAAAGGCGTCCATAGCGTTGATGCTCCCGTGTCGGGCGGCGACGTGGGTGCGCGCGAGGCCCGGCTTTCGATCATGATCGGAGGAGATGAGGAAGTTGTTGTTCGCCTGATGCCCCTCTTTCGGACCATGGGCAAGACGATCGTGCGGCAAGGAGGCCCGGGAGCTGGCCAGCACACGAAAATGGTCAACCAGGTGTTGATTGCCGCGAACATGATTGCGGTCTGCGAAGGGCTGCTCTACGCCTACCGAGCCGGACTGGACTTGAATCGCGTGCTGGAATCGGTCGCATCCGGCGCCGCCGGCAGCAAGTCGCTCGAGATTTACGCGCCGCGGATTCTCGCCAACCAATTTGAGCCGGGCTTTTACGTCGAGCATTTCATCAAGGACATGGGCATCGCGCTGGCGGAAGCCAAACGCATGGGGTTGGCTCTGCCCGGCCTGGCGCTCGCCCAGCAGCTTTACTGGGCTTTGGCCGCGCAGGGTCACGGCCGCGACGGCACGCATTCGCTGGCCCTGGCATTGGCATCGCTCAGCGGTATTGACTGGAAGAACCGCTAGAATCGTCACGGCAGGCCGCTCTTGGCGGGGCGTGCTCCCGCACCTTGAGCTACATTTCTTGGGGAAATCTGCTTCCTCACCCACGGCCTGCCTCAGCCCCATGCCCGCCACACTCAATACGCTTTCGTTCTTCGTCAACCGTACGCGGCAGATCTATACGCTGCCGGTCGTGGCGCTTGAGGTGCTGGAACTGACCGACCATCCGCGCGTCGATTGCCGCAAGCTAAAGCAGTGCATCGAGATTGATCCGGCACTGGTGGGCAAGATTCTGCGCGTCGTCAATAGTTCATTGTTCGGGCTGGGCCGAGACGTAACCGACCTGAATCAAGCGCTCGCCCTGTTGGGCATGAAGTCGCTCAAGCTACTGGTCCTCGGCTTCAGTTTGTCGGAGGCGATCTTCCGCGGCAAGACGAGCGAGGCCATGCAGCATGCCTGGCGGCACACACTGACCCGCGCTGTCGCCGCTCGTGAGTTGTGCGAGACGGTGTGGCATGTTGCCGGCGATGAAGCATTTACGGCCTCGTTGCTCGCGGAGCTGGGCAAGTTTGTGTTGCTGAACGAGCTGGCGGAACCTTATACCAAGCTGCTGTCGGCCGCGGTTAAATCGCACGACGATCTCTATCGCCTCGAGCACGCCTCACTTGGCTTCGACCATGCCGATCTGTCGGCCGAAGTGCTCAGCCACTGGAACTTGCCGGAATCGCTTTGCTGCGCGGCCCGACTCTCGTCAAAGCCGGAGCGAATCGCGATGCTCGAACGGCCGGAACTGTGGCTGCCCGCTGCGGTATACCTGGCCGGTCTGGTGGCCGATCTGGTTGTCGATGATCGGCACGATCGTTTACAGGAATTGGTTCGCGACCGAGGCGACGTGGGGAGCCATCCTACGGGTTTCGAGTCGCTGCGACTTTCGCACCATTCGTTGGAACAACTGGTGGCGCAAGTGCAGCAGCGCGTTGATTCGCTGGCCGCCGCGCTCTCGTTTGAACTTCCGCCAGGCAATGACTACCGAGACGTGTTAGTGGCAGCGCACCAGCGACTGGCTCAACTCGCAGGCGACGCAGCATGTGCCGTCGCACGACAATGGCCGATCGCCGAACGGGCCGGTACGGAAGTGGCGGGTGTTTCAACCGCCGTGGCTTGCTACGTCAACCGCTATGCCGAAACAGCGGAAACCATCCGTCCGCGGCCATTGTACGCCG
>SXGT01932848.1_pt1 | contig 10507 bp, 9 predicted proteins | sample 3176221 | NCBI WGS metagenome assembly SXGT01 (sample SAMN11356862, study PRJNA531348) | freshwater metagenome | isolation source: freshwater sample F1-120 | place: China: Fuxian Lake, Yuxi | collected 2017-12-25
ATGCGCCAGCGCGCCATGATCGCCATGGCCCTCAGTTGTTCGCCGAAGTTGCTCATTGCCGATGAACCAACGACCTCGTTGGATGTGACCATCGAAGCCCAGATTCTGGATCTGTTGGACACGATTCAAACGCAAACTGGTATGGCAATTCTGCTGATCTCCCACAATCTGGCGGTCGTCTCAGCGGTGGCCGATGAGATTGCCGTGATGTACTTAGGGAAGCGGGTCGAATTTGGCAGCCAGGAAAACATTACGACCAACCCATTGCACCCCTACACCCAGGGCTTGTGGCGCTCGATCCCCATCGTCGATGGCCCGCTGGCAAAGCTCGAACCAATCCCCGGCGCGGTCCCCAGCCCGCGCGATCTGCCGCCGGGCTGTGTCTTTGCCTCCCGGTGCGCGCATGTCATGCCAGGGGTCTGTGACGCGCCCCAGGAAGTACCGGATCTTGAGGTGGAGCCAGGCCATTTTGTGCGCTGCTATCTCTATGCCGAAGAGCAGCGCCAGCGGCCGCCGGCCCCCGCCATTGTCATCACAACGCCGGCCGACATTGTATTGCCAGCGACGGCAGCGGCGGCGCAACCGTGGAGGCACTTTGGGGAAAATAGCGCCCAGGCCACGCGCAAACCACTTGTTGAAGTGCGTAATTTGCAACAGTTCTTCCCCATCCAAACCGGCTTTCTGCGACGGACGGTTGGCTATGTTAAGGCGGTGAATGGAGTAAGCCTGACCATTCATGAAGGGGAGACGGTGGGGCTGGTCGGCGAAAGCGGGTGCGGTAAGACCACGTTAGGACGTTCTATTCTGCGGCTCTATGAACCGACGGGCGGCGAGGTGATCCTCCATAATGCCGGACGTGAACTTGCCGTCTTGCAGCTTCAACACCATGAGATGCGACCAGTGCGCGCCAACATGCAGATGATCTTCCAGGACCCCTTTGCCTCGTTAAACGAACGGATGAATGTCCTGCAAAATGTGATCGAGCCGCTGGTCTGCAACGACATTGGCACGCCCAAAACGCGTGAAGAAAAAGCGGAAAAGCTACTACTACAAGTGGGATTGCGTCCCGAACATTTGCGTCGCTACCCACACAGCTTTAGTGGCGGTCAGCGGCAGCGCATTGGCATTGCCCGCGCGCTCGCGATTGCCCCCAAGTTTATTGTCGCCGACGAGCCGGTTTTTGCCCTAGATGTTTCGGTGCAGGCCCAAATTCTCAACTTGATGCACGATCTCCAGGCCGAGTTGGGTCTTTCCTATCTCTTTATCTCCCATGATATGGCCGTGATCCGCTACATGGCAGATCGCATTGCCGTGATGTATGTAGGCAAGCTGGTGGAATATTCCCCGCGCGATCTGTTGCTGCGGCATCCGGCCCATCCCTACACCGAAGCGCTGCACTCTGCTGTGCCACGCCTGACCCAGTACAACCGCCGCAATCGCATTATGCTGGAAGGCTCCCCGCCCGATCCCAGCAATCTGCCGCCGGGCTGTGTCTTTCAGAACCGCTGCCGCTATGTCGAGGCGCGCTGTCGAAAGGAAGAACCGACGTTGCAAGAGATTGCCCCCGCACATTTTGTGGCCTGTCATCGAGCGGCAGAGTTGACGTTAGTGGGGATTGGCAGGTAATTGCTCAATTGAATCCGTTAGAAACATTTCGCGCCGTCGTCAAAACCCAAGATCCCACCATCTATGGCCGTGCTGCGCGCGAACTACGCCAGTGGATGCTGGCGAACGACCCTCATTGGCCTCGCTACCACGTCCTTGGCCCGGAAAGCTGGACCAACGATGCCAATGGTCCAATCTTTTATCAAGGCTTGTACCATCTCTTCTACCAATTTGATCCCATTGTAGACGGTCTGCGCAGCGCCCGTACCTGGGGCCATGTTGTCAGCGATGACCTGGCGCATTGGACGGATTGGCCGGTGGCGCTCTGGCCTGACACGGAATATGAGCGCGCCGGCGTCTTTTCCGGCAATACCTTTATGCTGGATGACGGTAGCCTGGGTGCGCTCTACACCGGCAGTGTGCAAGGCCGACAGGAAGCCTATGGCATCTTCGCCCATAGCTACGACCAGGGTCTGACGTGGCAAAAGAAGATGGTGATGAGCGATGCCCAACGCCCCAATCCTCATTCGCCTGTCCACTGGGATGGGCAGGTGTGGCGGGACTGCGATCAGTGGCATCAGCTCGTTGGCGGCTGCACCGACGGTGCGGATCGCCAGGGCGCGGCCTATTTGTGGACTTCACCCGATCTGGAAACGTGGACGCTGCGTGCCAATATTGCCCCCACATTGCGCCTCGGCACATTCTGGGAACTCCCCTACCTGATCCCGCTCGGCGACCGGCATGTGTTCATGGTGGGTCATCGCAACCCCTATTGGATCGGGACATATGATAGAGAACAGATGTTGTTTACGCCGGACAACCCTGAGCCACGCGAGTTCGATACCGGCAACTATTACGCGGTCAATCCCAACTTGGTTGACGACAAAGGCCCGAATGGGGGGGAACGACGGTTGCTCTTGGCTTGGGTGACCGGCCCACCCTCCCCTACCTCCCATTCATCAGCGGCCGTTCCTTATTGGCAAGGTGCGATTGCCCTTCCGCGCGTGCTAACACTGCAAGGGGAGCGCGTGTGGCAGGAACCCATCCCCGAACTGCAACGGTTGCGGGGCAGGCACTGGTCATTCAAGACGCTGGACGCTGCTCGCACCGGCCTGCGCGCGATCAGCGGGGATGCGCTGGAGATTCGTGCGACATTCAGGCCGACAAGCCCCCATACCGAGTACATAACAAGGTTCGGCCTAAAGGTGCGCGTCTCTGAAGATGGTGGTGATTTTGTGCGCGTCTTTTATGACGTGGTGAACGCAGAATTTGGCGTTGATGGCCCGACCGTGGCGCGCAATGCGCAGGAATTTGCCACAGATCAACAGGGGATTCGTATGGCACGGCAGTTGTCATTCCTCGCGCCTGATGAACCGGTGACCCTACACATTTTTCTAGATCGGTCGATTATTGAGATATTTGTGAACGGCAGCGCCTATACCGCGCGCGCCTTTGCACCACAGGCGGCGCAAGGCATTGAAGTCTGGTCAGAGGGTGATCCGGCACCCCTTACGGCACTAGACGTCTGGGAGATGAAGGCCACGTGGTAGAGCCCCATTTATTTGCTCTAAATTCTCCTCTGCTCCATTAAACTACGAAACGAGGAACCGAATGACCAACGAATATACTTCACGCGTCCCTTTTTACCGCTTTCCGGAAACACGAGAAGAACAAGAAGCCGCGCTGGCAACCAATCCCCTTATGCAGCGGTTGCTCGCTTATCGCCAACGCTATGTCGATGATCCCCATCGCCCGATCTACCACTATGTGAACCCCGAAAATACGCTTAACGATCCCAATGGCCTCTGTTTTTGGCAAGGTCGCTGGCATCTTTTCTACCAGGCCTATCCGCCGGAAGATCCACGTCAACATTGGGGCCATGCCGTCAGTGATGACTTGATCCACTGGCGCGATTTGCCCTACGCCATCTACCCTAACCCCGAAGAGTGCTGCTTCTCCGGCACAGCGTTGGTGGAAGAAGAGCGTGTCATTGCCATATACCACGGCACCAAAGTGGGCAATATGGTGGCCGTGGCCCACGACCCGCTGCTGCTCAACTGGGAGAAGGTGACCGGCAATGCTGTCATTCCCTTTGCCGGCCCCAACGATCCGCCGCTCCCCTACACGGTCTTTGACCCCTGCATCTGGAAAAAGGATGGCGTTTACTATGCCCTTTCCGGTGGGACGCTGCCCCACGGCCCGGCGGGCAAACAGATCCGCGCCAACTTCCTCTTTCGTTCGGCAGACCTGGCAACGTGGGAATATCTGCACGAATTTGCCGAAGATGACCAATATACACTCGTCGGTGATGATGGCGCCTGCCCCTACTTCTGGCCCATCGGCCACAAACACATTTTGCTCTTCTTCAGCCATATGAGCGGCGGTCAATATCTGTTGGGCGATTATGATACGAAGCGGGACAAATTTGTGGTGACAGACGGCGGGCTTTTCAATTTTGGCCCATCAACCCCAGCCGGTGTTCATGCACCCTCAGCGGCCCCCAATGCCGACGGCAGCGTAACAGTGATCTTTAACATGAATGCGAGCAAACCAACCGCCGGTTGGAATCAGATCATGTCCTTGCCGCGCCGCCTGAGCCTGACCGACAATGATGAGTTGCGCATGGAGCCAGCCGGCGATCTTGCTTCGCTGCGTTACAATCACCAGAAGATCGCGGGCATGACCTTGCCGGCCAACCAGGAAGTAGTGTTGGAGACGATTCAAGGCAACGCCATGGAAGTGGAGCTGGTGTTGGATCCCCAAAACGCGCCGATGGTGGAGGTCAATGTCTTGCGTTCACCGCAAAAGGAGGAATTCACCCGCATTGCCTTTTTCAAACAGCGGGGCTTCCGCTATCGCTTTCGTGTGCCTAATGCCACAGCGTTGAATGCCAATTCAGATCAACTCAAGAACCGGCCAATTCGCCACGAAAGTCTGATTACGCTGGATACAGCTTACGCTTCCACCCTGCCCGATGTGCTTTCTCGTGCGCCGGAGACTGCGCCGATCTACCTGGAAGCAGACGAGTTGCTTAATTTGCGCATCTTTATTGATCGCAGCGTCGTGGAAGTTTTCGTGAACGGCAAGCAGTGTGTGGCGGCCCGTGTCTATCCAGGGCGGACCGATAGCGTGGGGGTTTCGCTGCGCGCCCAAGGGGCCGAGGCGATGCTGCGTTCGCTGGATTGCTGGCAAATGGCAAGCATCTATTAACCATGTCACTTCGGGCTAGTCCAGGAAAATTACCATCACATTCGTTTACTGAACAATCAGCCGGGAGCTTACGCGGATGAGTACCAACCTGTATGGCATGGCTCGTTTTCAGAACAAAATTGCTTTGATCACCGGCGGTACTTCTGGCATCGGCCGCGCCACCGCCCTGCGCTTGGCAGCAGAAGGCGCGCATGTCATCATTGCTGACAAGAATGGACAGTTGGGGCAACAAACCGTCGTTAGAATTGAACAAGCGGGCGGCGCGGCCACTTTGCTTGAAGTTGACCTCGCCGACGATGCGGCGGTGCACTCGGCCGGGGCGACCGTCGCCAGGCGCTTTCCGGCGTTGCACCTGCTGGTGAACAACGCAGCGATCCTGCGCGTGGGGACGATTGAAGATGGCGCCTGGCTCGCCAACTGGGAGATCGAAACCCGGATTGGCTTGCGCGGATGGGTCTTGCTGACGCAAGTGTTGTTGCCCCGGCTCAAGCAAGAAGGCGGGGCAATTGTCAATATTTCTTCCGAAGGCGGCTTTCTCGGTCGGCCGCGGCAAGTGGTCTACGACGCAATCAAAGCCGCGCTGGTTTCGGTGACAAAGACGATGGCGCAAGAGTTTGTCGATTACGGCATCCGCGTCAATGCTGTGGCGCCGGGCTGGATTGTGACCGAAATGCACTTTGGTCAGGCACCTGATCCGGCGGCGCGCAAGGCGGAACTGGAAACGACACCCATCACCTCTTGCATCATGAAACGGCGGGCCAAACCGGAGGAAGTGGCGAGCGCCATTGCCTTCCTGCTCAGCGACGATGCCTCTTATATCACCGGTACTACCCTCCATGTCGATGGCGGTCGCGTCGGCATGAGTGTGCCTTGATTCAGGATCGTCACATGATCACCCAAGAGATGATTCAAGCCGCGCGTACCTTGCGCCTGCACCCGCTCAAAGACCCCTATCGCCCCAACTATCACTATGTCGTGCCTACAGGCGGCCCGGGTACTGGCAAGACCACCACTATTGCGCCCGTGCTGCTCGATCTACTGCATGCGGCTCCTGCTGCATTTCAGTTTGCGGTGTCCGCGCCTACCGGCAAGGCGGCTTCACGCTTGCATGCTGCATCGCCTGCTAGGCACTGGGCCGCAGCGGGATGCAGGCCGCTACAAGTTCAACGCCGCCAATCCGCTGCAGCTCGACCTTTTGATCATCGATGAGGTGTCGATGGTGTCGCTGCCGCTGATGGCGCGCACCGTGGCTGCGCTGCGGGCTGACTCCCGGCTGCTGCTGGTAGGCGACCCCGACCAGCTGGTGAGTGTGGAAGTGGGCAGTGTGTTGGCGGATATTGTGCGGGTTTCGCCGGACAGGCCCACCCTCCCGGTATTGCACCGGGTGACGCGCCTCACCCAATCCCATCGCTTTGTGCCGGGCAGTGCAATGGCGGCGCTTGCAGCCAGCATGGCTGCCGGTGATGCAGAAGGCACATTGGCGGTGCTTTCCGCAGCGCGCGCCGACGTGCGCTGGATAGACCCGGCTGCCGACGCCGGCCAACTGCGGGAACTGCAGCATGAAGTGGGGCGGCACGCGCAGCACATTGCTGCGCAGGCTGCTGCGGGCGACGCCCCGGCTGCGCTTGCCAGCTTGTTTTTTCTACGCACTTTGTGCGCGCACCGGCACGGGCCGTGGGGAGTACATGAATTAATTGATCAACGCCGGGCACGTCCGGCACCATATCTTTCAACGCCGCATAATGCCTTGACAAAACGACATCGCAGCATTACTTACGCAACGTAAACGCGTACGAAACAATGGCAACAACTCTATCGTGACATCCTAAGGGAAATGGAAATGCTCAAGTTGCATGCGTCATCATGGCTTTTCAAGACATCAAAACCTGCTTACATTAGCCTGTCCGCACGGAAACCTAGGGCTGCGTTTGTTGCGCCCGCGGATGCCCATGACAGTTTCACCGTTGCGTTCACGGTAACTATTAGGCAGTTTGACGGCGAAGTGCCCATTCTCGAAGTTGCCGATGTGTTGAGCGTTCGGCTTCGCCAACACGATCCGGGCGATCGCAATCGTCAGAACTACCCGGCGTTCAAGATGCCCGACGGCTCGGTACCGGTTCTGGAAGCCACCATCGTATTGCATTCTGTGGAGCACCCTGATTGGCAGAATATGACTATCGGTATTCCGCTTGCCATGCTAAAGAACCCCGAGGGTGTACACAAGATTGTGCTCAACTTCACTGGCGCGCGTTGGACTATGTATGTTGACGGCGAACTGCTCGACAACGACTTCCCCTTCGGTTATCCGCAATGGGCGGACAAGCCCAGCTGGTGGCTGGATGCGCAATATGTAAAGAAGGCGGAGCTCCACATCCCCGGAATCTGCCCTGAAGTGAATCAGGCAAAGAAGCCCGGTACTTCGCGTGACATCCAGTACTGGACGCCCCCCGGACACAACAACTGGGTCGGCGATGTTGCGGCGCTTTCACACGGTGGTCGCTATCACATGTTCTATCTGTATGACCGCAGACATCACGGAAGCAAGTTCGGGAGCGCGCACTACTTCGAGCATATCTCCACGGAAGATTTCAGGACGTGGGTCGAGCACGAAGCTGCCACGCCAATTCAGGAACAATGGGAATGCATCGGCACAGGAGTGCCTTTCGTCTTCGATGGCAAGCTCGCCATCAGCTATGGTCTGCACACCACGCGCATCTATCCGCGAGAGAAGACGACGCTGCCGGCGCAATGGGAGTATTTGGAGAAGCATGGCCGGACGGGCACTTTCGAGCGTGCCGCAACCACGGGCATACCTGCCGGATCCACCTACTCGGTATGCGTGGATGGGGTCTCGAGGTTCAAGAAGTCGGGCATCATGTTTCACCCGTGTGAAAATCCGAGCGTCTATACCGACCCTAGCGGCAAACTGCGACTGATGGCCAACTACCAGTCGAACGGTATTTGGGAATCGGACATGGTTGACGGCGGCTGGCGTTGTGTGAGTCCGGGCTTCCCTCCCGGTGGCGATTGCACATTCTTCTTCCGCTGGGGACAGTTCGATTACATTCTTGGCGGCTTCACAGGGCTCTGGTCGAAACCGGCAGAAGCGCCGGATTTGGCGTATCAAGACATGGTCAGCAAAGGGTTGGACTTTTATGACGGCTCCAATGTACCTTCCATAGCGGCAATAGCGAGCGGACGTTTCCTGATGGCAGCATGGATTCCCATCAGAGGTTGGGGCGGTAACCTTGTCATCCGCGAGCTGCTTCAACTCCCCGATGGCAGACTGGGCTCGAAATGGATGAAGGAGATAATGCCCAGGACAGCCAAGACCGAACCCATCGCGGCGGCGATTGAGGAAACAGCTGAGTTCCCGGCGCACTCCAAAGCGTTCATGTTGACTCTTAGCGTTTCACCCTCAAAGAATCGCAAGGGCAGGTTTGCCATCTCGTTTCTCCCAGAAGATGGCGAGGCGGCGTCTTGCGAATTACAGATTAAGCTGGACAACTCGCGCGCACAGTTCGGCCCCGGATCACTGAACGGCTTCGCGGCCAATGAGAAGTCACTACGCGAAGGCGGCGCGCCCCAATACGCAGGCAACTATGCTATCGAGAATCTCATCAATGTTGGCAAGACCTTCACAGTGCGAGTTATTGTGAAGGGGTGTGACAAGCTTGGAGGCACACTGATTGATGTTGAAATAGCAGGGCAACGCACAATGATTACTTACCGCCCCGAACTGACTGTTAAGAAGATTGTTTTGCGCGCGGAGGGTGTCACACTAATGAAAGTCCGACAAGCCTCCCTCAAGCATTAGGCTGATCATCAGGTCTGTGATATAGCATATATTGTGTTATCTTCCTGTAGTGGCGACTTTCCGTTGCCAAGTACAGAAGCCATTCCTCACAAGGAGGTTCTGTGATGCTTACAACCCGGATCATGCAGTACGCATTGGTTGCTGTGGCGGTATTTTGCGCGAATACTGCGACCGTCAGCTAAGCCAACTTGAGGGACTTTCCTTAGACACCCGCAGCCGTTTTGCGCCCACGGATTTACCACGGCGGTCGCTCAGGATATGAGACGATTCTATTGTAATGAGTTTTTACATCAAGAACGAAACAATGATGGCAAACATCAATAGCGAAAAACTGAAACAACTAACCTACGACGGCTACTGACTGTTCGAAGAAATTCTCGCTTCCCCGATGGTGGAACGCCTGCGAGCGGTCACCGATAAGGTGCTAGCCCAGCAAGAAGCGGCACATTTCGAAAACCGGCGTTCGACAGCCATATGATTCCGGTCGTCCAACATCCCTCTATGGCAGAACTCCTTGCACATCCTCAATTTCTAGCTGCGGTGGCTGAACTCGGGTTTGATGATCCCAAATGGTGGAGAGGGAATATTATCAGCAAGCCGCCGCATGGACCACCCCTGTTCTTTCATCAAAATGGTCTGTTCTGGAATGATCAGGTCAGTTACACAACCCAGCCCCTGCTTTTTTTTGATGTACTATCTTATCGATACGACGCCGCAGAATGGGTGTTTGCGTGCGATCCCTGGTTCTTACCTAAACGGTCACGAGCTGCATGGACAAGTAGAAGAGGCACACAGACAAGACTTTAACCACATGACCGAATCGGGTTACGCTGCCTTCGAACCTTCGGCAGGTGAAGTCGATGTCCCTGTCAAGGCAGGCCATCTTATCACCGGCGACGCCAGGCTTTTCCATGGTGCCTACGGCAACCAATCAGATCAACGCAGGACTAATATCACTCTCTGGTACTTTCCGGCCTTTTCTGCCGTGCCTGAATCCATCCAAGCTTATGTCGCTGTAAGTCAAGTTTTGCCGGAAGCCTGGCTTGAGCAGACTCGAACCTTGATCGAGCCTCTGAGACCAGTTTATGAAGGTGACGTAGAACCGATTACGGCGAATCGAACACAGGACTGGCTTTGAAGTAATTCCTGGAGGTGAACGTGAAAAAGCAAGTGCATACCAACAGCCACAAATCAACGATTTTTCTTAGACGAAATCCCTTCTTTGCCCTGCCGAGGGGCCTTTTGGTGATTCAGTTCCCTTCTTCCATGAGGCGGCATGTCTAATTTTTTTGCGTTGCATTCACCGCATGCCGCCCATTTTGTCAGTAGCGATTATGTGCACTGGGAGACGCGAGCCATCGCGGTCCCTTCTGGCGAGCCGGATGAAGGCACGATCTGCACAGGCGTGGTGGTTGAGAAGGACGATACGTTCTACACCCAATGTGCGACTTTTTTCCAATTAGCGTGAAGTAATCTATACAACCGATGAAGGCCAACCTGAAAATGTTGCGCATTACACCGAATTCTGACAGAAACAATAATCAGCAGCTCCGGGCTGGATGTCCTGGGCAGCTTGCAGCCCGGGGCTTACAGTTTTGAGCTGGGAATGTATCTGCCGTACGATTTTGAGCGCGTGTCAACGGTTGGGGCAAACAAGACAGTTAACGCTGACCAAATTCTCTTCGGTCCGGTGAGGGTGCCGCGCCCGGCTGATGCGGGTGTGGGTGCGGATGCAGAGCCGGTCCAGGAGCTGGAGTTTGATCAGACATCGGGTTGGTAAATCTGCGCTGCAGGATGGGCACACGCGGCGCAGCGTGGGTAGGCGTGGTGCGGCTGCTGGCAGAGTGCACTGAATGTTCAGGGCTGCCGATGCTG
>SXGT01026854.1_pt1 | contig 10506 bp, 11 predicted proteins | sample 3176221 | NCBI WGS metagenome assembly SXGT01 (sample SAMN11356862, study PRJNA531348) | freshwater metagenome | isolation source: freshwater sample F1-120 | place: China: Fuxian Lake, Yuxi | collected 2017-12-25
AGAACCCCGGTCGCGGTCGCGGGTGTCTGCGCCGCATGGCTTGCCGCCGATCTCCACCATCGGCTTGGGCTTGATCTCCGTCTCCTCGGCCAAGCGCGTGCCGAAGCCGCCTGCAAGTATCACCACTTTCATCGTACGCACTCACTCGTGGCTGGGAACAGAAAGCTTGGAATTGGGTGGGGTAAGGCTACCGCACGTCGGGGCTCGCCATGCCGGCGGCTTGCCGGTCGGCGTCGGTCGCGTTCCATGCTCTACCTGCTCCGGGCGCGGGGTTCAATTGTCGTGGGGGGCGCCGAAAGTGGGAGTGGTGCCATCGCGCTGCTGCCGGGTAGCGGGGCGTCGCGCAGTGCTGAGGTCAGCGGATCGCCAAGCCGCCGGCTTGTGATAGACTGCCGGGGCCCCGATCACACCGCCAGGACGCCGGACCCAAGCACGCGATGCCAGCCAAGCTCAAAGCACTGCTCACGCCGGTTCGCTCGCTGGCCTTTGTGGTTGCGTTCTACCTTACGACTGCGTTGTTCCTGGTGCTCGGCAGCCCGCTGCTGCTGGCGCCCAGAAACTGGGCGATGGCCGGGCTGAAATTGCATGGCCGCACGTGCGTATGGCTGCTGCGCGTCATCGCCGGCACGCGTATGGAGGTGCGCGGGCTCGAGCATCTGCCGGCGGGGGCCTGTCTGGTGGCGGCCAAGCACCAATCCGCCTGGGACACCTTTGCGCTGATCCCGCTGTTCCGCGACCCAGCCGTGGTGCTGAAGTCAGAGCTCGCGCACATCCCGCTCTATGGCTGGTTCTGCCGCAAGTTCGAGCACATCATTGTCAGCCGGGAGCGAGCAGCCGTGGCGCTGAAGGCGATGCTCGCCGATAGCCGTGCACGCGCCACGGAAGGCCGGGAGATCCTGATCTTCCCCGAAGGAACCCGCTCGCCGCCGGGCGCCCCGCCCGACTACAAGCCCGGCATCGTCGCGCTGTACGAGTCGCTCGCGCTGCCGTGCATCCCGCTGGCGCTGAACTCCGGGCTCTACTGGCCGCGGCGCAGCCTGTTGCGTCACCCCGGCACCATCGTGGTGGAGATCCTCGAGCCAATTCCGCCGGGGCTCGACCGCCGCGCGTTTCGTGCTTTGCTCGAAGCCCGGATTGAGCAAGCGACGAGCCGGCTGATCGCCGAGGCCGCGTCTGCGCCATATCCGCCGCCCATGCCGATGGCGGTAGCGGAGGCACTGGCTCGCGCCACAAACGAACCATAAAGAGAACTTTATGAGAACAATAGTTGACTCTTCGGGATTGTTTCACTAGATTTGGTCGCAGTAGCCTGGTGGCGTCCGACAGAGCGTGAGCGTGACCACATTTCCCCACCCATTTGATCTCGCGCCGATCGCGCGTCGGATCTGGGACACCAAGTATCGGCTGAAAGCCCCTGATGGCTCCGCTATCGAGGCGGACATCGATGCCACGTGGCAGCGCGTCGCGCGTGCCGCGGCCATAGCGGAGAAGGGCGGCGCCAAGCAGCGCGAGCACTGGGCCGGGCGCTTCCACTCGATCCTGTCGGACTTCACGTTTCTGCCCGCCGGCCGCATCATCGCCGGTGCATGCACGGGCCGGCGCGTCACCCTCTTCAACTGCTTCGTGATGGGCCGGATCGAGGACGACCTGTCGTCGATCTTCGAGAACGTGCGCGAGGCCGCGCTGACGATGCAGCAAGGCGGCGGCATCGGCCATGACTTCTCGACGCTGCGCCCGCACGGCGCGCCGGTGCGCTCGACCGGCTCGGATGCCTCGGGTCCCGTCAGCTTCATGGACGTGTGGGACGCCATGTGCCTCACGATCATGTCATCTGGTGCGCGGCGCGGGGCCATGATGGGCACCATGCGCTGCGATCATCCCGACATCGAGCGTTTCATCGACGCGAAGTCCGCCAAGGGAAAGCTGCGCAACTTCAATCTCTCCGTGCTCGTGACGGACGCCTTCGTGCGCGCAGTGCGTGAGGATCGCGCCTGGGATCTGGTATTCGGCGGCCGCGTGTGGCGTACGCTTCCGGCCCGATCGCTGTGGGACCGCATCATGCGTGCGACCTACGACTATGCCGAGCCCGGCGTGATCTTCATCGACCGCATCAATGCAGCCAACAATCTCGCCTATTGCGAGACGATCAACGCGACCAACCCGTGCGGCGAGCAGCCGCTTCCCGCGTATGGCGCCTGCCTGCTCGGCTCGATCAATCTTGCCCGGCTGGTGGAGCGGCCGTTCACGGCGGATGCCCGGCTCGACCTTGCCGCACTCGAGGCACGGGCGCAGCTCGCCGTGCGCTTCCTCGACAACTGCATCGACGCGTCAGGCTATCCCCTGCCCGCGCAGAAGCGGGAGGCCGCAGCCAAGCGCCGCATCGGCCTCGGCGTGACCGGCCTTGCCAACGCTCTCGTCATGCTCGGCCATCGCTACGGCTCGCCCGAGGCGGTGAAGGCCACCGCGCAGGCGATGGCCGCGATCGAGCGCGCCGCCTATCTCGCCAGTGCCGGGCTGGCAGCCGAGAAGGGCCCATTCCCGCTGTGCGATCGCGACAAGCTCGCGGCCTCACCCAACATTGCTCGCCTGCCGGCGGATGTGCGCGCGGCCATCGCCCGGCACGGCCTGCGCAACGGTTGCATCACATCGATCGCGCCGACCGGCACCATCTCCCTGCTCGCCGGCAATGTCTCGAGCGGGGTGGAGCCCGCGTTCGACCTCGAATACACGCGCACGATCCGCGATGCCGACGGCGGCACGCACGAGGAGCAGGTCACCGATTTCGCCTACGCGCTGTTCCGGTCGCAGCAAGCGAGCGGGAAGCCCACGCCGCCGAATGCGCCGCAGCCGCCCTTCGTCACTGCAAACGAGTTGACGCCACGCGCTCACCTCGAGATGCAGGCGGCCCTGCAGCAGCATGTCGACAGCTCGATCTCCAAGACCATCAATTGCCCGGCCGGCCTGCCGTTCGAGGCATTCAAGAGCATCTATCTCGACGCCTACGACCTCGGCCTCAAAGGCTGCACGACGTTCCGCCCCAATTCCGTGACCGGCTCGGTGCTGGCCGCAACGGCTGATCGTGCCGCGCCATCTGCCCCGGCCGCTGCGTTGCCCGCACGCCCGGCCGCGAATACCCCGCAAGGCGTCGTCTACATGTCGAAGCCGCTGGAGCGTGATCCGGCTCTGTCCGGCTATACCTACAAGCTCAAGTGGCCCGGCAGCGATCACGCGATCTACCTCACCATCAACGACATCGAGCGCGATGGCCGCCGCCGCCCGTTCGAGATCTTCATCAACACCAAGAACCTCGAGCACTATGCATGGACGGTCGCGCTCACGCGGATGATCAGCGCCGTGTTCCGGCGCGGCGGCGACGTCGCATTCGTGGTGGAGGAGCTCAAGGCCGTGTTCGACCCGCAGGGCGGGCATTGGGTGTCCGGCCGCTACGTGCCGAGCCTGCTCGCCGCCATCGGCGAGGTGATCGAGGGGCACATGCTGCGCACGGGCTTCCTGTTGCGCGAGCGTGAGGCGCCGCCCACCTCGGTCGAAACGGCGCACACAGTGCGGCGAGTGCCGGCGGCCCAGGGGGCACCGGGGGCCATGCCCACCACGCCAATTAGCGTCACGGAGGCCCCGCCAAGCGCGCCACCCATGTCGGCCATCATCCCCACCGACCCGCCGACGAGCCGCGCTTCGACCTGCCCGCGCTGCGCGCGCCCGGATCTCGTCCGCGAGGAGGGGTGCTGGGTGTGCCATGCGTGCGGATATTCCAAATGCGGATAGCCCGGCAGCCAAGGCCTGATGCCGAAGGGGGCGGCCTTCGCGGGCGGCGGGGCCGGCTACCGCCCCACGCGTCGCGCGGCGAGCGTAACGCCGGCCACGATCAGCAGCAGGCCTGCACCATGGTAGAGCCGTGGCGGCTCGCCGAGCAGGACGACAGACAGGAATGCGCCGAACAGCGGCACGAGATGCAGGAAGGCGCCGGCTCGCTGTGCTCCCAGGTGCGCCACACCTGCATTCCACGCGAGATAGGCGACGACGCTGGTGAACAGGCCGGTGTAGATGACTGCAAAGATCGTCGGCCCCGACGGGCGGATCACCTCGCCCGCCGCCAGCTCGATCAGCATCACCGGGACGCTGCCTGCCGCCGCCAAGGCGCTCATCACCGTCATGAACGTCAGACCGCTGAGCGCAGGCCTGAGGCGCAAGCATGCGCTATAGACGGCAAAGATTCCCATGTTGATGATCGCGATGACGTCGCCGAAGTTGAAGCTCAGCGTTCCGAGCACCCCGAGGTCGCCGCGTGTCAGGATCACCAGCACGCCGACGAGCGATACCGCGATCCCTGCGATCTGCGCCATGCGAACGCGATCGCGAAAGATCAGCATGCCCGCCAGGATGATGAAGGCGGGTCCGATCGAGTTCATCACGCCGACATTGACGACGCTCGTGTAGCGCAACGCATAATACTGGGTGAAGCTGAAGCCGGCGCCGCCGAGCAGCCCGAGAAACACGACAGCCCCAAGCCGCTCCCGGATAAGCGGCCACTCCCTCGCCACCTGCCGCCAGGCGAAGGGCGCCAGCACCGCCGTCGCCAGCAGCCATCGCATCACCGACAGCCCGCCGGGCGGCACCGGTGGCGCGTCAGCCGCCATCCAGCGCCCGGTGACGTGGTTTCCGGCCCAGCACATCGCTGTCACGACGAGCAGCAGATAGGCGACGCTGTCCGCACCCAAGTGGCGCTTCCCACCGCTTTCGCCTGTCATGTCGGGCCGTTTGCTCGGCAGCACATGTTGCTACCCCCGGGTCGCCTCGATCTCGCGCACACAACAAACGACGGCCTCTGGCCAATGTGGTCAGGGCCGCCGTGAAATCCTCGACTTGCAGCTCGGCTCGCGGCCGGGCGCTCACGTCACGAAATCGACGCACCGCCCGACCCGCGTGCAAGCGTCCTCAATTGGCCGGCGGAGCGCCCGGCGCAGCAGCAGGACCGGCCGGAGACTTCGGCTGAGGCGGTGCTGCCGCGGCAGGCGCCTTGGGAACCGCAGCAGCCGTTCCGGCAGCCGGCGTTGCGCCACCGGCCGCTGCACCTGCGGCGGGTGCGGCCGGAGCCTTCGGCGCTGCCCGCACCGACCCGGTCGAGATCGGCGTTGCCGACCCCGGAGCAGCACCAGCCGTGGGCGGCGCCTTACCGGCTGGCCTGCTCTGCGCAGCTTTGTTGAGCATCTGCGCCTGAGCCTCGGCATCGACCTGGTGGCCGGGCGGCAGCGGGCCGTTCCAGCACACGGTTGCCGCTGCCTTGCAGGTATATTCATCGAACACGATGACATCGAGGAACAACTCGCAGGTCACCTCTTTGGGACCAACGTTGTAGCCCGTGATCTTGCGATCGGCCGTCCACTTCGCGATGTACTTGTCGAGCAGGTTGCGCGCATCGCGTATCGGCCCTTCCTTGCCATAGTCGTTGACCGAGAAAGCCAGCCGCGTGCACGCAGCCGATGCCTGCTGCGTTGCCAGCAACGACGATGCGAGCCCGACCACGATGGCTGCCAGCGCCTTTGATTGCCTCATGCTGCAATACCCTTCTGTACCGAATGCCACGGTCCCGCACGCTGCCCACCAGGCGCCAACCACACCATCATGATGCGGACACACACGCAGATCTATCCCGCGTTCACTCTACGGCGGGGAGTGTGGCGCGCCTAGGGCGCAATGCCGCAATGTTGTGGATTCGCTGCAACTGCGAAGCTCAAATCGCGACACATCAACTGCAGTCGATCATGCATTTCGCTTCAGCCGACTGCACGCGCAAAACGCGCACGGACTGTCGCCCATGCGCGTTCGGTATTGCATGCCCGAGCTGAGTGAGCCGTGCCTGATTTCAGTTGTGATACGGCGAGTAGCCGCCACGGGCGCCTATGCCCGAATCGAAGAAGAAGCCGTGGTCGAAAGGCCCGAACCGCGTCTGACGATCGGCCTGGAAATCGCGGTAGACGTTGTTGCCACCGTAGATCGTGCGCAAGTTGCCGTAGGTGTTGATGGTGTCGGCAGCGTAGAACGAATAGCCGCCGACGCGCCTGCGCTGGAAGCCGCGGACCTGAGGACCACGGACGATGCGGGAGCGACCGGCACTGCGGTAATAGCCCGACGCCGGATGCTCGAGGCCAGTGCCCTGCTGCGCGAACGATGGCGCCGTAATGCCTGCAAGCCCGGCAATCCCCATTGCCAATGCCAACCCCACCCGTCCGATCATGACCTGCACCCCAGCGTGTTGAAGACCAGCTTGTTGGAACAACTGCTACCAGACATTACTCAAACGCGTGAACAAAACGTTGGTAAAGTTGGCTGCTGGCCCACATTCCATGGCTACTGTCGCAGTCCGGGCACGGCCTCACAGCGTGGCATTTCCTCGCTTCGACCGGGCCCTTCCAACATCAAGCGCACCGACGGCTTCGGTCGGCGCCGCAAATTTCTTGAAGACCTGCAGACGCGCGAGCTGAATCGCGCTTCCTCCAGGATCAATTACGGCACAGCGTTGCCTGAACGCGGCAGGTCTGGCCCAGTCCGCCTGGGGTGCATCGCGACGACAGCTTGCTGACCGTATAGCCCGGAGCCACGCCGATCTTCTTGCTGGAGGCCATCCACTGCGACCACATCGGCCAGCTGGTGGCCTGCAGCACGGCCTCGTAGGCCTGGAACATCGCGTCGTCCTTGTTGCCGCCTGTGCCTTCGCCGGCCTTGTTGACGCACTGGGCTGATGCTCCCGACGCGAATGCCATCATTCCACTGACCGAGAGGGCGATCGCTGCAGCTTTGATTTTCGACATGCTCAATTGTCTCCCCAGAGGCGCAAACGCATACACGTGCAAAGCGAGTGTGGGCCCGAATCCACTCGCCGTTCAAGGCCGTTGGTCGAATACAAGCTCCAACGCCTGTCGCTTTTCAGCGAAGGCGTTGCATGATCGCGTCAGTCAATGTCGAAACTTGGACCCTGCCGCTGAGCCGGCGCGGCCTCAGCTTCCGGCCAGCTGCAGGTTGACAGCCTTCGGGCCCTTGCCGCGCTTGTCCGGCTCGGTATCGAACGATACCCGCATTCCCTCGTCGAGCGATCCGATACCCGAGCGCTCGACGGCGGTCACGTGGACGAACACGTCCTTGCCGCCCTGGTCCGGCGTGATGAAGCCGTAACCTTTCGACTGGTTGAAGAATTTGACCGTGCCGGACTGCCGCATGCGAAGTCTCCTAGGACCCGGGGGGAGGGCTTGTTGGAGCGACCGCATGGACGAGGCGTCCCCGGCCGCGTGGAGTCAGGTCGGCCGGATCGATGATGGCGAAAGCGAGGATTCCGAGAGATCGAAACGCATTGGCTCAGAAAGTCTCAGTAGGCTCTGCAGTCTCCGCCGGGCCGAAAGGCCGCCCGAAACCTGGGGAATAATGGTGCAAGCGCAGCGGACATGCAAGGCAATTTAGAAAACACAATAGGGCATCCAGCCGATGGGACGCCGTGACCACGATAAGATCTTGTCGGAAAGAGGATATGGTCCGATGTGCGGCTCGTTTGCCTGCAGCCAATGCCGCCGGGCAAGCCAGGCGTCATCTCCCGTTCTCGTCCCTGATCCAGTCCACCGACCAGCTCCCCCGCGCGTCGCTCGCAAGCCGCTCGGCCAAGCATGGCAATAGCACCTCGAGCTGTTGCTCGATGCCATAAGGTGGATTGAGCAGAACGAGGCCGGTTCCGTTGAGCAAGCCGGGATCGAGTGCGCGTCGGATCATCAACTCGACGCTCATGAGTCTTGGAATACCGCTCGCGGCCAGCAGTTGATGGAAACGGCGCACCGGGCCACGATCCTTGATCGGGTACCACAGCAGATAGACCCCCGTGGCGAACCGCTTGACCGCGGCCTGGATCGCGTCGGCCATCCGCTCCAGCTCGCCCGGCACCTCGAATGGCGGATCGATCAGCACGACGCCGCGTCGCTCCGGTGGCGGCAGCAATGCCTTGAGCGCGACCCAGCCGTCGATATCCATCACCTTGGTCTGGCGATCCCCCCGAAATGCCGTGCGCAATGCCGCCACGTCCTCGGTATGAAGCTCGTTGACCACCAGCCGGTCTTGCGGCCGCAGCATGGCGCGCGCGACCTTGGGACTGCCCGGATAGCGGCTGATCCGTCCCGGCGCATTGTAGGCGCGAACCGCCCCGAGATAGGGCGCCAGCACGTCGGCGGCTGCCGGCGGCAGCGGCACCGCGTCAGGTCCCATCAGGCGGCCGATGCCGGCCAGCCATTCGCCAGTCTTGTGCGCCGCATCCGAGGACAGATCGTAGATGCCGACCCCGGCATGCGTGTCGATCACGCGGAAAGCGGCGTCCTTGGCCTTCAGCCGCTCGATCACGAGCGCCTGTACCGCGTGCTTCAGCACGTCGGCGAAATTGCCGGCATGATAGGCGTGTCGATAGTTCATGGATGATGCATTCGCGCTTGGCTCTGGGTGCGTGGCGGTCGGCCGTGGGGCAAGGTGCTTGTAGCGTCCGCGCCACTCCCCTACCACTACGGCGCTCGACACTCACCACCGACGGATCAATGAGCATGCGAACACTCGAAGGCGCGATCGCGATTGTCACAGGCGGCTCATACTCGATCGGCCGATCGTTCAGCGAGGCATTGGCTGCGGCCGGCGCCAACGTGGTGATTGCCGACATTCGCGATGGCGCAGACGCCGCCGCCGAGATCGGCCGGGCGCACAATGTCGAGGCCATGTTCCAGCGCACCGACGTCAGCCGCGAGAGCGACGTGCTGGCGCTCGCCGCAGCGGTCAAGGCGCGGTTCGGGCACGCCGATATCCTCGTCAACAACGCTGCCCTGTTCGCCGAGCTGCCGAAGGTCGACTTCCGCGAGATCCCGGTCGAGACGTTCGATCGGGTCATGGCGGTCAACGTCCGCGGGCCGTTCCTGATGGCCCAGCACATCGCGCCGCTGATGACGCCGCGCGGGCGCGGCAAAATCATCAACATCGCCTCCGGCACCGCCTACAAGGGCCAGCGCAATCTTGCAGCCTACGTGACATCGAAGGGCGCCGTAGTGAGCATGACGAAGGCGCTCGCGCGCGATCTCGGCGGTGACAAGATCAACGTGAACTCGATCGCGCCGGGGTTCACGGAGAGCGCCTCGGTCAACGACCACCCGCACCAGAAGGCGAACGCGGACGCAACCGTGAAGAGCCGCGCCCTGCAGCGCGTCCAATTGCCCGAGGATCTGATCGGCGCACTCGTGTTCCTCGCGTCACCCGCGAGCGATTTCATCACTGGCCAGACGATCGCGGTCGACGGCGGCTCGGTCATGTTGTGACGCGCCTGGAAAAGGAGATCGACATGGCGATCCGCATCGGTACGGCTGAGGCCAACAGCACGTTCCTGGCCCAGGGGCTGGCGCTGGCCGGCGTGCTACCCGCCCACGGCGCGTCGGGGCCATTCGAGGTGCTGATCAGCCCTGCTGCCAGCATCGACAATGCCAACCGCCTCCATCGCGGCGAGATCGAGCTGGGCTTCATGGCCGCCAATTGGATCGGCCGGGCGCGGCGCGGCGACAAGCCGTTCGCCACCCCGATCGACTTGCGCATGGTCGCGCCGATGAACGTCGGGCCGCTGTTCTTCATTGCGCGGGCGGACAGCGGGATGACCAGGTTGGGTGACCTCGCCGGCAAGAGGGTTTGCTTCGGCCCGATCGACAGCGGCATGACCCAGCATGCGCTCACCATGCTCGGTGCGCTCGGCCGCGGCGTCGATTGGGCGAAGCCTGTCCATCTATCGTTTGCGGAAGGGGCGAAGGCGCTGGCCGCGGGCGATGTCGACGCGCAGCTGCAATGCCCCATTCCCAATGAGGTGATGTCGCAGCTCGATCGTGCTGTGCCGCTGACGGTACTGCGCTTCGACGATGCCGAGCTCGATCGCCTGCTCGCCAAGGTATCGTTCTACCGCCGAGCCGTCATGCGCCGTGGCGCGCTTCGAGCGCTCACCGCGGATGTGCCGCAGCCCGGCGTGCTCAACGTGCTGGTCTGTCACTCCCGCACCGACGAGGGCACGATCGGGGCAATCGCTGCAGCCATCCGACAGGGAGCCGGCGACCTCGGCCGGCGCCACGGGTTGTTCGAGAGCCTGGATGGGCTGTACACGGCTGCTCGAACCGAAGGCCCCGCATTGCTCGAGCCGGACGGCGTCGTCCTGCACCCGGGCGCGCGCAAGGCCTATGCCGCGGCCGGCATCACCGTCTGAATTTGGTGTCGAGGCCCGATCTAATGGTGCCCATCATCCCGGACAAGCGAGGCGAAGCCGAGTGCAGATCCGGGAACCAGCAAGAGAATCGTGCGCTTTGCGCACTCTTTATGCTGGGTCCCGTGTCTCGTTCCCCCGGCTCAGTGGCCGGGGTCACTTCGCACGGGATGATGCTGTGGACGGCACCCTACCTGCGGCGTCTAGGCGCCAGTAAGTGAATCGTGTCGAAACGAATCACA
>SXGT01070995.1_pt1 | contig 10506 bp, 3 predicted proteins | sample 3176221 | NCBI WGS metagenome assembly SXGT01 (sample SAMN11356862, study PRJNA531348) | freshwater metagenome | isolation source: freshwater sample F1-120 | place: China: Fuxian Lake, Yuxi | collected 2017-12-25
CGGGATACGCCGGCGGTGGAGCGGTGCCGGGTGTTGTTTCGGTTGAAGATGCTGCTGGAAGAACAGTTCGAAGAGATCGCCAAACTCATCACGCGCGAGCATGGGAAGACGATCAGCGAAAGCCGTGGCGACCTAAGGCGGGGGATCGAAGACGTCGAATTCGCGTGTGGCATTCCGTCACTCATGATGGGCGAAACGCTCGCGAACATCGCCCGCGGAATTGAGTGTGAAGCGGTGCGGCACCCGCTGGGTGTGGTCGCGGGCATTACGCCTTTCAATTTCCCGGCGATGGTGCCGATGGGGAGGTTCCCGATCGCGATCGCGTGTGGGAATACGTTCATTCTGAAGCCCAGTGAGAAAGTGCCGTTGACTGCGACGCGCATCGGCGAGTTGCTGAGCCAAGCCGGCCTGCCCAAGGGTGTGCTGAACATCGTGCATGGCGGGAATGAGATCGTCGACGCGATCCTGAAACATCCGACGATTAAGGCGGTCAGTTTTGTTGGCAGCACACCGATCGCGAAGTACATCTACGAAACCGGTGTAAAGCACGGCAAGCGCGTGCAGGCGGCGGGTGGCGCGAAGAATCACATCTTCGTCATGCCCGATGCGGATATCGACAACGCGGTGAAGGGATTGACCGAAGCGGCCTTCGGCTGTGCGGGTGAACGCTGCATGAGCGGCAGCACCGCGGTCGTCATCGGGCCGGCGGGGGACAAGGTGGTGCCGGCGATTGCTCGTGTTGCGCAGAGCCTGATCGTCGGCGCGACGGATCGGGATTCAGCGGTGCAGATGGGGCCTGTCATCACCGGCCAGCATCGTGACCGTGTGCGCGAGTTGATCGGCGCCGGCGTGAAGAGTGGCGCGACCGCAGTCGCGGACGGGCGGGATGTGAAGGTCAGCGGGGCGCCGGATGGGTTTTATGTCGGCGCGACGGTGCTGGATAACGTACAGCCGAACATGAGCGTGCATGAACAGGAAATCTTCGGGCCGGTGTTGAATGTGATTCGCGTTGAATCACTCGCGCAGGGATTGGAAGTTCAATCGAACAACCCCTACGGCAACGGTGCCTGCATCTTCACCCGCAGCGGCGCAACCGCCCGCGAGTTCAAGCACCGCGCCAAGGCCGGCATGATTGGCATCAATGTCGGCGTCCCCGCGCCGATGGCCTTCTTCCCCTTCAGCGGCTGGCACGATTCCTTCTTCGGCGACCTGCACGTGCAAGGGCGCGAAGGGGTGTCGTTCTACACGCAACAGAAAGTCACAACGACGCGGTGGTTTAGTGAGGGGGAAGGGGATATCTGGAGCAAGTAGTTTTTGGTCGAAGAGAAATGACCACCGCAGAGACGCAGAGTGCGCGGAGAAAGAGGAGGGGAGATAAAAACTGTTGAGGGTGTTAATAACGATCTAAGCCCACGACATTGTCGTGGGGTTTTACTGGTGTCGTCAAAATACCCACGACAATGTCGTGGGCTTGAAGCACTTCTCACAATTGTCTTCTACAACTCTTTCGTATTCCTCTTCTTCCTCCGCGCTCTTTGCGCTCTCCGCGGTTGCATTTGAATTTCGTGACTACTGCGGCCCCGCGATCTTCACCGCTTCTTTCAGATCCACTTTCCCTTCATACAAACTGCGCCCCACAATCGCGCCCCACACTGGCAGCTTTGTCAGCTTCTGAATGTGATCGATATGCCCGACACCACCGCTGGCAATCACCGGCACGTTGCCGGCTTCTGCGACGGCCCGAGTCTGCTCGAAGTTCGGCCCTGAAAGCATGCCGTCTTTTGCGATGTCGGTGTACAGGATCGCGGCGATCGGCCAGTCGGAAACGTCGGTCGCGACGTCGGTTGCGAGTCGGCCACTGCTTTCGGTCCAGCCACGGGTTGCGATGACGCCTTCCTTGGCATCCAGCGCCAGCACGACGGTGCCGCTATATTTGGGATTGTGGACGAGGGTTTTGAACCAGTCCCACTTTTCCAGCGCCGCGGTGCCGACGACGACGCGCTTCACGCCGGCTTGGCGAAGCGTGTCGATGTCGGTTTCACTGCGAATGCCGCCTCCCACTTCCACCTGCAAACCCGTCGAGCGGACGATTTTCGCGATCAGGTCCGTCTGAACGGGTCGGCCTTCCTTTGCGCCATCAAGGTCGACGACGTGCATCCACGTCGCGCCAGCGTCGGAGAACGAGCGGGCGACATCAAGCGGGTCGACGGCGTAGGTGATCTGCTGGCCGTAGTCACCTTGTTTCAAACGAACGACTTGCCCGTTGCGCAGGTCGATGCTGGGAAGAATCTGCATGTGCGGAGTTTTCGGGGGAACGTGCGGGGAATGCAAGTCTCGATCCGAACGAGCGGGAAGCGTTAGCGAGGGTCCGGAAAAGGGAGGGACCCTCGCTGACGCTTCCGGCTCGTTATATTCGCCGAGGCTTTTATTGTTTCGAAGGAATGTTAAGCAGTTGACGTGTCGTGTCGTAGAACGCATCAGGCCGACGGACGAAACCATGGGCGCCGAGGCCTTCGATCAACTTCGGATCGATATCGACCAGCATTTTGACGATCTTCGCCCGCACGTCCGCAGGCAGGGGGGGGCGGGCCACGATACAGCGGTGGGGCAGGGGGGCGGATTGGTGGACGATTTGGAACACATCGCCCGATCGGGCCTGTGCCTTGCGAAGCGTGACATCGGTCACCGCAGCGAAGTCGGCGGAGCCAGTGAGCAGGGCGTCGATGGGGTCGGCGGTAAAGGTTTCGTCGTAGGTGCCGGTCGCGATCCCGTTGTGGGCGAGCAGCGCTGTGGGGTATCGGTAGCCGTTGAGGGAATCACGAGACGTAAACGCGACCCGCAGGCGTGATGCAGGTGATTCAGCGGACGTTGGTGGTACCGATCGCGACTTCAGTGAGACGATGTAGATGGTCGTTGAATCGATCAGCCGAGATCGTTCATCATCCCAGCGAAGTTCGGTCGCGAGCAGTTCGAGGTCGGGTACGATCTGCCTTGCGCCGATGTAATCCTCCGCAGAGAGGATCGCCAACCGAACCCCGTTCGTCGCCGCCAAGGAAGCCATGGCTGCGTCGTCGTTTTCGAATTGGATGCGATCCATTGACGTCATCGCGGTTCCGGTTGCCAGCCAGTCGAAGAGTTTCTGGGTCGATTCGACTGCCTCGGGGGATTGTGGACCGATGATCGTCCCGACCAGTGCCGGCAGCATCTGTCGCTGGTTGACGACCGCGCCCGGCGCAGCGTTGTCCGCCAAAGCTGCGCTAAAGATTTGTTCCTGATGTCGGAAGTGGTGCAGCGCGACCCAGAACGCCACCAAAGCCATGGGGGTCAGGGCAGCGACGGTTGCACCCTTGCGCTTTTGATCGCGTGGGGTGGAAGTTGATTGATCTCGACGAAGCCGCCAGGCGCCCATGAAATCTCCTGTGCAAGCATCGACATTTTTCGGTTTAATCTTTATCAAAATGGGGCGATCCAATTTCGGACCATTGCGAAATGACTGTGTGGGGGTGAGTCGGGAGGACAAAAGTCCAATAACGTAAAAAGGGATAAGTGTTTGTCGTCAGTGTGGGTAGTCGTTGACAGTTAAGAGGGCATGGGATAGAACCGCCCGTTATCAACCTGGAATGGGAACGATTATCGACGAGGCAGAGCGTCGTATCGTTTCATCTGCACCCGGGTGGCGAATGGCCTGCCTTGGCGTTACCGAAAACGGAGAATCGGACGTGAAGCGACAGGGATTGACGTAAGTCCCGATTGCCCACTCAACGCTGGCCTTTTGCAACCCCCCTGGATTCAGCCACCGCCTATGCAACCATCGCCCAATCCGCCAATTGTTGCGGAAGAAGCGCGTTGAGCAAGCGTCGCTGAGGAGGAATATCGAATGTTTGGTCGCTCCCGCAAACGGTCCACCCGTAAGTCGTCCTTGCAACAAGCAGCTCGTTTTGCCGTCGAGGCACTTGAAGAGCGTCGGTATTTCATCACCTTGGGGGGTGGGGATGAGTTCATCTTCCTCGACCCGCGGGCTACTCTGGCTGATCCGAACCAGATTCGCGTCCGACTTACGGGGAACATCACCGCTGATATAGTTGGTGCCTATCCGACGCAGTTCGGTGATGTGGGTTTGACGGAGATTCCAGGTTCACTCAACGGTACCCCGATCTTGGGTGGGATTGGTGGCGTGGGTGGGACACGCCTGCTTGGCACACCCGGAGCTGCAGACCCAGTTACTGGTATTTCCGGTGGAGCCGGGATCGATATCGTGGACACATTGCCAAATGGCATTTCAGTTCCATTCGATTCAGCGGGTAGTGATGCGATCAATGTTCGTGGCATTGCAAATAATTCTGCTACGAACGTCATGTACGGTTTCAACATCATTTCCGGTGCCGACGGCGGAACGGACATTACCGGTAGCCGTATTCAGCTGGTTCGATTCGATAGCATTCCAGGCGATGGGCGCGGGGGCAACGGGTCGGTAATTGGCACCGTAATCGCCGACCTTACCGGCGCGCTTCTTAATCCAGCCAACGGAGCCGAATTCAACGTTGGCGACGATCACGTTGCAACGGCTTTGCAAGGTGTGACCGCGGCAGAGTTCAACCCGGTCGATGGACGTCTTTATTTTGTCGTTCAGGGAACTGAGACGATTCAACTTGACATCGATACGACCGGCACGGTCAGCATCCCACAGTTGTTCTCGGTGGACATCTCGGCAGCGGGAATTTCGGGTGCTGCAACGGTTCCAAATGCGAATGCGATTGCCGGTTCACTGGATCGTGTGAATACGAATTTCGGTTATGCGCAGAGTATCACGGTAACGGGCGGCACACGGTCGGTCATCACTAACGAGCCGATCGTCGATTCGATCACATTCGATCAAACCAGCTCGACAAGCGCCAACTTCTATGCCGTAGTTCATCGGTTGGAGTTCACAGCCTCTGGTGGTGGGCAATCGGCTACGAGTGAGACCGTCACGCGCCTATTCCGTGGTACAAATGCTAACGGCGTGACTGCAATCGCTCCTGCGGAGCGGATGACGTATCTGGGGGAGAATATCAATACAATCACCGGCATTAGCTTTGGACCGGATGATCCAACGGTCGCTGCTGAAATTATCTATGCAGTCACTTCGAGCAACACTACCGAATCGAGTCTGGGAGAATCGGGTGCTGGGGGTGGCGATGGCGGCGGTGGTGACACTGGACAACAGCTCTTTGAATTTGACCTCACTCAGCCCGTCGGTGGTGCGTTGCCCGGCTTGGCGATCGGATTCTTGCCTGATCTTTCTGATACAGATGATCCGATTCGAGGTGAAGATTTACAGGGGCTTACTTACAATCCTCTGGCGCCAGATCCGATTTCCGGAACGCTCGGTGCATTCGTCGGTGTTGATGCAACCAGTGACGAATTAGTAACGATCAGCTTGTCGCGACGTTTTGCGGTCGCTGACATTTTTCACATTTACATCAGTGCTGCCGATCGTGATGCCTCAATTGGTGTCGTTTACTATGACGCGACTCCCACAGGCTTTGTAGAACGTCCGTATGACGATGCCGATCTGCCTAATCTGCCATTCTCTACGCCTGATGGTTTAGAGCTCCGTTCTGAGGACGTAGGCAATGTCTGGATCGGTGGACGGATTACAACGATCATTTCTCATATTCCGTTTACTGAAGCGGAGTATCCGATCGACGAAACCTACGGTCTGATTCCGCGTCCCACAAGCAACATCCTGACGGCTGGTATTGTTTCAGCCGACGGGGTGGACATGGGCAACATCCTCATCGGTGGTCTAGTGACCGGTGAAGTGAACATGGGTGGGTCTCTCGAAACTTTCTATTCAGGACAGTTGCTAACGGGTGAAGTTCTCGGTACCGGGCTAGGATCCGTGACCCGGCCTGCGAATTTTACGGTGAATGGTGATTTGAGCAGTCTGGTTACCAAGCATTCGATCGGTTCACTTCTCCCCCTCGCTCCAGGTGATATTGAGCAGTATGCGACAGGCTTCGAGGCAATCGTCCAGGGAGAAATTGGGCATTTCTCGTCTGTTCTCGGCTCGGTTCTTGGGTCAGTGCTTGTAGAAAATGGTGCTGGTGGGTATTCGGACGCAGATCTGGAGCAACGCGAGTATGAGGTTCACACCGGAGACGACTCAGGTGAGAATATGCTCGATGGTTTGCTCGGCGCTGCAACGGCCGATGCTGCTTTCCTCTACAACGATACGCTCGAAAATCCGCAGTACCTGAACTCAATCGGTGAAGATAACGCTAACGGTCATATCCGCGTGGTCGGGTCGTTGGATGATGTATCCGACATTGCTGACGTCTATGCGATTACTTTGATGGCAGGACAGATCGTTACCGTCCAGAACAGAGGCGGAAGCGTTTCGGTCTATGATCCAGACGGACGTAACATTGCCAGCGATAGCTCACACTTGGGTGCGAATATCGGTCGTGCATTCAAATTTACCGCGGACCGTCCGGGCATCTACAAGTTCATGTGTGCCGGAACGGGCTACGAACTCAACATCCAGAAAGTCGGGAACGTTGCCATGGGCGGCGTGTCGGCCGGTCTGGATATCTGGAATGCCCGCTCGGGTGAGTCGTATCGTATCGGGTCTGGGCACATGGGTGCCCTGTATGCCGGTGCCAGCATTTCCTTCGGGTCCTCCGGTGGCCAGTTCTTTAACTACACTCCAAACAATGCAAGCTTTGATGGTCAGGATGACGTCCGTACCGTCGCCGGTGAGATTCGTGCTGTCGATGCCAGTTCGATCGGTCTGAACACGAACGTCACGTTCGGTAATTTCAATATCCAGTCGGATGCAGCTGATGTCGGGCTAATCCGGGCGCGGGCTGGGTTCCTGACAGTCAGTAGTGCACACATTGGTGGAAGCCTTCAAGTGTTCGAGGCGTTCGGTACTGGCAGTATGTACCTGAAAGCGCTCGAAGGTATGGGTGCATTCAGGGCTGGTGACACCATTTCCGCAATCCCGGGTTATCTGCGGTTAAATGCTGATGAAGCGGGTTCTGACGGTGTGCTTGGCCTTATTGACGTCGCCGGTGACTGGGGTTCGATCCCAGGTGATACACCGATCGGTCAAACGCCAGCTAATTTCAACAACAACGGTTCGGATTCTGAATTGCCTAACACAGGCGGCGCGCCCATTCGTACCGGGCAGGCAGGAAACGTGCGTTACATGCACGTTGGTGGCGCAGTGTATCAGGACGAATTCTTCAGTCTTGGTGCACCAACCATCGGGCGCGGCAGCGATACGACATTTGATGCCGGTATTGCCAAGTCGTTCATCGATGACGGTGGTGGTGAAATTCTCATCACACCACTCGGTCTAACCGAGCCAAACCCGGCAGCAATTGATCCAATCACGGGGCTGATCGACCCGACCATCGATCCACTCATTGGTCCGGCATTGACCATCATCACATATGGTGTGCGTGGCAGCGGTGGTGTGGTTCTGATTGACGCATCTGTTTTCGGACCCAACGTCGAAGGCCTGCGCATCGATGGCAGTTCCATCGGTGGTCGGCGCGGTTCAGTCGAAATCGGTACGCTTGCGGTCCGCGGCCTGACAGGTCTGGAGGGCACTGCGCTGGAATTGAACGCAGATGGTGTGCCGATTCTGCCCGGTGGAACGAGCCGTGACAGTGGAAGGACGCGTGGGCCACTCGTTGTTGACCCGATCACGGGCGTTGCAACGAAAACGGAAAGCGGTTCAACCATTGGAACAGCGGCAGTTCCACTCACGATTCAGATCGGTGGTAGCGCGCGGGTGGATGTCTTCTCAATTGAAGGACGCTCCTCTGAAGTGAATGCTGCCGCCGACGAACTTACTAACTCTGGTGCCAGTGGTGGTTCAGCAGTGGCGGTACTGGATAGCATTACCTATGCCGGCAACTTCACCCGTATTGCGAACGCCACCGGTGGCAGCATGGTCCGTGTGCGTGCCGGTGACATTGCTGTTCTCAGCTCAGTTGGCTCCATCGGTGTTTCGGATTACTACGAAGGGGTCGCGTTAAATCCAGCTGGTGTCGCAGCGAACGATTATCCGTTCGTTCAACAACGCTCAGGGATCGTGGCCACCAATCTGGGTTACGTACAAAGCCAGTCTGCGGTCGGTAACCTTATCGTCTCGGGCGCGATCAATTCCGTCTGGGCCAATGTCGACGACCGGAATGACACAAACGTGTTTGAAGGTATCTCCGGCCCCATCGTGGCAGGTGCAAATCTGGGTTACGTGATGGTCGGTGAGGGCTTAGCTTCATCCGGTAGCGGAACCGTCGGCCTTTCCGGCATTTACGCCGGTGGCATTATCCACGAGGTGCGCAACCAGGGTCTGGGATCAGACCTGTACGGCGATATTATTTCGCTACAGGAAATCCGTCGGATCAACCTGCGAGATGGTTCGATCATTAATTCTGATATTCAGGTCGCTTCATCGTATGAAAACGGCATCGACGGGCCCGGCCTTGTTGGACTTTTCCCGGGTGGGTCAGGTAACGAAAGCCGACCGTTCTATGTGATCGGTTCCATCGGCCTCACAGGTCGTGGTGGCATCATTGGTACCAAGATCGCTGCCAGCAACATCGGCAATATCAATGTCGTAGACGGTTTCGGCATTTTCTCATCTGAGATCTACGCAATCGGCAATTCCACCATTAACCGCATCGAGACCGACGGCTACGGGATGCGGTATAACCAAATCCAAACGGGCTCAAACCTCAATGTGCTCAATGCCCGTGGAAATGGCCAGTCGCTCCCCACCGACCGCTATTCGCCGACTGTACGATTCAGTGAAACACAGCCTGTCGATGAATTTTACGGCGTCACGTTCGATCCATTCACCGGATTTGCGACCAACTTCCTGACGGACATCCACTCGCTGCTCGGCACTTCTGCTGCAGCGCCAGTAATTGAAGGTGTGACCAACGCAGGCATTATCGAAAACACTTCCGTACGCGGGTTCCGAAACCTTGGAACGGCAACCGCGTTCCAGTTCCGGACGCGCGACATCTCTGCTCTGCCTGAAACGGCCAATGAGTTCCCCACCGAACTCAATTTCGCTGCACAGATCGGTGCCATCACTACCCGCAGCCTGATCGACGGCCTTTCAGTTACCACCGGGCGACTCAAGCGCTTCGTGCCAAATGGTGATGTGTACCGCTTGCAGATGACGGTCTCAGGCAGCATCAGCAGTGTGAAGATCAAAGGCACACTCGGGGACAATTCTGAAATCTTCGCAATCGGCTCCAGTGCGGTCATCGGCACCGTTACGGTTCTTGGTGATATGGATGGCACGCTTCGAGCGTCCAGCCGTATTAACAAGATCGCGATTTCAGGTCAGCTGACCGGAAACATTCAGGTCGATAACCGAACTGGAGTCACCAACATAGGCTCTTTGAGCGCCAACCGTGGTGTCGGCCCAGACAATCTGACTATCGACGGGTCCATCGGAAAGGTTGTCATCGGTTATGACGCCAACCTCGGAACCCCAGGCGGTACTCTGACGGTCAATGGCAACCTCTCCAGTATGGTTGTCAAAGGCGGCAAGCTCGATTCCTCGCTGGTCGTCGCGGGTAACCTCGGCGCGCTGGTCGTGCGTGGTGAGATGTCGGAACAGGCGACCATCACCGTCGGTGGTGACGCGAAGAAGTTCGTCTTTGCCAACGCGGTGCCGGCTTCCGATGTGGTGCGTGGCGCGATCAGCGTCGCGGGCAACATTGGGACGTTCTCGGTCACCGGTGGCAACGTCACTGCCAGCATCACTGCAGGTGGAACGTTCGGCACCTTCAGCCAATCGCGTGGCAACATTGGTTTCGGCACGTTCACGCCAGGCGTGCTGCCGACGATCTCCGCTGGTGAACGTTTCGGTGTGCTGAAGACGACCGGCAATCTGAACGCGAATATCGCTGCCGGTTTGTTCGGCAAGGTTGTCATCAAAGGCGACCTGGGTGATGGCGTCACCGCGATCGCAGCGACGTCCGCATCCAGCTGGAACGTGTTGAACGTCAGTGGTTCGATCAAGACTGGTTCGACCACGACTATCAACGGCCCGCTGGCGCAACTGGTCGTCGCCGGCAATGTCGAAACTGGCTCATCGGTCACCGCGACGGAAATCCGCCGGAAGGTGATTCGTGGTCTTGAGCAGGGCACGGTCACCCCATAAGCGTGGCTGTCCGCTGAATTTTCAATCGCGACCCGCGCCATCCGGCGCGGGTCGCTTTGTTTGAGGAAATGCGTCTGCGATCGTTCATTCCGTGCGATCATTCATCCTGTTCGACAAACCCGCGGACGTGCTTACGATTGTGCGATGAGAGAGAGAACGTAGATGCCAGAGACGCAATCGAACGATTCACCACGAACGCCTGATGCGTTGACGATTCTCCGCGGCGCGAGCGAACGGTTGGAAGATGCGCTTGTGAACGCAACGTCGCAGTTCGCCGCCACTGGTGCGCCCGCGGAGCTCGTCAAGGCGATGCAGTACAGCCTAGC
>SXGT01636173.1_pt1 | contig 10505 bp, 9 predicted proteins | sample 3176221 | NCBI WGS metagenome assembly SXGT01 (sample SAMN11356862, study PRJNA531348) | freshwater metagenome | isolation source: freshwater sample F1-120 | place: China: Fuxian Lake, Yuxi | collected 2017-12-25
CGTCGGGCTCCGCCTCACCAAGAAGCATCACGCGAGCGAAACGTGACCCATCGAGTGACACGTACCCAGCCGCATAGTGACCGACACTGCGTGGCTCGCCTGCCCAGGCGAGACGGCTCGCGGGCTCCTCGGCGAACACCTCAGCGAAGCGCCCTGCGCGGCTCGCAAAAAAGAACCCGGGCTCGACATCAACGGGCACGCGAAGCCGCATAGGCGACGCCTCGCCATACGCCACCGACCCTCCGAGATAGAGCACAGGCTCCTTCGTCGGAGCACCGAGGAACTTGCGGTAGTCGACCATTTGCCTTCCGGAAGACTAGATCGTGAGGAGCGGGACGCTCATCACCTTATCGACCCACCCCGTGCTCACAACACCTCGGGGTGCTGGCGCCTCGAGCAAGGTCTTCAGGACACGCGGAACTTGATATGGATCGTCGAAAGACGCGACGTCGACTTCACTGAAGCCAACGCCAAGCACGCGCGCGCACTCGCGCACGGTGTTGCCACGGTCATGCCGCACCGAAAGAAAAAGCGCGATTGCGGAGGGCAAGTAGCCGAATTGCCGCAGTGAGTTCGCGAGCGCTTGGCCCGTCTCTCCTGCCTCATCGCCGACGACAACGAGAAGGAGCGGCGCGCCTTCAGGGATACGCACGCCCGACGCGTGAAGCGCCATCAAGCCTGTGTAGTGGATGGTGCCGCCGCTCGCCTTGATGCCGCGGAGCATGTGTTCGATCGCGGCTCGCGAAGGCGCCTTCGGCTTAAGCACGGTGCCCATCGTGTCGAACGAGGCGATGTGGACGCGCTCCGGATCGAAGCCCGCGAGAATTTTCGAGAGTGCGTCCTTCGAAAGTTCGATCGCGCCCTCCATGCTGCCCGACTTGTCGATGAGGAAGATGACGTGAACATCCCCCGCGTCGCTCTCCTCTCGCGCCCGCGTAACGGCGACGTCAGCCGAGGCCTCGAGCCTCTCCTTGAGCGCGCGCGACCGGACATTTTTTGCGATGTGCAATCCGCGCTGATCGGTCGTCGATAGGAGCGCTCGCTCCCAGCGCGCTTGCACGTCACGGTCGGACATGAGGCCCAGCTCTTCGAGCGTCGGGGTCAGCAACCGAAGTTCGCGATCAGACAGCGACGGGAGCAGCGCGGCCATGATCGCTGGCGTGAGCCCCACGCCCTTCGGAAGCCGACCGACCGTCTCCTTGTAGGAGAGACGCTCTTCGACGATGAGCTCGCAGATCTCCGCCTCGGAGATGTCGTGGAACTTGCGCTTCTTCTCGACCTTGAGCTCCGTGAGCCCAACCGTCCGATGCCCACCCGCGTGCTGCTTTTGTTTCCAGCCGAGCACCTCGAAGAACCGCTGGGACTCGGGCTTATACCCGACCTTTCGCGCGATCTGCTTGAGCGTGCCCTTGAAGCCAGCTTTGACGAGACCCTCGAGCATCGCCGGGTTCTCCTCGCGCACATGGAGCCAGCGCGTCGCGGCCTTTGCCCAGCGACCGAGCGCGGGCGACCGCGAACCCGGATCCGAAAAGCCAGCGATGCGGTTCAGCTCGGCGATCGCGGGTGTCTCGAGGAGCTCTGCGATGCGAAGGATCCCACGCGGGGTGAGCATGCGCGTCGACTGCCTCTCGTAGCGAAGGACCATCGCTTCACCAATCGCGCGGTAGTCGTCCTCGTAAAACTCGACTCGGCCGTCGTCTCCCTTGATCGGCTGGCCAGCGCGCGGCTGAACGAGCATGAGCGCTGCGCACGCGACCTTGAGATCTCTCCACTCCGTCTTCTCGAGCACGTAGCTCGCGAAGTGCGCCATGAGCGTCGCGTTCAGAAGGTAGATATCAAGCAGCTTGCTGTAGAGCACGGACGCGGCCGGCACGAAGAGCCCTGGGCCGACGGGAGTGCCATCGGAGGCGCGTCGACGCGTCTTGCCGTCGCTCTTCTTCGGAATCAACACGCCGACAGCATAAAGCCCAGGCCGGTTGTGCCAAAGGTGCGCAGAGCTCTGCAGCACGAGATCGAGGAGGCGCTCGGCCGGACCAATTTGGGCTTCGGGTAAGGTCGACATTCTTCGTTCCTGTGGGGCTGTAGCGACGGCTGGCCAGACGATACGCTGACTCCATGCACGAGCCCATCCTTCGCGCAGCCGAGAGCATAGTGAACGCCGACGCGCTCCTCATCACCGCGGGCGCAGGCATGGGCGTCGACTCCGGACTCCCGGACTTTCGAGGAAACGAAGGCTTCTGGAAGGCCTATCCACCGATGAGGCACCTTGGGCTTTCGTTCTCCGAGATGGCGAATCCGGCCTGGTTCCACCGCGACCCCGCGTTTGCATGGGGCTTCTATGGCCACCGCCTAAACCTCTATCGAAAGACGGTGCCGCACGTCGGCTTCGCGATCCTTAGGACGTTCACCAAACGAATGACCCACGAACACTTCCGTAGCGAAGCGGAGGAACAATCAACAAGAATGACTCGTGCCCGGACCAGTGCGCCCGAAGGCCAGGTTCTTCCGGCACCCACTCGGCACGAGTCATTCGTTTTCACGAGCAACGTGGACGGTGCATTTCAAAGAGCCGGGTTCTCATCTGACCGCATCGCAGAGTGCCACGGCGCGATCGACTATGTGCAGTGCCTCACAGGGTGTGGCGCGCCGACTTCACGCGCAGACGACCTGATGGTCGACGTCGACGAAGAGACCTTCCGCGCGAAGCTCCCCCTCCCGTCGTGCCCGCGCTGTGGTGGCATTGTGAGGCCCAACATCCTCATGTTTGGAGACTCCGGCTGGGACGACACGCGCACCACGGCCCAGGAGCTCGCGTTCGAGTCGTGGCTGAGGGAGTTGCCGGCGGAGGTGCGCCTCGTCGTTGTGGAATGCGGTGCGGGCACAGCCATTCCGACGGTGCGCGCTGTCGGCGACAGGCTCGCGCGCATGCGACCGCGAACATCGCTCATCCGGATCAACGTCCGCGAGCCGGAGACACGTGGACAGATCGAGATCGCGCTGGGCGCGAAAGCGGCGCTCGAACAGATCGACGCGCAGCTCCAAACGTCAACTCGACTTGGGGATTGACCGATCGGTCGGGCCATCCGACCATCGCGCAATGCGGATCGGCATCTTGACCTCGGGCGGGGATGCGCCGGGGATGAACGCTGCGATTCGGGCGCTCGCGGTCGTTGGACACGCGCGCGGCCACGAGATCGTCGGCATTCGGAACGGCTACCTCGGCGTCCTGACGAAGGATACGGGGACGCTCGGTGCGGACGCGCTTGAGGGGATCACACGTCAGGGCGGCACCGTGCTGGGCTCGTCTCGTTGCCTCGAGATGACGACCAAAGAAGGCCAGGGCAAAGCGCTTTCGAACTTGAAGGAGCTCGGCATCGAAGGGCTCATCGTCGTTGGGGGCAATGGTTCGCTCACGGGCGCACACGTGCTCGCCATGCAAAGCAACGGAACCCTGAAAGTGGTCGGGATCCCGGCGTCCATCGACAACGACGTCGGCCACGCCGGGCTCGCGATCGGCGTGGACACAGCGGTCAACACGATCGTTCAAGCATGTGATCGTCTGAGCGACACGGCGCGCGCGCACAAGCGGTGTTTCATCGTGGAGGTCATGGGACGAAACTGCGGATTTCTCGCGATGCGAGGTGGCATCGCCGCAGAAGCCGATGCCATTCTTTATGGCGAGGGAGGCGTGACGGAAGACGCCATCGTCGGTCGACTTGATCGCATGTTGCGCCGGTGCTTCGCGCCCGGGCGCGACAAGAAGCGCGTCCTCATCGTCAAGAGTGAGGGACTGAACATCCCAGTCCAGAAGGTTCGCGAACACGTCGAGACGTTGCTCAAGTCAATCACGACAGGCGTGGACGCACGAGAAACGGTGCTCGGGCACGTCGTGCGCGGCGGGGATCCAACAGCGCTCGACCGTACGATCGCGCAGCGCCTCAGTTTTGCGTCGATCCTCTCGCTCGAGGCTGGGCTGTCCGACGTCATGCTCGGGTGGGAGCCGCCGTTCGGTGTCGGGCGAGAGACGCTCGACCCAAGTGTGCGGATCATCCCCCTGGAGGAAGTCCTCGCAGAAACAGGGCGCCTGCTCGATGGAACAAGTCCGATCATCCAGCGGCGAATGATGCTGCTCGCGCAGGTCGAGGAGGTCTTGCCAGGGTGAGCGCCATGACTTCGCTACGGAATCGCGGGAACCGATCCGCTGCGAGCGGCGTACATCACCTCAGGGCGGGCCAACGCACATCATGAGGACGGGAGCTGCCGAATATCTCTTCGGGGGTGGGGAACGGTTCAAGAGCCGCTACCGCTTTATCGAGTGCGCCGCGGTCGCGACGTACTTCTTCTTCCTCGCGCGCGCGTTCGCAAAGACCTGGCACCTCGTCGCCGAGCGCCCGCTTCTGCTCCTGTGGACCGTGCCGATCTTGCTGTTCGCCCTCCTCACGGCGGACTTCGTAAGCGGCTTGGTCCATTTCCTCGCAGACACGTACTGCACAGAAGAGACGCCGTTCCTCGGACCCAAGCTCATCGCGCCCTTCCGCGAGCATCATCGGGACCCTCTCGCGATCACGCGGCACGACTTCGTGGAGGCGAACGGCGACAACTGCCTCGTCACCCTGCTCGTTCTGGTCCCCTACGATCTTCTGAGCGACGGCCACTCGGCGACGTCTGCGCTCATCGCGCTCTACGTCGGGATTTTCTCTTTCGCGATCCTGATGACGAGCGTTGTGCATGGTTGGGCTCACCTGCAGAGCCCACCGGTATTTGCGCGCTGGCTCGTCCACGCGCGCCTCGCGATCTCCCAAAGCCATCACGCGCGGCACCACGATGGAACCTTCCAAACGCACTATTGCATCACGACCGGGTGGCTCAATGGCCCGCTCGACCGCATCGACTTCTACGGCAAGCTGACCTCCGTGCTCGCGGCGTTCGGGATCCGCCCGGCAACGACCGGTGCCCACTCCAGCGTCGCTCCGCAGTGAAGGCAGAGCTCGCGCGGTGAGACCCAGTCACGCAACATCATCTCAACCGAAAATCCAAGGACCATCACGATCGGGATCGTCCCAAGAACCCCTGGCCCCGCAACGAAGAGCGTCCACGCGAACGGCAGCGTGACGCTGTACGACGCGATCATCACTGCCACGCGAAATGGAGAGCGCCCGCGCTTTTCGACCACCCGATGACATCGCTCACATTGGCATAACATGCGGAGTGGATAGGGCTCGCGCGGACGCGGACAACATGGCGGGTTGCCGCGCGCCCGCGGCACCTTGCCGCACGCGCGCAAGGCTACCGCCCGCGTCGGCGATACGCGGTCGTCGGTTGTCCACGGGACGCGAGGCCGATCGGCTCCCAAAGCTCAGCGTGCGCCCTCACCCATCGGCCAAGCGGCTCGTCATCCGAAGCAACGATCCACGTCGGCTGAAGACGCTCGACGGCGTCCTCGAACGGCCCCGTTCCGTCGACATACACCACGCGGTTGTCGAAGTGCTCATTGTAGAGCACCGCCGGAAACGTGACCTCTTCTCCGAAGATCACAACCGATCCACGCGTGAGCTCTTTCTCACGAAGGACCGCGAGTTCGGGACTGATCGTCCATGATGCGGGAGCAGCTGACACGCGTTCCGCGGGCGAGCGCCAGAGAGCCCTCCATGTCTCGCGCGCAGAGGCGCCGCCGAGCGCTGGGTTGAAGGTCCACGCACGATGGGCCGAGTGAACGAGCGCAAGCCAAAGGAACGCGGACACGATGCGTCGACGGAGCGGGCCGCCGGCCCGTGCGGCTGCCATCGAGACCGAGCCGATGGCCGCGACCCCAATGAGGAGGTAGCGCGCCGACCAAATCGCCGGACATGTCGCAACGAAGGGCAGCACCGGCAACAGAATCGCGCACGCACGAAGCAAGGGCGCACGTTTCACCAGGATCGCGCGCCGATCGCTCGAGCTTCGACGCCGCGCTCGGGCGAACATCACCACAACCGACAAGACCGCCAACGGAACGAGAGCCCAGGGAACCACCAGGCCGTAGCCCCCCTTTCGAATGTCCGCGAAGTCACGGCCCGGCGCCGCTGGAAGGAGCATCGCCGCCGCTGTGTCCTCCCAGCTCGCGTTGAAGTTCATCTGCGCGCTCGAGCGAACACCAGGCCACGCAACACCGAGTCGTGGAACCGACACCCCAACGGGCCAGAGAGGGTTGTCGAAGTTTCGCAGATTTGGGAGCGCGGTGGCCGCGAAGGCGATCGCCGGGACGACCATGACCGCGAGCGTCGTCGCCCAGTCGCCCCAGGTACGTCGAGGCGACGACACGATAAGCCACACGACGACAACGCCTGGGATCAGCGTCAACACGTTCCACTTCGTGAGGACCGCCAGGCCCATCGAGACCGCGACGAGAAGATCCGCGAGGGGCGTTCGACGGGAGAGAGACGCGTAGTGCAACGCCGCAACACCAAACGCCGCCACCAGGATGTCCACGTAGGTCGTGCGCCATTGAAGGAGCGATCCCGGCACGAACAGAACAACAGACGTGACTGCCATCGCTACGTCGCGAGGCGAGAACCTCCGCGCGAGCAGGTACGAGCCCGCACCAAACGCCGGCACTGCAAGGAGGTTCGAGAACTCAGAGGCCTCGCGGCCCATCGTGAGGCACCACCACGCCGACGTGAGCTCCGCGAGCTTGGGAAAACCATTCGCTTGCTGGATGAGGTTCATCGGGAGTGCGACAGGCCTTGTCCCACCGCTCTCGATCACCGAAGCCGTGATCAGATCGTGGTACCAGATGCCATCCCACGAGTCCGAAGGCAGAAGCCACGCTTGGATCGCGGAGTACGTGAACAACACGGCGAGCACGAGCAGGGACGCCCAGAAGAGCAGCCGCTCCTGCCGAGCGCGCGACCACAAAACCAACCCGAGCCACCGCCACGGCTCAAGAAGTCTTCGAACGCGCCCGCGCGTCGTGATCGCGAGCGTGGCCAGGGAGATGACAGAGGTCGCGACAGCCACTGCGCGCGCGGTGACCGCGTCTGCTGAGGCAAGCCCAAACATCACGAGCCCCACGACGCCCGAGTAGAACAGGAACGCCATGAGGACCCCCTCGGCAAGCCCACCTCGCATGTGACGCTGCAGCGCGAGCGCCGCGTGCAACGACGCGACCACGAGCGCAAACGCCGTCACGCTCAGCTCGCGCGCACGGCAGGCGTGGACCGATGAGCCTCACGGATCCGCGTGGCGTAGCCGCCTGCGGGCGTTTCACGAAAGTGACGAACGAGCGCGCCGAACGCAGGCGCCGCTGCATCGATGCGCGCGATGTCTTGCCCGATCGCGAGGATCGGATTCGCGAGCGAAACAAACGTGAGGTCCGCCGCGGTGAAGCGATTCCCAACGAGATAACTGCCGCCGTCGAGCCGCGTCGCAACGTCGTCGAAGATCCCTTGCACCTTCTTTCGCATGCGCTCTTCGGCGCGATCAGAGACGTTGAACGCTTTGCCGAGAAGCCTTCGCATCACCGCCTCACCCTTTTCGACGGCGATCCTCTCAACGCCGCGCAGATCATCCAGGAAAGACGCTGCGAAGAGCGCCTTTGAGCTCGCCACATGACAATACGCGAGCCGCCGGGTGGCGACACCGAGCTCCAGGTCGAACGTGTTCTCAAGCTCGCTCACCGCAGCGTCGTGTGCGGTCGGGAAGAGCCGCTCGTGCTCAGGTAGCTGGGTGTCCGCCCAACGCAAGATTTCCGTGGAGTCGGCCATAGGAGGCTGCCCTTCGCGAACGAGGACAGGCACCGTCTTGGAACGCGTGCGTGGATAGACGAACACATAGTGGAGGATCGGTGCGTGGCCTTCCTCGACATAGTCCACGCCCGCGCGGTCGAGAGCCCAGCGTGCCTTCTCGCAATAGTGACTTGGCGGGATGGTGAGGAGCTTCGCTTTGGTCATGGTAGTTCCTTCGCTTTCGCTCAGGGTTCGGGATCCGCTTGCTGAGCGGCACTCGTTTCGGGGATCACGATCGCACTCCCGACAGCCTCCGCAATCGTGGAAAACCCGTGAAGCCTGAGCTTCTTCGCGAGTCCTTCGTGGATGGTCCTCGCGACGAGCGGGCCTTCATAGATAAACGCCGTGTAGAGCTCGAGGAGCGTCGCACCGTGTGTAATGCGCGCCCACGCATCCTCGACGTTCGCAATTCCGCCGACCGAGATGATCTCGAGGTCCGCGCGCTGGCTCTCGCGCAGGCGGCGATGAAGCCGCGCGAGCACTTCAAGCGAGCGGACGCGCAGGGGCGCCCCACTGATGCCGCCGGCGCCGAGCTCCTGGTGGCGCGAACGCAGTCCTTCGCGTGACGTCGTCGTGTTCGTGGCGACGATTCCGTCGAGCTCAAGATCGACCGCGAGGTCCGCGAGTGCATCGATCTCGCGATCACTGAGGTCCGGCGCGATCTTCACGAGCAGTGGGACGCGTCGATCGGGTGAGCCTTCGTCGAGGCCCTCGCGTGCGGCCGTCAGGATCACGGTGAGCGCGTCGGGCGCCTGCAGATCACGCAGGCCCTTGGTGTTCGGCGAGCTGACATTGACAACGACAAAGGCCGCGTGTGGACCAAGCTGTCGCGCAGCTTCGCGATAATCGGAAGCGGCTTGCGCTTCGGGCGTTGTCTTGTTCTTGCCGATGTTGACCGCGACACGCGGATCGGGCCGTTCCGACAACCGCTGCGCGACGCGGCGCGCGCCGTCGTTGTTGAAGCCCATGCGATTGAGGAGCCCTCTGTCGTCCTTGAGTCTGAAGAGGCGCGGCTTGTCGTTGCCGGGTTGGGGTTCACGCGTCACCGACCCGACTTCGATGAAACCGAAGCCAAGCGCGAGCAGGTCACTCGGTCCGAGGGCATTTTTGTCGAAGCCCGCGGCGAGTCCGAGCGGGCCCTCGAAGTCCACGCCAAACGCCCGCACGCGGAGGGAGGGATCTCGCGTTCCGAGCAGCGTGCTCGTCACTCTTCGCGCAAAGGGCACACGCATGAGGGCGCGCAGCCCACCAAACACGACCTCGTGCACCGGCTCGGCCGGAAAAAGCGACAGAAGCGCAAACACAGCTCGGTACACCGCGTGGTGTTACCTCAGTCCGCGATCCCTGCCCATCTCTCCGAACGTCTCCCAACCGTAAATGACTCGTGCCAAGCGCGCGCCGGAAGGAACGGGCCCTGCGGGGCGCTCTTGTCCGGCACGAGTCATTCTTGTTTATTGTTCCTCCGCTTCGCTACGGAACGTGCCCGTACGTGCCCGTACGTGCCCGTGCCCGTGCCCGATTTTCTGTATCTTCTCGGCGGGATTTAGCTCGAACGCCCGCGCCGTCGAAGCGCGACGAGCAGACCTGAGAGCGCAACCAGCACCGCGCCGCCGGTCTTTGCGGGTTGAGCACCGGTGGAACAGCCGTCCGAAGATGGGTTCGGCAACGCCGTCGGCTCTCCGTCATCATCACTGCCGGCGCCAACAGGTTGGCCCCCGTCCCCTCCGCTGCCCGTAGGCCCGGCTGGCGAGCCTGCGCCTGCACCGTTACCACCCATCGGAGCGCCGCCCGCGCCCCCGCTACCCGGCCCGCCACCTTCTACAATCGCGATGGACGCGCACGAATAATAGAACGGCGCGGGCGAGCCCTCCATGAGCTGGCGCAGCTGAATCGTGCACTCCTCACACGGGGTGTCCGGGAGGGTAATCATCACCGAGCCCGGACCACCAGCCTGCTCATCCGGGATCGTGATCTGAATCTCGGCGTTCTCAAAATCCTCTTCCGTCACTTCCATCGGCGGCTTCGGAGAGAACGCGACGCGAAACTCGCCGGGGTGGTCCACCGTCTCGACGAACGACACGATGATCTGTTGCCCTGGTGCATAGGTCGTGGTCTCAAACGTCGCGCTGCACGGCAGCTCTGCGCTACCGAAGATGCAGCCGCATGGAGCTTGCTTCGCGTCGTCGTTGTCCGTGAGCGGCGGGGGCTCGTCGAGCAGGATGTGCGCCCTTGCGTTCGCGGTCACCAAGAGCGAAGAGGCCGCGAGCCCACCAAGACCAACCAAAGCCGAACGAGAAAGCATGGGCGGGATCGTACCCTGGAACCACTGCGGACGGGAGCCCACGAAGTGGACCTTCGTCGCGCACCTCGTCGCCCACGACGGACGGTCAGGGAGCGATGAACGTTGCTTGACGGCAGCGGAAGTCCTCGCGTGCATGGGCCGATGAGCGAAGACGACGACGACCGCGAGAGTCGAGCGGCCATCCTCAAAAGACGGGCACTCTTCGTGGCCTCCGCGGTCGCCGGCATGGCGCTCCCGAGCTGCGCTGATGCCCCACCCAACGTCTGCCTCAGCCCAGCTTGGCAACCGCCCGCGACAGCAACCAGCACGGTCGAGCCTCTTCCAAGTGCCTCCGCGACGCCGACGCTCTCCGTCGGGCCAACGACAACAGCGAGCGCGAGCGCAGCGCCAAGCGCGTCGCCAACGGCCTCGGGGCAGCCGTCCGCAACAGCAAAGCCAAC
>SXGT01397726.1_pt1 | contig 10504 bp, 8 predicted proteins | sample 3176221 | NCBI WGS metagenome assembly SXGT01 (sample SAMN11356862, study PRJNA531348) | freshwater metagenome | isolation source: freshwater sample F1-120 | place: China: Fuxian Lake, Yuxi | collected 2017-12-25
GACCTTGTCCGCGATCGCGCGGAAGCGGGCGAAGTCGATGTGGCGCGGATAGGCGCTGCCGCCGGTGATGATGAGCTTGGGCTTCTTCTCCACCGCCAGCCTTTCCACCGCGTCATAGTCGATCAGGTGGGTGTCGGGGGTGACGCCGTACTGGACCGCGTCGAACCACTTGCCGCTCATCGCCGCGCGCGCGCCGTGGGTCAGGTGGCCGCCGGCGTCGAGGCTGAGGCCCATGATCGTCTCGCCGGGCTTCACCAGCGCGAGCATCACGGCGCCGTTCGCCTGCGCGCCCGAATGCGGCTGCACGTTCACGAAGCCGCAGCCGAAGAGCTGCTTGGCGCGGTCGATCGCGAGCTGCTCGACCTCGTCCGAGGGGTGGCAGCCCTGGTAGTAGCGCCTGCCGGGGTAGCCTTCGGCGTAGTTGTTGGTGAAGACGCTGCCCTGCGCCTCCAGCACCGCCTTGGACACGATATTCTCGCTCGCGATCAGCTCGATCTGCGTCTGCTCGCGGTCGAGCTCGTGCGCGATGCCGGCGAAGACCGCGGCGTCGGCCTCGGCGAGACCGCGGGTGAAGAATCCATCCGGCTGGACGTCGTTCGCGATGACGGGGTTGGTGCTCATGCCGGCTCCTTCAGCTTGTCGACGCGGGCGGCGTGGCGCCCGCCCAGGAATTCGGTGTTGAGGAACGCGCGGACGCAGGCGCGCGCCATCTCGGGCCCGATCAGCCGCGCGCCGAGCGCGATCGCATTGGCGTCGTTGTGGCTGCGCGCCAGCTCCGCGGACAGCGGCTCCGACACCAGCGCGCAGCGCACCGCGGGGTTGCGGTTGGCGGCGATCATGATGCCGATGCCCGAGCCGCACAGCGCGATGCCGCGCTCGGCCGAGCCGTCCGCAAGAGCACGCCCGATCGCGGCGCCGTAATCGGGATAGTCGACGCTTCCCTCGCCATGCGTGCCGAGGTCGGCGACCTCGTGCCCCTCGGCGGTCAGCCAGTCGCGCAGCTCGGCCTTGAGGGCGACGGCGGCATGGTCGGACGCGATGGCGATGCGCAAGGCGAAGGGTCCTGTCGGCGCGAGGAAGCGATGCGCGCGCCTTTAGCCGCGCGGGCGCCGAAGCGCCACCCGGAACGTCGCCGCGCGGCCGATCGTTACGCCCCCATGCGCTATCCGCTTTCCGCCGCCCTGCTGGCCGCGCTTGCCGCCTGCTCGTCCCCCACGCCCGCGGGCAACGACGCCGCGATGACCGGCACCGGCGACTATGACGGCGTCGCCAACGACCCCGCGGCCGCTGCCGCTCCTGCCGCGACCAACGCCGCGACGCCCGAGCCCGCCGCGACCGCGAAGCTGGAGGCGGACTATCTCGGCAAGTGGATCGGGGTCGAGGGAATGGTCCTCACCGTCGCCAAGGCCGCGGGCGGCGGCGTGACCCTCGACATGGTGTGGGGGCTCGACCCGGGCGACAAGGGCACCTTCCCCGGCTCGGTCACCGCCGAGGGCCTGCGCTTCACCCGCAACGGCAAGGACGAGATCCTGGTGCCGAGCGACGGCGACGCGACGGGGCTGAAGTGGCTCGCGGGGAAGAAGGACTGCCTGACGGTGAAGCCGGGCGAGGGATATTGCCGGGGGTGAGGAATTGTAAGCCCTCTCCCCCTTTGGGGAGAGGGTTCGGGTGAGGGGTCGAGGTCTCACCGAGAGCAACCTCTCTGCGAGACACCTTCCCCGCACCCCAGCCCACTCCCCGGAGGGGAGAGGGAGTAAGGTTACGCCACCGCCCGCCGCCAGACCATCTCCTCGCCCTCCGGCTCGATCACCCCATTCGCCCCGACCGGCTCCGCCTCACCGTCGGTGAGGAACGCGATCATCTCCCCATCCTCCCCCGGTACCTTCGCCAACGTCCGCTCGCCCGCCGGCGTGCGCGCCACCACCACGCCCTTGGTCGGCTGACCGTCGCGCCCATAGAACACGGTGTAGCTCTCGATCGTCGCCGGCCCGGCGTAATCCTTCACCAGTGCCGGCACGGGTCCGCGCGCCGCGTCCGCCTCCGCCTGCACGTCGAAGTCGTGCGCCTCGCCCGCGCCGGGGAGCGGGCGAGTGGACAGGACGATCGCGTGGTTGTGCGTCGCGAAGCCGCCGTTCGCAAAGAGCAGCCCGGTCGCACCCTCGCCGCCGCGCAGCGACTCGACCATCTCGGCGACTGCGTGGCTCATGTAGTTGCCGATCGGCCCGCCGCCGAAGGTGAGCCCGCCGAACACCGTCGCGGGCTTCTCCACCGGCCAGCCGATCACCCGACGCGCCAGCTTGGGCACGCAGGGGACGCAGGAATAGAGTTCGGCGAGGTCGAGGTCGTCCGCGGTCACGCCGTTCCACTCCAGCGTGCGCTTGAGGCACACCTCCATGCTCGGCGACGCGTCGTAGCGGTCGCGCGCGAGGAAATCGTCCGCCTCGTGCGCCGCCGCGCCGCGCCCGACATAGACGATCCGCTCCTCCGGCACGCCGCGCGCGCGCGCCTCGGCGAGGCTGGTGACGAGGAAGCCCGCGCCCTGGTTGACGCTCGAATTGGCGACCATCAGCTTGGTGTAGGGGAAAGCGCTCGGGCGGTTGTCCGCGGTCGGCTCGACGATTTCCGCCGGCGTGCGGGGCGCGTGGATCCACGCCGCCGGCGTCTGCGCCGCGACCTGGCTGAAGCGTGACCAGATTTCGCCCGACTCGGCCTGCCCCTCGGCGAGGCTCTGGCCATAGGCGGCGCGGCCGGCATTCTCGTACAGCGGATAGACGTCGACCGGCGTCGACAGGCCGTAGCGCTGGCGATAGCCCGGCGTCGCCGACTTCGCGAGGTTGCGCAGCGGGTTCTGCGCCGCGACGTCGGTCTTCGCCTTCAGCGCCGCGCGTTGGCTGGCGGTGCGCAGCGCCTCCGCCCCCACCACCGCCGCGACCGCGATCTCGCCACGCGCGATCCGGTTCGCCGCCTCGTTGAGCAGCAGGATCGGGCTGTCGCCGTTGGGGCCGACCGATTCGTACGCCAGCTTCGGCGTGGCGCCGATCGCAGCGCCGACCTTCGCGGCCAGCGGGTTGTCGCCGCGGAAGCTGATCTGCTGCACTACCGCGACCGAGTCGACATGGCCGAGCCAGCCGCCGCCGGCATCCTTGTCCGCTGCCTCGAGCGCCGCGCGCATGAGGTCGAGCGGCTCCATCCCCGCCATCGGGTCGGCGGGGCGGTCGTTGACCTGCCCGACGCCGACGATGACCGCGATCCGTGCGGGATCGCTCATTTCGCCTGCCACACGGGGGCGCGCTTCTCCGCGAACGCCTTCGGCCCCTCGCGCGAATCGGCGCTGGTGAAGACGACGCGCGTCTCGACGCGGTTCTGCGCCCAGGCGGCGTCCTCGCGCGCGACCTTTCCGTCGGCGATCCCCTGCGCCATCCGCTTGGACGCCTGCACCGACAGCGGCGCGTTGACCGCGATCCGCTCGGCGAGCGCGAGCGCGGCGTCGACCACGCCGCCGGCGGGCGCGATGGCGTTGATGAGGCCGAGTTCCAGCGCGCGCTGCGCGCTGATCGGATCGCCGGTCAGGATCCTCTCCATCGCGATCTTCTTCGGGAGTTGCTCGGGCAGGCGGAACACGCCTCCGGCGGCGGCGAACAGCCCGCGCTTGGGCTCGGGCAGCCCGAACTGAGCGATTTCCACCGCGACCGCGAGGTCCGCCGACAGCGTGATCTCCAGCCCGCCGCCCAGCGCATGGCCGTTGACCGCGGCGATGACGGGCTTGGAGATCGCGTGGCTGACGATCCCCGCGAAGCCCCACGCCTGCTTGGCGGGATCGTCGGGCGCCAGGCTCTCCCCGCGCGACAAGGCGACGAGGTCGGCGCCGGCGCAGAACGACTTGTCGCCCGCCCCGGTGACGATCACCACGCGCACCTCGGGGTCGTGCTCCGCCGCCTCCAAAGCATCGCCGACGCCCTCGTGGACGAACCGGTTGACCGCGTTCCGCTGATCGGGCCGGTTGATCGTCACGATCATCACGTGCCCGCGGCGCTCGACCGTCACCGCCTCGTTGCCCAATTCGCTCATCCCGTCCTCCGAACGCTCTCGATCGTGCCCGCGGCCTCGAACGCCGCAATTTCCTCGTCGCTCGCGCCGAGCCAGTCGGCCACGACGCGCCCCGAATCCTCGCCCAGCCGCGGCGCCGGGCGCTGCTCGGGCAGCGGCAGGCGGCTGCGCGCCAGCCCCGCCTCGACCGCGAAGGCGACGTCGATCAGCGGGTGGGTCGCCTCGCGGAAGGTGCCGAGCGCGCGATGCTGCGGCGCCTGCGGCAGTTCGACGACGCGCAGCATGTGCCCCGCCGGCACACCCGCCGCCTGCAGGATCGTCGCCGCTTCCTCCGCGCCGCGCTCCTGCGTCCACGCCGTCACCGCGCGATCGATCCGCCCGTGCTCGTCGGCTCGGTCCTGCGCGCTCACGAGCGCCGGATCGTCGAGCAGGTCCTCGCGCGCGATCGTCTCGCACAGCCGCCGCCACTCGCGCTCATCGCGCACGCTGACGACGACCCATTCGTCCTCCCCCGCCGCGGGGTAGAGGCCCCAGGGGACCGGCGGCGCGGGCCGCTCGACGCGATGCCCCTCCGCCGCGGCGCCCAACGCGGCAACGTCGGCGGCCATGTGCCCCAGCATCACCTCCGCCTGGCTGACGCTCGCGCTGCCGCCCCGGCCGGTGCGCATCCGCCGGACCAGCAGCGCCAGCGCGCCGACGATGCCGACGCGCGCGGCGACATGGTCGGGGTAGACGGTGACGCCGTCCGAGAAGCTGTCGGGCTCGCCGGGATAGACCCAGCGCTTGGCGAGCCCGGTCGACGCGCGCACCAGCGGACCGTAGCCGAGCCGCCGGCTCCACGGGCCCGTGGGTCCGAAGGCGGCGCTGTCGATTGTCACGAGGCGGGGGTTGAGTTCGCGCAGTCGCTCCGACGGGAAGCCGAGCGCGGCGAGCGTGCCGGGCTTGAAATTCGACAGCAGCACATCGGCCTCGGCCACCAGCCGCGCGAACAGGTCCTTGCCGGCGTCGGAGCGCAAGTCGATCGACAGCCCGCGCTTGTTGCGGTGCCCGGCGGCGAAGGTGATCGACACCGGCGCGTCGTCGCGCGACTGGCGCTGCCCGTCGGGGAAGGCGCCGTTCTCGACCTTCACCACCTCGGCGCCCAGGTCGGCGAGGAAGCGCCCGGTCTCCGCGCCGACGACGATGACGCCCATGTCCAGCACCTTGAGCCCCGCGAGCGGACGGTCCGCGGCCGGCGGCGCCTGCCACGCAGGCACCGCGCCCACGAAGGCGGCGCTCGCCTCCAGTGCCGGCGCCGACCCGCGGATGCCGGCGCGTGCGCCATCGATCTCGATCGTGCCGTTGGGGAAGGGCGCCGCGACGCCCGGCGCCACTTCCACCTTCGCGATCGCCCCACGCGCCACCATCTGCGGCGTCGCCACCGCCTCGCCGAGGTCGAGCAGCGCCGCGGCGGGCACGCCATGCGCCTCCGCCTCGGCCTCGATCTCGGCGCGGGTCTTGTCGGCGAAGAAGGCGGCGATCGCAGGGATCAGCTCCTTCGAACGGAAGCGCGTCTGCAGCTTCTCCCATTCCGGCCCGGCGAACTGGGCCGGCTGCCCCATCCACTGGAACATGCCCCGCCATTGCCGCGGCGCCAGCACGCACAACCGGACATAGCCGTCGGCGCAGGGGATGATCGGGTAGCGGAAGCGCTCGTCGACGCGCCCGCGCGACATCTTCCATAGCGGCACGCCCGATTGCGCGCTGCCCGCGACGCCGAAGCCGGGGTCGAGCGCCGCCATCCCCGCCTCGAGCAGCGCGACGTCGACCGCGTCGCCCTGCCCGTCGCGCAGCCGCTGGATGAAGGAGGACAGCGCGATCGCCGCGATCTGCACCGCCGCAGTCTCCAGCGTCAGCTCGCCCGGCGGCAACAGCGGCGCGCGGTCGGGCAGCCCCGAGCGCGACAGCCCGCCGGTGAGCGCATGGAGCACCGGATCGGTCGCGATCCAGCGCGCCCACGGCCCCGCCTGCCCGAAGCCGGTGACCGACACGATCACCAGCGCCGGGTGCCGCCCTGCGAGCGCCGCGGGGTCGATCCCCTCGCCCGGCGCCGAATCCTCGATCAGGATGTGCGCCTCGCCCAGCAGCGCGTCGAAGGCGGGATCGTCGGCCGCCAGCGCCACCGCGCGCTTGCCGAGGTTCGCCGCGGCGAAGGACAGGCCGACGCCCGCCAGCATCGGCCCCGCGGCGCGATCCCGCCCGCCGCCCGGCGCCTCGACGCGGATCACCTCGGCGCCGAGTTCCCCCAGCAGCCGCGCCGACGCGCCGAGGGCGCCGCTGGTGCGGTCGACGACGCGGACGCCGGTCAGGGGAAGATCGATCGCGCTGTCGGTCATTGGGGCCATGTCAACTCCCGCCGCTCCGCGCTCTGGCGATAGAAGGCGAGGATCGCGGCATCGTCCCCGCCCGCCGCCTCGACCGCGGCGTGATGCGCGATGAGGTCGCGCGACAAGGCGGCCCAGGTCGCGTCGAGCGCCGACAGCACCAGCGAGTCCGCCTCTGCTTCGCGCCCGAGCAGCCCGCGCATCGCCGCGATGTCGGCGACGCGCCACGCCGCTCCGGTCTCGGCCTCTTCAGCGCTCATCAGCGCCAGCACGCCCGCCACGGTCAGCATCGCGCCGCCGTAGGGATCGACCGCCGCCGCCTGCATCCCCGCGCCCGCGGCGACCTGCCCGGTGCCGATCAGGATGTCCGCGACCGAGCTCATGCCCATTCCTCCAGCTGGCGCGCGACGATCGCGTCCTGCCGCCGCGCGACGTACCAGCCCGAGATGCCGAGCACCGGATCGGTGCGCCCGCCGTCGAGGAACTCCTTGAACGAGGAGGTCCAGATCGCACGACCTTTCACCGCGTTGAACAGCGACCACCAGCGCAGCGCCGCCGGATCGACCCGCATCCCGCTCGCCGCCTCCCACCAGCCGATCGCCCGCTCGCGCGTCGTCATCCCCGCGACCCGGTCCGGCCGGTGGTGGTTCCAGATCGGGTCGAGCGCCCAGCCGAGATCCTCGATCGGATCGCCCAGATGCGCCATCTCCCAATCGAGCATCGCCAGCATGCCGCCCTTCCCGTCGTGCATGACGTTGCCGGTGCGATAGTCGCCGTGAACGATCCCGACCTTCGCCGCGGGCGGCGGCGGTGCCCGACGCAGCCGGCGGATCGCGGCGCGCACGACCGGCAGCGGCTCGACCTCGTCGCCGTCGATCACGCCTTCCCAATAGTCGAGCTGCCCCTTCCACGCCTCGTCCGCGCCCGGCATCGGCAGATGCGCCGCCAGCGGCGTGCCGGCGGCCTCGTGCGCGGCGAGGCGGCCGAGCGCGGTGAAGAACGCCTCGCCCAGCGTCTCGGCATGGTCGCCATAGGGCTCGGCGGCGAAGGGCGAGGCGACCTCGCCGCCGTCGATCCGCTCCATGACGATGAACGGCCGTTCCAGCTCCGCGCCGTGCTTCTCCAGCGCGATCGCGCGCGGCACGGGCAGGACGCCGAACGCCGACTGATAGGCGCGGAACTCGATCTCGCTCTCGGTGTCGATCAGGCTCCCGCCCGGATCGCGGCGCAGGATCAGCGGGCGGACCTCGTCGCCGACCCGCGCGTCGAACCGCCACGTCTCGCGGCTCGCCCCGCCGGGGATGCGCGCCAGCCCCTCGACCGCGACCGGCGCGCCCCACAGCCGCGACAGATACGCCTCGGCCTGGGATGCGTGGAGCGGCGTGCCGGTCATCTCGCCCACCCGTCACCCCGGCCTCGAGCCGGGGTCCCGCTCGTGCGCGGCGATAGAGAGGAAGCGGGGCCCCGGCTCGACGCCGGGCCGACGAGGGAGGCGATCATGCCGGGTCCAGCATGCCCTTAAAGCCGGACGGCGCATGCGCCCCGATTGCCAGCTGCTCCAGCACGCCCTTGCCCTTGCGCACGGTGCCGTCGGGGGCGGTCATGGTCACGCCGACCTGCGCCTGGATGTGGAGGTGGTGCGGCAGCATCGGATTCAGGTCCGCGACCGCATAATCCTCGCGCTCCACCGTCACCGCCTCGCCGTGGTGCCGCCCGTGCGCCCAGGTCGGGTGGCCGTAGCCGAGGCCCAGCATCATGAAGGTCTCGCCGATGTCGAACTCGACCCGGGTCTCGCCGTCCTCCCCGGTCAGCGTCACCGACGCCCCCTGCGCGTGGCGCGTGCCCTGCTTCCACGCGATCGTCGCCTGCGCGTCGTCCCAGTGCCGCTCGTCCTCCGGCCCGCCGCCCACGGGCCGCCACGCCGCGCGGCGGTTCCAGAAGCGGCCGTGGGCGTCGTCGTTGGTGTGGAAGTAGAGGTCGCCTCCTTCCATCACGCAGGGGCTCCACAGCCAGAAGAATTGCGGGTCGATCGCCGGGCTCGCGGGCTGCTCGTCGCGCGCGCCGACCGGGCGCACGCCCCAGCTGCGGTCGCGCGTCCCGACCCAGCCGGCGCAGTCGGTGCGCACCCCGTCGACCTCGATCCACCCCTCGTAGCGGCCGTTCTGCGTCAGCCGCGTCACGTCCATCAGCACGCGCGGCCCGTTGCGGCGGGTGAAGCGCGGCTCCTCCAGCGGGAAGGCGCGGCCGTTGAAGGTCAGCTCGGCACGGATGCCCTCCTCGGGTGCATCGACCGTGACGCGCAGGCTCTTCAGCGGCTCGATCACCTCGACCGCGATCGGCCCCACGCGCGTGTCCATCCGCTCCATGTTGAGCCCGCGGCTGGCATGGAGGTTCACCTGCCGCCCCTTCGACAACCAGCAGAAGCTCGCGTCGATGACGTTGAGGTGCGGATAGACCCCGAGTGCGGCGGCGAAGAAGCCGTCCTCCCCGACGCCCGGTGCATAGCCGTTGAAGAAGTAGCGGTCGTAGAAATTGCGGTCGGTGCCGGCATAGGCCACCGGCTCCGCCGTCTGGTGGATGGGGTAATCGTCCCCCTTCGTCAGCACCATCGCCGCTCTCCCTTGCCCCCGCAAGTGGACCAGCGGCGGCGCGCCTGTCAACGACGCGATAACAAAAGTTACGCAGCCCGTCGTGCCGCCGCCGGTGCTCCCTGCGTGCCCCGCACCAGCCGTCCCGGAAGCGCGCCGGTCGGCTCGCCGTCGCGATAGGTGACCGCGCCGGCGCAGATCGTCGCGACATACCCGGAGGCGCGCTGCATCAGCCGCCGCCCGCCCGCGGGCAGGTCGTGCGCGATCTCGGGCGCGTGGAGCGTCAGCGCGTCATGGTCGACGACGTTGAGATCGGCGCGATAGCCGATTCCGACCCGCCCGCGATCGTTCAGCCCGACGAGGTCCGCGGTCGCGGCGCACTGGCGCTGGATCACGAAGGGCACCGACAGCTTCGGCCCGCGCACCCGGTCGCGCGTCCAGTGGGTCAGCAGCGAGGTCGGGAAGCTCCCGTCGCAGATCATCCCCACATGCGCGCCGCCATCGGACAGGCCGGGAACGGTGTCGCGGTGGGTCAGCATCTCGTACGACGCGTCGAGCGAGCCGTAGCCGTACGAAAGGAACGGCAGATAGAGGATGCCGCCGCCGTCGTGCGACAGCAGATGGTCGAGCGCGACCTCCTCCGGCGCCCTGCCCTCGCGCGCGGCGATGGCGGCAATGGTCTCGTCGGCGGTCGGCTCGTAGTCGGGGCTCGTGGCGCCGAGCCGGTACATGCCGCCCCAGTTGGTGAGGCTCGCGGTCGCGAACGGCCCGCGCGGGGCGCCGGCCTCGGCCAGCAGCGACTCGCGGAACCCCGGCCCGCGCATCGCCGCCACCCGCTCGCCGAGCGGCAGCGCCGCGATTGCCTGATAGGCCGGATGCGCGCTGAACGGGTTGAGCGTCAGGTCGAGCCCGAACAGCACGCCCACGGCGCGCGGGGACACCTGCGCCTTCATCGGCAGCCCGGCGTCGACCGCGTCGGACAGCGCCGCCAGCAGCATCCGGAAGCTGTCGGGCGCGGCGTGGTTCTGCGCCAGGCTGAACGACAGCGGCCGCCCGCTCGCCTCCACCAGCCGGCGGAGCATGGCGAATTCCTCGAGCGGATCGGGGTGGAAGTCGCTGACGAACTGCAGCACGCCGGTGCCCGCTTCCTTCAGCGCCATGGCGATGCCGAGCAATTCGTCCTCGCCCGCGGTCAGCGTCGGCGTCGGCTCGCCCGCCTTGGTGCGGTGATGGAGGGTGCGGCTGGTCGAGACGCCGAGCGCGCCCGCGCGGACCGCATCGCCCGCGAGCCGCGCCATCTCGGCGATGTCCGCGGGCGTCGCGGGTTCGCGCGCCACGCCGCGCTCGCGCATGACGTGGACGCGCAGCGCCGCGTGCGGGACCTGGGTCGCGATGTCGAGGTCGAAGCGCCGACGCTCCAGGCTGTCGAGATATTGCGGGAAGCTCTCCCAGTCCCACGGCAGCCCGGCGGTCAGCACCGGATAGGGCAGGTCCTCGACGCCCTCC
>SXGT01495934.1_pt1 | contig 10504 bp, 10 predicted proteins | sample 3176221 | NCBI WGS metagenome assembly SXGT01 (sample SAMN11356862, study PRJNA531348) | freshwater metagenome | isolation source: freshwater sample F1-120 | place: China: Fuxian Lake, Yuxi | collected 2017-12-25
ACGATAGCCGGCGACAACCTCGTTCTGGGCGATTGGGCAGTGCTGTTCCGTTCCAATGTCGGCGCTGGTTCCAGCATCGGTTACAAGAGTCTGGTTCAGCAGGCCACCTTGCCGGCCGGCACGACCGTTCCGGATTGCACGGTCATCATCGGCGCAGCACCTGCGACGCCGGTTGAATGGTGCGATATCACGCCGTGATGCAGATAACGCCGAAGGCGACTTGCGCCTGCCTGGCGTTTTCGATCGGAACGGCCCTCGCGGCCGTTCCGCATTCGCACGGTCACCACCACCCCGAGCCCGAGGATGCTGCCACCGCGTCGAGTCTGCCCGCCGCCCCCGGCGGGTTGACGAAAACGTTGCAGGATGTGAAGCGGCCAACCGGCCGCGGCCGCATCGCCTGGTCCACCTATTGGAAACTGTGCTGGCAGTCGGTTGCCGGCGCGAAATATTACGAAAAGCGCCTGCTGACCAGCGAGGGAGCGCCGCGAAAACCCGCGCGCATCAACTCCAACTGCTTTCGCGTCGAAGCCGCCGCCGGAGAAAATCCGAGCAGCGAGGGTCTGCCAAAACGTGACCTGATGTTGAGCATGCAGGCGGCGCAATCCGCGATCCAGATTCGCGCTGTTTTTCCCGATGGCCAAACAACAGCCTGGACCGCCGAACAAGCGGTCGGCGAAATCCAGCCTTGAGACCCGCAACAAATCGGGGACTTTGCGGCTACACGCGCTGGTAGGTCACCAAGCGATAGCCCGGTTCGTCCGGGCTGATGCTTCCCCGCCGTTCAACCTCGCGCCATTCGGCAAGTTGCTGCGCGGCCATGCCGACATCGCGACGACGCAGATTTACACCACCGTCGCCAAGCATCTTCCGCGCGGGTAACGACGAAAATCAGGTAAATGGTCAGAGCATCGATGACCATGAATGGTTGTCCGGCCAGTAAGGGATGAACGGCCGGGATCGGCCTGAACAGCCAGTCGAGGATCGGTCGTTGTCGGTCGGTAATGTATCGGTAAGCTGCCCTTCAGTGGCTGTATAGCTCCAACGACAGCCCCTCTGTCTGGCGACTCACTCTCACGACCTTATGGAGACAGTCGACCACTTGGAAAGAGGTCGATCAACTTCTGAGTCCACCTTGCCTGGCTTGATGCGCAAAGCCGATGGAGCGATGGTTGGCCTTACACGGGGTCGCGACCGAATCGCAAGCGACTGACAAGGAGTGGCATCGCTGCAAACAGAACGAGCATGGCCAGATAGACCGAACCGGAGACTGGATCTCGGCTGCTGACATAGTCGCCAAGAGACCGATCCTGGAGTGCCACGGCGAGCAGGAGTTCGGCCGCAATCAGCAAGGCCAAGGCAAGCAAGCCGGCGCCCAGACGAACCGGGACGGTCGCCGGCAAGGCGAACCGTTGCGTGATGAAGCGCGCAGCCAAAACGATGACGACCAGCATGAATGGCATTTCGATGAGTTCCGCGATGCGTTCACCTAGGCGTGGCACCAGGAAAGTCACGCGTATCGCACCCATGATGAAGCCCGCGCCAAATGCCAAAGAAAAGTAGGCGATACCGGCTTTGAGGGTGCGTAAGCTGAGCGTGCTCATGAGCTGACTGGTGGCGAGGCGTGTCGTCGAATCAAACCAGGACGGCCTGCAACGGGCGTCGCAGCGAGGCCGGCAGTTTCGGGCCGCGACCAAAGCGAACCACCAGATCAGGTCTGCGCTCGCCTATGCCCAGGAACGACGCAAACTGCGGCCGCAATGCCGGCACCTCCACCGGCTGGTTGAGAAACGCATTGCGAATCTCCAGTGCCGCCGACTGGAGCGCGAAGCGCTGGTAGCTGCGGCCGACTTCTAGCCACTCGGCAGGGCCGGCGTGATCAGCGACGAAGACCGCGATTCCGGCTGAACTTCGCACCTGCTTTGCGTACTTGTCGTTCTCGGATTTTGGCGTGAAGAACAGGTCGAATAGCCGGCGGCCCAACCACGGCGGCAACGACGGATTGCCTGACGATGCCGCGTAGAGGCCATCGCCCATGCGCACGGCTTCGTCACCGCTGAAACGTATCCAGCGTTTCAGTTCTTCGACGAAATCGGGATCGTTCATCTGGGTTGTGTTGCCTTGCACGACATACTCCAGCACGTTCTCCATGACGGCTGGTTCGGCAAGGAAGATCAAGCGAACGCCGTTTCCGCTGCCCGCCTTCTCAAGCAACTCAAGCTCCTGCCGCGCGAGAGGCTTTCCGTCGTAGTCGCCCCGGGTGGTTTGACGTTCGGGTATGGCCTGAAACAGCGTGGAAGCGACTGCACGCGTCGACTCCAGCGAGATGCGCAGCGCGTTACCCCCGGCGGCATCGAAGTTGGCATGTCCCGTCAGGCCATGTGCCAGGGCCGCTTGAATCAGGTTTTCGGCGGAGCAGCCCAGCGAAACAAAGAGGTGGTGGTCATCCGGATCGACCGCCGGACATCTACGGGCAAGATCCGGCAGTATCGAGACAGCGGCTTCTTCGATGCGAAATTTCCAGCATTGCGTGTTGTGACTCGATGGCGCCAAAGTCGCGTAGCGCACCAGTTCGCGCAGGGTTACGGGATTTTCGCCAGCCTCGCCCTTGCTGTGGCGCCAGGTGTCTTGCACCGCCGCGTCGTAATTCATGGCGCCCGCTCCGGATGAGCACGCGGACAAGGTCGCAAGTCCAGTTCCGGAAGCGAGTGCGGCAAGGGTGAATTCTCTACGCGTGACCACGGCTCAACGCCTCTATATTGATGACCTACCACCGAGCAGTTCATGGACGGCGCGTCAGATCGGCTTGCGGAATGACCTCCGTCACCCTCCCGTCTCTGTTGAGCATAGCCCCTCGATTCAACCAGACAACCATGAGCGCCGCAGCGACAAAAAATAACGTGTCGTAAGGCTGGGCATCCGGCCAGATGGTATTGATCAGCTGAAAATGAAACAACGCAGGAAGCAGGATGCTGCCGGGCGAGGCGTTGAATAACTGCGTCACGATCACGCTGACTGCAACCGAGCCGACAAAAAACGGGGTGAACGACCAGGCGCTTTGCGGCGTCTCGCTCAACAGGAATGCCGGAAAATGCCACAAGCCCCAGATAACGCCAAGAATCAGCCCTGCCCATAACGGCGCCAGCTTTCGTTGCATCAGCGGCAAGGCCAGTCCACGCCAGCCAAACTCCTCGACCGGACCTTGATGGCCATGAACAGCATCGCAGCGCCCAGCGCCTGAACAGACGAAAACGGAAACGGCTCGGCGAAAAGGTTTCCCTTCATTGCCGACCCGCCGAAAAAGAGTAGTGGAATACCAAGAATCAAAAAGGCATACCACGCCGGCGAGCAGCACCAGAGCAATAGCCGGGCCAGGTAGCGCCGCAAGCCCGCTGCACCACCGTAGTGGATGACAACCATGAAGGCAGCGAGCGCCGGTGCATACACCGCCAGGAAAAACAGCGGATGCTGACCGGTCAATGCGCCAAACAGCGCGGTCATCGGGTCATTGAGAAAGATGAACAGGGCCAGGATGCCCCAGGCCAGGCCAAAGGCAACCAGCAGAAAAGGCACCAGCGCTTTGATAGGCGCATCACTGTCAACTCTTGATGCGTCTGTCATCACGCTTTCCTTGTTGTTGTGCGACTTGTTGGCATGAGGGGACGAAGAGACGCTCATTCAAGTTCGAGCATCGGGTTGGGCGGGATTTTGCTGTTGACGCTTCCGACGCCACAGGCACAACCAGCCTTTGAAAATTCAACCGGGCGTTGTCTGGATCCGTTGTTGCCCGGATGGCAACCCTGCTCTCCCTATGTCATTCATTTGCGACAGCAGTGCCATGAACCGGAACGACATTCGCACGATGATGGGAATGGGCTGGTCACGAGCATGTTCAATGCCCGCATGACGATAGTCGACGGTGTGGCGAGTCCATGCAAAAACCTCGCCTCGAGAATGCAGGCGGTCCTCCTTTTTGGTCCAAGCGGCCGCTTTGGAGAATGAACCTGACTGGCAACTGTTGGCAGGGGACAGCTAATGGGGATAGGTGCTTGAAAGAAGACACTGGGCATCTGATGGCATCTCCGCCGGCTGCTTACAGTAACCTGGTCGAACCGCTGGTCCCGGCCATCAACGGAAATTCATCCTGCCTGACAGCTTACATTCAAAGGGCAGCTTCGCTCTGAAACCTGCCGGATAGCCCATTTGATTTCCCCCTGAGCCCCGTCGAAGGACTGTGCTTCGACAGGCTCAGCACGAACGGAGTCGCGCATAAACCTGGCCGCATCTAAGGCGCCGGCTCGATGTATGCCTGCTTCAGAAGTTGACCGAATGCCTCGGCCGGCAGCGGTTTGCTGAACAGGTAGCCCTGGATGATGTCGCAATTCATGTCACGCAGCATTTCCAACTGGCTGAGTTGCTCTACTCCCTCGGCCACGACAGTGTAGTTGAGGGTTTTTGCCATTGCGATGATATGGCGCAGCAGGGTTTTCTGACGCGGATTCGTCAGCAGATCGTTGATGAAGGCCCGGTCGATCTTGAGCACGTTGGCCGGTATCTGGCTGAGGTAGACCAGTGAGGAATAGCCGGTGCCGAAGTCATCCAGCGCGATGTGCACAGACATCTCGCGCAGCTGGGTGAGGATGGCCTGGACCTTTTCAAAGGAGGTGATGGCGGCTTCTTCCAGGATTTCCAGTTCCAAATATTCGGGATTGAGGCCGGACTGTGCCAATGCGTCCCGGACCAACTGAAGGATGCTGCCATTCGTGAAGTTGGCGGGCGAGACGTTCACCGAGATCAAGATTGGCGGCAACCCCTGGGATTGCCACGCCACCGCCTGAGAGCAGGTGGCATTCAGCACCCATTCGCCCAGCCAGTCGCTTAGGCCCATCTCATTCAGCAAAGGCAGGAAATGTATCGGCGGCACCAGGCCGCGCTTGGGAGAGTTCCAGCGGATCAGCGCTTCCGCGCCGACAATGCGATGGGTGGCGATCGCCACTTTGGGTTGGTAATACAACAACAATTCATTATTTTTGATGGCCACACGCAATTCCTGGGCTAACTCGAAGCGGACACGTACTGCCTCGTTCATTTGTTTGGAATAGAAGCTGATGCCGCCCATTTTGTTGCGTTTGGCCTCGTACATGGCAGCGTCGGCCATTTTCAGAAAATCTTCGAAATTGGCCGCGTTTTCGGGATACAAGGCGATGCCGATGCTGGCCCCGATGTTGATCAGCCGATCGGAAATGGGGATTGGCAAAGCAAGTGTTTCATTGATTTTTCGCGCGATCTCCATTGCCGCAGCCCCCCCCCCATCACTGGCAAGGTCCGGTATCAGATAGAGGAATTCGTCACCACCGAGTCTGGCTACTGTATCGCTGCGGCGTGACAGAGAACCGAGGCGATGGGCGCATTCGATCAGCAAGGCGTCGCCGGCGGAATGCCCGAGGGAGTCATTCACCTGCTTGAAGTTATCCAGATCAATCAGCATTGCCGCCACCGTGGTGTGCTCACGGTTGGCCCGAAGCATGGCTTGTTCGACACGGTCGCGCAGCAGCACCCGGTTGGGCAGGGCGGTCAGGGCATCGTAGTGGGCCCGGTGATACAGCTTTTCCTCCCATGCCATATTGGAGGCGGTTACGGCCAGGCGGTCGGCCAGACTGATGCCGGCCTTGATGATTTCATCCGGGTCTTTCGGTTTTTCCATGAAGCCCAGAATCAGGATACTGACCAGGCGCTCATTCACATGTACCGGGAACAGATAGGCCAGTACCAGAGGCTGCACGGAGAGTTTTGCCAAGCAGCCGGGACTACTCGCAGTGAGCTCCAGTGCATACCAAGGCTGCGTGAAATCGACCCCCGGCATTTCCGACGGGGTCAGGTTCGTCTTGCAGATATCGCCGGGCAGGTCACCGGTGACACCTTGCGCCGTCAGCAGGACGCCTTTCCCGTCCTTGTCCAAGCGCATAATGCCGGCTCCGTCGCAGGGAATGGCCTGACGAATATGTCCCAGTACAGCCTGGATCACGTAATCCATCTCCGACGCATTCAGGATGGCGCGGTCGAGCTCGGCAAGCATGTTGAGCATGTAAAACTTGTAGCGGAGGTTGCCTGACATTTGGTTGAAAGCCTTGCCAAGGCTGCCGAACTCATCCGCTCCCAATTCCGGTACTGGCGAGTCGAAATCCCCCGCCGCCAATCGACGTGTGCCCTCGTTCAATCGCTCCAGCGGCCTCATCTGGCGTTGAATCTGGTTGCTGGCCAGCCCGGCTGCCAGCGCCAGCGCCAGGATGACAGTCGCCGGAAACACAATCCTGAAATAAGCCAGATCTGCCAGGGCATCGGACTTGCGGGAGGCCACCAAAATGATGAACCCCGGGTGGTTGTAGGCCACCGTCAGCCTTGCCTGCCAATAGGCGCCGAGATATTCCGTGCCATCCACCCGCCAGGGAAATACCCCGGTGTTCATGTTGCTTTGCAGTTGCGGCCAGGCGGGCAGATCAGGCGGGGACAATTCAGGCGTGCAAAACAGGAGCCTGCGGTCCGTATCGGTCACACAATAATTTTCCGGCGCCGTGTCGTTTTTCCAAAAGGACTGGGCGTCAATTGAGCCGGCGATTACACGTCCTACCCTGTCTTGGATCAACAACATGATGGGCTTGGCCAGCGCAAGTCTGAGCAAAGGCCGACCCTGGGCAAGATGATGGCGGTCTGCCTCCGACAAGTCCGGGACTGCATCGACCGGAAGTCGCGTCAGGTTGGTAAACCCATCGAATTCATTGGGCCTGACTGGGTGGTCCGGGGAGTGGCTGATCAGGTGATTGAGTTGGCTGGTGCGTGCATTCAGCCCCTCGATGAGGGACATGCCATATGCCTTGCTGTCCTGTTTCAGACGACTGTATTCATTGTCCAGCAGCAGTTGGCTAACGTATTGATAGGTGAACAGCGACAGACCAACCATAGGGAGCATGGCGGCAAGCAGAAAACGGATGAACAGGCGCCGGCCGACCCGGTTCTTCAGGTGCGCCTGAAACGCCATTTAGTGCTCCGAGGCCAAACCGATGAAGCTCCCGTTTCCTGCACGCACAATGTCGTCCCGCGCCTTGGCTGCGGTCAGCTGTTTCTGGGTCTGCCCATCCGGACCCATGCTGTAGAGGTCGTAATCACTGTTCAGTGGATTGAGGTTCTTGTCCTTGCGGACGTCCCCTTGATTGGGCGCCGGGTTCACGTCGATAGCCAGGTAGCCATAGGCATTACCCCATGGGTCGGTAGCCGGAACACCGGCGCCGAGAGCGGCCAGATTGGCCGGATAAGTCTGGTTCAGGCTGTAGAAACGCTCGATTATCATGCCTATTTCAGCTATATCCCGAATCGCTTGGCTTCTTTTCGCCTGCTCGATGTGTTCCCGATAACTGGGGATGGCAATGGCCGCCAAGGCGGCTAATACCAGAATTGCGATCATCAACTCGACCAAGGTGAATGCCGTCTGGGTTCTGTATCTGGTGTCTCTCATTACTCCACCCTCTGATATTTAATTCTATGCGGGCGGTTTCAGGAAACCAGCGCATACAAATAAATCATAGCGATGACGTACCGCGTTTGAAGCTGCTGGCCATCCCAACAATGCACCATATCGACATTTCAGAATAATTCTGAAGGGATGCAATGAAATAATCGCAGCAACAGAGAACATCCCGGGCTGGGATGGCTCCCACTGACCACGCATCGAAGTTCACACAGTTTAGTGTTCAAGAGTATTCGTACCGGATCAATAACCATCGGCGGTTCTCCAGTGCTACTAACGAAGACAGATCTGGTCGCCCCGGAAGAACTGGAACAGTTGATCGGCCGAATCCGACTCATGGGGGGGGAGGCGAAAATCGTCTGCGTCAGCAGCGTGACGGGCGCGGGCGTCGATCAGGTTCGCGAGCTCATGGCATCCGGCAAGACTTATTGCCTGCGCGGTTCGTCGGGCGTTGGCAAGACGACGCTCATCAACCATCTGCTCGGTGAGGACGCATTCGAAACCCGTGAGGTCAGCCATACGGGCGAGGGGCGTCACACCACCACACGACGCCAGTTGATCGTGCTGGAGCATGGCGGACTGTTGATCGATATGCCAGGCATGCGCGAACTGGGGATGCTAGGTGCTGGCGAAGGCATTGAGGAGACGTTCATCGACATCAGCGCACTTGCGCGGGGTTGCCGATATCCGGACTGCCGTCATGACAGCGAACCGGGTTGCGCGGTTCGTGCAGCCATTGAGCGGCACGAGCTGAGCGAAGATCATCTGCAAAACTACTTGAAGCTGCGAAACGAATCCGAATTCTACGACCTGTCCTATATTGATCGGCGCAAAAAGGACAAGGCATTCGGCCGGTTTGTACACACCTACAAGAAGCAGAAGGACGGGCCGGGCTGGAATTAGACCGGAATGAGGAGGCGGCGTGAGCGCCAGCCGCAACGAACGGCCGTTCCTTGACGGAGAGTCGGTTGGCTAGCGTCGAGTGACTGACCTGTACGGGTCTATAGGGTGAGTTGCGGTTTTCGCTAAGCGGCCACCTGGACGCGTAGGCCCTGATTCTCCCGGTGGGCAACATGGTATGTCGGCAATGCGAAGAGATGCGGACTCTCAAGACGCATGCCGCCACTGACCGCAGTGGGCGAACAGCTGGCTGTGGACCACCAACCCCGTGTGTCAGCAATCAGTCACGAAGTTGCTGCGCGATTTCCAAGCCTCTTGCTGGACGTCGATGTTCAGGTCAACCGGGTGGCTGTGGCGATGCGGGTGGGCAATTCGGCGCTTGTATTGCGCTTGACCCGGCGCCTGCCGGAAGGCGTGGTGCTGTCGGATGCGGAGTTGGCGGCGTGGCCGTTTGAACTGGCGGCGCTGACGCGTATGAGTTGATTCACGCGCCAGCCGCTCGGCAGCGGCTTGTTGTGGCAAGGCCGCGCCGGTTTCTGTTTCAGGGTGGACGTAATTAAGGGGAGCCGATGCCTGGTTCGCGCTGCCCCGGGGACGGTTCGGTTATGTTGCCGCCGGTTTCGGCGGTTTCTTGTGGAATCTGCGGAAGGGTTTCTTGGCTGGCGCGCCTTCAACGACAACTTCCACGCTGCCTTCAGTCTGTGGCAGGTCATCCGGGCGCGGGGCTGCTGCCTGCTGCGGGCGCGGTCCCTGCGGGTTGCGGCCGCTGCGGCCGCCGCCCCGGTTTTCGCCTCTGGGCGCGCCCTGCGGGTTGCCGTTGCGCGGGTTTCCGCCTCTGCCACCGGTTTTGCCCTGGCCGCCAAGCGGGGGTTGCTTGTCCTGGTGGCCGATGCGATTGCCGGGGGCAAGGGTGATTTCGAGCTCGTGCAGCTCGTCCCATTGTTCCTCGGTGCGCTGGTTGTCGGGAATCGCCAGCAAGGCTTGCAGGCGGCTACGCGGGGAGGGTGTGTGCTGTTCGGTCATGGCGGCATTATCCCATTAGCGAGTGCGGGCGAATATGGCGTATCAAGTCGTGATGCGCCGGTAAATATCGGAAACCTTGAATGGCAGTTGCCTTACATCGTCGAGGATGATGTAGCGGGCCGCGCCATACATGTGCGGCAGGTAATCACGCGCTTCACGGTCGATGGTAATACAGAACGGATGCACGCCGGAACGGCGCGCTTCGAGCAACGCCATGCGGGTGTCTTCGATGCCGTACTGGCCGCGATATACGTCGAAGTAATCATCCGGCCGGCCATCCGACAATGTCACCAGCACTTTGGTGCGTGCCTCGACTTTTTTCAGCAGATCGGTCAGGTGCCGGATGGCGAAGCCCATGCGCGTGTATTCCTGCGCCCGGATGCCGGAAATGCGCGCTTTGACTTCGTCGTTGTAGGGTTCGTCGAAGGTCTTGATGCGGTACAGCTCGCAGCGTTTGCGCGTGGTGCCGGAGAAGCCATAGATGGCATAGCGGTCGCCCAGACGTTGCAACGCTTCGCACAGCAAGACCAGCGCCTCGCGTTCGGCTTCGTTGATCCAGCCCTTGGTGCTGCCGCTCATGTCCACCATGAAGGCAACGGCGATGTTGCGTTCGGCGCGGTGCTGGCGAACAAATACGCGGTCCGACATTTCGCTGCCGTCGCGTGCGTCGGCGAGCGCTTCCACCAGCGCGTCGATATCGACTTCATCGCCATAGGCCTGGCGCTTGAGCAGGCGGTTTTCGTCGCGCATGGCCTCGAAGGCATGGCGCAGATGCTTGACCAGGCCGGCATGCTTTTCCAGCGTTTCGCGCTGGAAATTGTCGTACACCGGCGTTACGTCCTTCTCGCGCATGACGCACCAGTTCTTGCGGTAATGCTGGCGGCCCATGTCCCACTCGGGATAGAACAGCGCGCCTTCCTCGTGATAGGTGCCCTGCCAGACCGCGTCCGGGTCGGCCTGCACGTCGTGGAGCAGACTGGCGTCGTACTCGCCGTCGCCGGCCGGCACCAGGTATTCGGGCGGAATCTCGCCGAAATCGAGGAACACCGATGCCATCAGTTG
>SXGT01941998.1_pt1 | contig 10504 bp, 11 predicted proteins | sample 3176221 | NCBI WGS metagenome assembly SXGT01 (sample SAMN11356862, study PRJNA531348) | freshwater metagenome | isolation source: freshwater sample F1-120 | place: China: Fuxian Lake, Yuxi | collected 2017-12-25
ACATCGCGGCGATCACCGACAAGCCGGCGGCCAGCCCCATGTTCTGGAAGAAGCGCTGTGGCATCAAGGTCAAACAAAACAAGCTGGCGGCCACCCGACAGGCTATTCGGCATGCGCGACAACAAATGCCCAATCCCTAACAACTCGATAATGTGGGGTAAGTCAACTGCCCTATCGGCTGTTTTGGCGATCCGCTGCAAACCAAATTGTAAATTTCCGGATACGCTCAAATGCGGAAATAGATTGGCGTCCTGAAACACATAACCCAATGATCGCTGGTGGGCAGGCAGAAAAATATTCTGCTGGCTGTCCTGCCACACCTTGCCGTTGATTTGCAAAAAACCCTGCTGGGCTTTTTGCAATCCGGCGATACAGCGTAACAACGAGGTTTTGCCGGAACCGGAATGGCCGAATAATACGCTGACACCCGATCCCGGTAGATTCAGGTCGACAGCTAATTGAAATTCGCCATAAGCAAGCTGAAATCGTGCCGTAATCGCTGGGATCATTTGAGTGGGTGGGCGACAGGTGAGGTTTTTAACACGGTGTACAGCACCAGTAACACTGTAAACGAAAAGATCAACAAACCACCGGCCAGCCAGTGGGCTTCGCTGTATTCCAGGGCTTCGACATGATTATAAATTTGCACCGACACCACCCGGGTTTTATCCGGAATATTGCCCCCCACCATCAGCACCACACCAAATTCACCGACGGTATGGGCGAAACCCAGAATGCTGGCGGTCAAAAATCCAGGCTTGGCCAGTGGTACGACCACGCTGAAAAACGTATCCCAAGGACTGGCGCGCAAGGTGGCCGCAGCTTCCAACGGCTGCGCACCGATTGCTGTAAACGAGGCTTGTAAGGGTTGCACCACAAACGGCAAGGAGTAAAGCACCGAGGCAATCACCAAACCGGCAAAGGTAAAAGGCAACGTGCCCAAACCCAACCAGTTGGTGAACTGTCCAATGAGCCCGGCTGGCCCCATCAACACCAGTAAATAAAACCCTAGCACCGTTGGCGGCAGCACTAACGGCATCGCCACCAGTGCATTAATGACGCCTTTCCAGGCGGAACGGGTGCGAGCCAGCCACCAGGCCAGCGGCGTACCCAACAACAGCATCAGCAATGTTGCGATGCTTGCTACTTTGAAAGTCAACAAGAGGGTGTCAATGTCAGCTGGGCTTAACATAATGGGTTTCAACAGATTAATGAGGCAAACCAAAACCGTATTTTTCAATAATGGTTCGCGCCAATGGCGTCTTCAGAAAATCCACCAAAGCAATAGCGGCAGGATTGTCGGCGCCAGTTTTCAACAAAACAGCCGTTTGATTAAATGGACTATGCAAATTATCCGGGATGATCCAGCCTGAACCACTGCCAATTTTGCCACTGTGAATATCGACCACTTGCGCAAATGCTACGAAACCTAATTCCGCATTGCCCGTGCTGACAAACTGAAAGGTCTGCGAGATATTTTCACCCATCACGAACAAGGGTCGCAGTTTATCCAGCACCCCCTGACTTTTCATCACCTCTTCCGCCACTACACCATACGGCGCATGAGTGGGGTCGGCTAAAGCTATATGTTTGAAATCACCTGTTTTTAGAATTTCTCCCTGATCGTCAACATAGCCGGGTGTCGCCGACCACAGCACCAATTTGCCGATGGCGTAAACAAAATGGCTGTCCGCTATGGCAAAACCGGACTTTTCCAGTTCAAGCGGGTATTTTTCGCTGGCCGATAAATATACTTCAAACGGCGCACCGCTCTGAATTTGCGCGAAGGCCTTGCCTGAAGAACCGAACGATAGTTTGGCTACATGACCGGTGGCTTTTTCGAATTCAACGGCGATTTCGCTCATCGGTTTGGTGAAGTCTGAAGCAACCGCCACCAGAGTCGTTTCAGCCCGGGATGCCGGAGTCCATAAAATCAACCCAATGATAAATAAAGAACGAAGCAACTGCTGGTAAAACATAGAGCTCTCCAAAAAATTTTTAAAACCGCACTAGCTGATCTCAGGATAAAGTAGCCAAATCATGCCGTAATCATCCAGAATAAACCTACGCCGGAACCGCCAAAATCACCGCGCCCGCTTTAAACACAGCGGTGGCCTGCTGGCCTTTACGCAAACCCAAGGTTTCGACGCTGTCGTTGGTCACGGTAGCCGCCACCTTTTCACCCCCGCTTAGCTCGATATCAACTTCGCTATTCACCGCACCGGCTTTCACTTCGGTAATCGTACCCGGTAGCTGATTACGCGCCGAAATACGGTAACCGCCAAAATCGCTGACGATGATGACTTGGGGGGCTTTAACCAAAGCGACGACCTCGATGCCCGTTTTAATCCCCAGTTTTTCTGTAGACTCCTTGGTAATAGAGGCGACAATTTTTTCGCCGCCTGCCAAACTCACATGAATCTCGGCATTGACAGCGCCTATCACCACTTCGCTGACGGTTCCGGTAAACTGGTTGCGTGCACTTGTTTTCATATAACCACCTGAAAGTTAGAAAAAGGGCTTAAACACCGCCATCGAAAAACCAAATAAACGACGCGGTTAAGCTGAGTATATTTCCGTTATGTGTAGATGTAAATAACGAACCCAAAATAGCTTGTTTCAACAATGGAAATAAACCGGGTGGCATCTTTAAAGAACCTCTTGTCGGGAAATGACATGTCGAATAACTTGAACGAGCTTAACCCGGTGTGGGTGGAAGCTGAATTACGCTTGGCCGGTTCTCTGGATAGCCGCATGATCGCTTTGTTAAAAGCCATTGATCAAACCGGCTCTATCAATCAGGCGGCCAAACAATCGGGCTTAAGCTACAAAGGCGCCTGGCAAATGATAGAGCGTGCCAATAATTTATCGCCCAAGGTTTTGATCAGCACGGCAACGGGGGGCAGCAAGGGAGGAGGAACCTGTCTGACCGCAGCTGGTCAGGCTTTGCTGCAATTATTCATGAGGATAGAGCAACAACATCAGGTGTTTTTACAGCAGTTGAACCGAAATCTGGCCGCCGACCCCGATATGATGTTATTGCTTAAACCATTAGCCATTAAAACCAGCGCCACCAATCAGCTTTTCGGAACCATTACCGCCATGATTTCCGGCGCAGTGACCACTGAAGTGTTTGTGGCTTTAAAAGGCGGGGAACAGATTGTTGCTTCGCTGACTTCCACGGAACTGAGGCAACTTGACCTGTTGGTAGGTGGAAATGTGCTGATGTTAATCAATGCCTCGGAGATCAATGTGGTAATCGATTCCGGCTATCTTTTGTCGGCACGTAACTGTCTGTTTGGGCGAGTCATTCGTATTCAGCAAGATACTGTTGATTCGGCGGTTGTGCTTCAACTATCGGGTGGAGACAGTATTGTCGCTACGATAACCCAACTGAGTACCGAATCTCTTGGATTGAAACAAGGGACTTCAGCCTGCGCAGTATTTAAAAGCAATGCGGTTATTCTGGGCACGCTTGGTATGCCACAAATGCATCGATAGATGGCGACAGCGATGATGGATTGGTCAACTGCAAGCGAAGTAATTCCAACGCTTCACTAAAAGTATTCAAGCCCGTTGCCGTTGCAATACCAATGCGGTTTTAGTGAAGGCCTGTAATACCGGGCCTGCACCAGCAATCGCGACCGCATCGACCAAACAATACCAGGCGGCTACGCCGCTGGGCGGATTGCCCTGCGGTAAATGCGAGGCAGGGTCAATCACCGCCCATGCCCAGGTGCCAGCAGTGGTGCCGACTATTTCCAGCCAGGAAGTAATGAAGAACGCGCCTAAATACACCATAGGCGAACGACCTTTGAATAGGTATAGCAAAAACACGCAAAATAATATTAAGCCAATCACATCCGGGCGTTGGCTCCAGCTACTAATGCCCCAGAGCGCCCAAAGTCCGCACACACTCACCACAAATACGGCAATCTGCCGGGCATGTTGCATAAAAAATCCTGATCGGCCCAGCGCTACCGCTGTCAGATAAACCAAGCCGTGTCCGGCGGGTACATAGGCCGGGACATTGCCGAAGCGGTAGATATAGCCTTTCATGTAAACCGAGGCGAAGTACTCGCCCATCACCGCAAACATCACCGCTACGGCGACTTGGGTGCGAACATATTTGCATTCGCCGCGCAGGAATCCGATCAGAAACAACCAGCCGAAAAAAGCCAATGCATATTGCATAAATTTTGGCGCGAATCCGTCAATGCTCAAGCAAATAGTGGTGGTTACAAAGGTGAACGCGGCAATGAAATAGTCACGCCGTCTATGACCTACGACGACACCGGCGGGTGGGAAATGGGGAAGGGCAAAAAAAGTCATGTCCGATTCAGATCAAATTAAACAAAGGCATAAGCGACAGCAATATAGCGTAAGGCTTTACCAAACAAAATAGCCATGACAGAAGTGAATAACGACAACTTCAACCAGCCGCCAGCAAAACACAAGCCATCCCCGACTAACGGCAGCCAGGAAAACAATAAGGCCCAACTTCCCCAGCGTCTGACATATTGCAAGGATTTGCGCTGCTGATCAGACAACAACGTTTCAGCGGGGTATTTTTGGGCCGCCCAAACGCCTAGCCACCAAGTGGTTAAAGCGCCCAACGTGTTGCCCAGGGTGGCAATCGCGACCAGAACAGTGACGGTGTGTTGCTGATTATTGACCATATAAGCCAATACCGCTTCCGAACCGCCCGGCGCAATGGTGGAGGAAATAAAGGCGCTGATAAATAATCCGAGCAACCCTAACGATGCAAAATCCACTGTTTGACTCCCAAAAAAAAGCCCCTGAAACCTGGGTTTCAGGGGCTTTTCTTAATTCAGCTTATTTATCAGGTAACGGAATGGCTTTTTTGCCGCCCAACATTTTGACCAATTTACTGATCAGTTCTATGCCAAAACCCACGCCATGCGATATCCATTCAAAGATCGTCGCAATGATTTCCCCAACACTCATGCCTTTAAAGCGTTTGGCTAGAAAAGGCGCAACCAGGATACCAATCGCCAAGCCCACCACATTGACGCCGGAAATCCACGAGTCATCTGCAGGTGCTGTGGTGTTGGCTGCGGGTGTTGTCGGCGTCGCAGCGGCTATCGCTGCTGCAGCACGGGCTTCTGCTTCTTGGGCAGCAAACTCTTCCGGAGAGAAGGGCTTGCCACTGTAATCGTCCGGGAAAATGCTGGAGGTTACGCCAGGAATACTCGGCAAGTCTTCGCCACCTTTGCCGACTTTTAACTGGCCTTTCATGCCTTTTTCCATATGCTGGGCAATATCGCAATGCACCAGATAGGTCTTATCGCCAGGCGGCAATATCAGTGTGCCTGAGACTTTGCCCGGGCCGCTGACTTCCAAATGAAACATGCCTTTAGGGTACAGATATTTCGGTAAGCCGTGCATCATCCATTGATGGCGAATCTCATCTTCGTTAATAAAATTGACTGTTAATTTTGTGCAGGGTTCGAATTGATATTCCTGCTGATCGAAGGCAAACATGGTGCCTGGAAATTTTTCGGAATATTTGTGACCGGCACGGACAGTAATTTCTTTGGTTGCCGCGATTTTTTCACAGCCGCCGGGCAGTGTATCGGCGTTCTGCCCCATCACCATGCCGCCATCCATATCCATCAAGTGCCCATCTCCATGATCCATCATTTTGTTATGGTCTTGGAACTCTTTGGCTGAGACACTTGTAGCGGTTAAGGCACAAAAAATAGCGACAATTGATACTGTTTTGAGCATTAGAGTCATCCTCTATAAGCAAAATGGATTGTTAACGGGCAGGGCATGATTGTAACTGACTAGCTTGATAGACAGGTATCCTGCCTGACGAGTCAGACAGGATAAGAAATATTAAGTTTAAAATTCTTTTGCTTTACCCATCAGTTCATCGACTTTGCGTTTAAAGCCGGCATGAGAAAGATACAGAATATAGAGACCGGCAAAGAAGACCAAGGCGTACAAGCCCATGCTGCCTTTGCTGGTTGGCTGACCTGCACCGGCTTTAAAGCTCATGTGAGCATCCAGACGCTCGCCACTATCTTGCAGCAAGGTGATGTGAATCAGGTGTTTGCCTGGCTCTGCCACACCTTCGGGTAGATTGAGAATGACGGTGCCGGATTTATGTTTTTTGGCTTCTTCAAAAAACACCCGGGTACCTTCAGGTTCTTTGGTGACTTCAAATTCGATTGCTCTATCGCGATAGCGTTGATCTTGGTAATCAAACACCAATTGAGTCAAAGTACCTGTGTCCGGGATATTGCCGCAAAATTCTTCAGCCGGATACGCTTTAGGCTGGTAGGCCGTGTAATGTATCCAATGATCTTTTTCCAGCTCGAATTTACATTGGTCGGTATCGGTTCCTGCAGCGCCGCCATGAGCCAAAACTGCGGAGGAAAAAATCAGCCCGACCAGGCCAAAAAGACTATTTTTGAAAAGACGTGTTGTTTTCATGTTTACCCTTCCCATTGATGACGGTTTTAATTATTATTTTCTGCGGTTAAGCAGGATGCGATCATAGAGATACCTTTAAAACCTTACCTCTATATTAATCCCTCCCAACTCTAGCACATTGCCCTTATCAAATAAAGACAATACTTATATGCCCTGAATTAAAGGCTGCGTAGCGTGTTTAAACAAGCAAGATTTTTGTCATCCATTAAAGACAATCCTTATAATGAGGTAATTAGAGGTTTTTACGCTTGCTTCTTGTAGAGCCATCGCACCAAGATTTCCAGTTCGCTTCCACATAACATCATGTCTAAATTAATCGACTCAGCCGAATGGAACGCCGTTAAACAACATCACCAAGAGATTGTCGGCAAATATTGTATGAAAGAGGCTTTTGCCAAGGATCCTCAGCGTTTTCAAAAATTTTCGATCACTTTTGGCGACTTGCTGTTTGATTGCTCGAAAAATTTAATTTCTGATCAAACCCTGCCTTTGCTTATAGCCCTGGCAAAGCGTGCCGATCTGAGAAACAAAACTGAAGCCATGTTTTCCGGCTCCATCATCAACAATACCGAAAAACGGGCTGTGTTGCATACTGCTTTGCGCAATCGCAGCAATAAACCGGTTTATTTCCGTGGGCAGGATGTCATGCCGGAAATCAACAAGGTGCTGGCGAAAATGCGGGTTTTTACCGAGCAAGTTCGTTCCGGCGAATGGACTGGCTATACCGGTAAGCCGATTACCGACATTGTTAATATTGGTATTGGCGGTTCCGATATGGGGCCTAAAATGGTGGATACAGCCCTGGCTCCATACGGTAAGGAGGGTTTGAAGGCGCATTTTGTCTCGAATGTCGATCAGACCGATATCGTCGAAACCTTAAAGCCATTAAACCCCGAAACCACCTTGTTCCTGATTTCGTCGAAAACCTTCACGACCCAGGAAACCATGACTAATGCTCATTCGGCGCGCAACTGGTTTTTAGCGGCCGCCAAAGATCAGGCTTACATTGCCAATCATTTCGTGGCGATATCCACCAACATCGAAAAGGTGCAGGAGTTTGGTATCGACCCTGATCACATGTTCGAGTTTTGGGATTGGGTGGGAGGCCGTTACTCATTGTGGTCAGTGATTGGTATGTCGATTGCGCTTTACATCGGCATGGATAATTTTGAAGAGTTACTGTTGGGGGCCCATCTGGCGGATGAACATTTCCGTCACGCGCCGTTCGAGCAGAACATTCCTGTCATCATGGGATTGCTGGGCATCTGGTATAACAATTTTTTCGAAGCCGAAACCTACGCGATTTTGCCTTATGCGCAATCTTTGAAATATTTTGCCGATTATTTTCAGCAAGGCGACATGGAAAGCAATGGCAAAAGCGCCACCATTAATGGCGATAAAGTGGATTACAACACCGGCCCCATCATCTGGGGGCAGCCCGGCACTAATGGTCAACATGCTTTTTTCCAATTGATCCACCAAGGTACCAAACTGATTCCGGGAGATTTTCTGGCTGCAGCGCAGAGTCATTACGATCTGCCTGATCATCATGATATCTTGATTTCCAATTTCCTGGCCCAGGCGGAAGCGCTGATGCGCGGTAAAACTGAGGAAGAGGTTAGGCAAGACTTAAGTCACGAGCCCAATCTGGATGATGCCTTGATTGCCTCTAAAATTTTTGAAGGCAACAAACCTTCCAATTCCTTTCTGTTCAAACAACTGACACCTAGAACACTAGGTAGTTTGATTGCTTTTTATGAGCACAAGATTTTTGTGCAGGGCGTGATCTGGAACATCAACTCTTTTGACCAGATGGGCGTGGAATTGGGCAAAGTCCTGGCCAAAGCCATTTTGCCGCAACTGAAAAACGATGAACCCGTCAGCAATCACGACAGCTCGACCAATGGCTTGATCAATACTTATAAAAAGCTGCGTAAAGCCTGATCTTTAAGGCTCAACCCTCTTTTACAAGAGGGGGCTGGAATTAACCATAACCGGGGCCGTGGCCATTTTCATGAATGATAATATCGCGAGATAGATGTAGGATGGGTTGACGTTAGGAAGCCCCTCATGGGTAGCGATGGGGCTTCGCGGTACTCGGCAATTGCTCCCTGCATTACTCTACCTCTGTCCATAGACCACCCTTTAGTGGTGGCATCCATGCAGTCGTCAGCCCATCCTAGCTTTTTCTATAGTGATATTTCGCAAAGTGGGTATTCTTATTCTAAGAAATCGCCTTAGTAATCGGCGTCGTGAAAAACGTTCTGCACATCATCCAGATCGTTTAACAAATCTAAAAACTTTTCAAACATGACCACATCGTCGCCACTGATAGTGGTCACGCCTCTAGGTACAAACTGAATCTCGTCGACTTCAAAATCAATTTCACCAAAGCTATCGATCAAGGCTTGTTTGGCTTTGAAATAATCGGCTTGCGGTGTGAATATGGTGATTTTTCCAGCGTCGTTCTCGATGTCGGTGACATCGACATCAGCGGTCAGCAAGGTTTCAAGAACGGCATCTTCATCATCATGTTTAAAGGCCAAAATGGCGGCATGATCAAACATATGGCTGACGGTGCCCTGAGTACCGATTTTGCACTTGGTTTTGGTAAAGCACAGGCGCACATCACCAAAAGTGCGGTTGGGGTTGTCAGTCAGGCAGTCGACTATCACCATACTGCCACCGGGGCCGAAACCTTCGTATCTGGCGGGGGCAAAATCTTCACCCGAGCCGCCTTTGGCTTTATCGAGGGCTTTTTCAATCACATGACTAGGCACCTGATCTTTTTTGGCGCGATCGATGATGCCGCGCAAAGCCAAATTGCCGGAGGGATCCGCGCCACCTGCTTTGGCACAGACATAAATTTCCCGACCGAACTTGCTGTAAACCTTGGTCTTGGCATCAGCCGTTTTGGCCATGGATACTTTTCGGTTTTGATAGGCTCTACCCATTTGGTTGTTGCTCCATAGACAACGAATAAAAAAGCGTGATTTTACAGATAAGTCATGCAGGAAGGAATCATGCCGTGTGACAAAACGACGGGTACTGGTGAAGATAACGGAATTGGCTAAAGCCAAGTCCAGTCTTTAAACCAGGCTGCCTGACCCTGATAAACGCCGTGTTCATCAACCACGTTCCATACCACCGCCCCCTGAATCTGAAAGCGTTTGCCGGTTTTGGAAATACGCACCCCGGCATAGTCATCAATAAACCCTTGATTCGTCACTTTGGTCAACAAGCGCTCACGTTCCTGCTGGTTGACGGGTTCGGCGGACAACCGGGATGGCATATCGATCAATTCTTCCCAACTGAATTCGAATAAATTCAGTGCGGTGCGATTGGCATAGTTGAACAAAGGTTCTTGATCGGTATTGTGCGAAAGCAAGGCAAAATCCGCTTCAAACGCTAGTTGCCCCCAAACTGATTGTTCCGCAGTTACCAGCAAACTGCGTTGCAACAAACGCTGATAGCTGTTCAGCAGCAAAGTGACATGCGCTTGCTGGAAATCGTTACTTTCGCCTGGGGGTGATGGCCTATCCATATATGAAATTGCGATTTTTTGGATTGATCAGGCGAAAGCCTTTTTGAAAAACTCCGGCATGGCCAGGCTGGCTTGATGAATATCGCTGTTGTAATACACCGTATCAAAACCTTAGTTAGCCGCATCCTGCGCGCGGAATTGGGATAAATCCTGCTTGCTGGCCATGGTGGCGCTCCACCAGCCTGATGGATAAATGCATTGCGGGAAGAACACGGTTTGCAGATGGCTAAAGCCGCCAGCCTGCATTTCGTCGCGCATTTCTTGCAATATTTTCATGTGCAACAGTGCCGATTCGCTTTGTTGCACCACAATGCCGTTTTCGCTCAAAGCCTTAAAGCAATCTTTGTAAAAGTCGGCACAGAACAAACCTTCAGCCGGCCCGACCGGATCGGTGCTGTCGACGATGATAATGTCCACGCTACCAGGTGCTGCGTCTTTCACCCATTGAATGCCGTCGATGAATTTCAAATCGGCGCGCGGATCGTTGTTGGACTCGCA
>SXGT01368772.1_pt1 | contig 10503 bp, 8 predicted proteins | sample 3176221 | NCBI WGS metagenome assembly SXGT01 (sample SAMN11356862, study PRJNA531348) | freshwater metagenome | isolation source: freshwater sample F1-120 | place: China: Fuxian Lake, Yuxi | collected 2017-12-25
GAACTGGGCGCCCGCCTGCATCGCCGCGTGCCGTTCGGCACGCCGGTGTGCGAGCCGGTCAATGCCGTATTGGTGGGTCGGCGCAACAACCCGCCGGAGCCGGGTATCCGCCCCTTGGCGGTGTACAACCCCATTCATTACCAGGAGTTGCCCGAGCTGTTCATGGATTTCGTCTGCAGCCTGACCGGCAAGTCGCCCTCGACCACCGGCGCGGGCTCGGAAGGGGCGCTCACCAAGGGGCCGTTCAATGCCCTGCTGCCGACCGCGGACATGAACAATGCCCTGGTTTCCTTCATCCTGACCGGCTATGCAGGTTATTCGACCGCTGCCGGCCATATTGGCCCGAAATGTCGGGTGGACCACGACATCAGCTTGCTGGTGCCGGAAATCTGGTCTCGGCTCACCCCCCAGGAACGCGATCCGCGCTGGCTGATCGACAAGGGTTATCTGGAGCGTCTGGACGATTTCGACTACCAAGGTCGCCGCGTCTTGGCCAGCCGGCTCGGTTACCGGATCACCAAACGCTTCGTGCATGGTTTTCTCGGCAAGATTTTCGACACCCCGCTGGCGGTGTTCCACGATGCGCTGCTCCGCCCCGAATCCCAGGATCTGGGCGTTTTTGTCGATGGCGTTGAAAACATCGTCGAGGCGCAGCGCCGGGTTGCCCTGCACTATTTCGAGGACGGCAGCATTGACCAAGCCTGCCCGCCCTTGAAGGCCATCCTGCACATCATGGCGCACGGGCACTACGAAGGTAAGGACGCGCATCATGCCGATATCCGGGCACTGTTCAGCCGCAACGCCCTGCTTTCATCCGACTGGTATCTGGAACGACTGGAAACCAAACAGGTCCGTGACATCGCCCTTTGGCAGCGCCACGTCGGCTACCTGGAAACCTATGTTGCGCGGGCCAGCCATCAGGATCTGGTGAATCGCTTCGACATTCGAGGACGACTCGATCTGGCGCGCCAGAAACTGGCTTGGGTACAATCGTCAGACTATTTGGATGGCTTGCGTGGCACCCTAGGCGCGGACCCGATGCGGCCGGCGCGCGGGTTATAATCCGACCGAATCAATCCAACCCGATACAGAACGACAGAGGAACACAAAGTGGGCTTTCTGACTGGCAAGAAAATACTCATTACCGGTTTGATCAGCAATCGTTCCATCGCCTATGGCGTGGCCCAGGCCTGCCGGCGCCAAGGTGCGGAATTGGCCTTCAGTTATCAGGGCGAACGGGTCCGCGACCGAGTCACCGAGTTTGCCACCAAGGATTTTGGCTCGTCGCTCTGCTTCGACTGCGATGTCGCCGAGGACGACCAGATCGAGCGTCTGTTCGCCGATCTTGGCAAACACTGGGATGGTCTGGACGGCATCGTCCATTCCATCGCCTACGTCCCCAAACAGGCCTTGGCCGGCGATTACCTGGACAACATCAGCCGGGAAAATTTCCGTATCGCCCACGACATCTCCAGCTATTCCTTCACCGCCTTGGCCAAGGCCGGTCTGCCGATGATGGAAGGCCGTAAGGCCGCCTTGCTGACCATGACCTATTTGGGCGCGGTACGCTACGTCCCGCACTACAACGTCATGGGTCTCGCCAAGGCCAGCCTGGAAACCAGCGTTTACTACATGGCGGCGGCGCTCGGTCCGAAAGGTATCCGGGTCAACGGACTGTCGGCTGGTCCGATCAAGACCCTAGCCGCCAGTGGCATTTCCGATTTCAACAAGTTGCTGGCCTGGGGAGAAAAACATTCCCCATTGCGCCGCAACGTGACCATCGAGGAAGTCGGCAATGTCGCCGCGTTCCTGCTCTCCGACCTAGCCTCCGGCGTCACCGGTGAAATTTCCTATGTCGATTCCGGCTTCAACTCCACGGCGGGCCTGGGGGTTGATCCTGCCGAGTAAGGCGGCAACTGGCCTGGGGTCGTTTTTCTCCGTGCAAGATTTTGCGTCCCAGCACGGAAACCCTTGGCTACAGAATGGTCTTGCCCTGACAGACACCCGGTGTGGCCCTGAAAATCGCGCAGAAGCCCTATAAGATCCTAGCCCTTGATGGAGGCGGGACCTTCTCGCTGATCCAGGCCAAGGTCCTGGACGACTTGTATCCCGGCCAGTCGGGCCATGAGGTGCTGAGCCATTTCGACCTGGTCGCCGGGTGTTCCGGTGGAGCCATCGTCGCCGCGGCGCTGTTCGATGACAAGAGCCCGGCCGACATTCTGGAACTCTTCCGCCAACGGGAAAACCGCATTCAACTCTTCTCTCCGCTGTGCTGGCATGACCGACTCATCTACCAAGCCACACGCTTGCTCAGCCACGTCGGGATCATCAAGACCCCCTTTGGCCAGCGGTTCTCCACCGATGCCAAGTTGGCGTTCCTGCATCGCGTCCTGCCCAACTTTGGCACGAAGGAGCTTCACCACGTTGGTGCATTGGTCAGCGAAAAAATTGGCCACCCAATTGAACTGATGCTGGTGACCTACGATTACGATCGCGACCGCACCTGCATGATGCGCAGTAACTGCCGCAGCCCCAGCGCCAATTTTCCGCACGGCCCAGGCCGGACTACTCTGGCCCAGGCCGCGCATGCCTCCAGCACCGCTCCGGTCAACTGGTTTCACCGCCCGGCGACTTTCCACATGCGGCGTTACTGGGATGGCGCCATGACCGGCTACAACAATCCGGTCCTCGCTGGCGTTACCGAGGCCATTGCCGCCGGCATCCCCCGCGAGTCGATTGGCGTCCTGTCGCTCGGCACCAGCACCGTTTATCCCAAACCCCAAGAAGGTGGGGGTTTTGCCGGCGATCTGGCCAAGGTTGCCAACTTGATCATCACCGATCCACCGGATGCGCACACCTTCATCGCACATGTCATGTTGGGTGGCGAACTGCCGCATGACCCCGGACAATGCCCCTGCGGCAACACTCCGGTGATCCGGATGAGCCCGGTGGTGCAGAAAGTGGTCAGCGACCGGAAACCGAACTTCGACTGGCCGCCAGGCTGGTCTGAGTCGGACATTCAGCGGCTGATCAAGATGGATATTGCCTCCACCGAAGACGACGATGTCGAGTTGATCGAGTCCCTGGCTGATCAATGGATGAGCGACATTTGGCATAACCAGGCCATTCGTGCCGGGGGCCAGTTGTTCGAAGCCATGCAGGGAAAGCACATCGACGCACCTTCCGGAGAAGCCGTTGCCTGTGAAATCGGCCATTTGCGCTATGCCGACGCCAGACAAGCCTGGCTGGCAATGTGAATCCAACGAATCCTCGCGCTCGTCGTTGACCATCGCCCCGATGCATAAACCCAAGGTATTGATCGTCAACTGTTTTTCCGACAACCATCGGGGCGCGCGCGGTAACACCCTGTTCGTGCCGCAGCCGATGACTGGCGTCGTGCTGGCGGGCCATATGCATCGCGACAAGGTCGAGGTGCGGGTGCATTGCGAATTCGCATCTGGTCCATTTGAGGATCTGACTTCATTGCGTTGGGCGGATTTGCTCGTCCTGACCGGGTTGAATCCGGCCTTTGATCGTATGCGACACATCACCGCCTACGCCCGCACCGTCAATCCGAAAATTGCGGTGGCGACGGGCGGGCCGCTGGCGAGAATCCTGCCGCGCCTGAGTCGCCGTTATTTCGATTATGTCTGCGGCGATGACGTCGAACAGATCCAGGACGTGTTGCAAGAGGTATTTGGTGCGGGGTACGCCGCCGAAAATCCCATCCCGCGCTACGACCTCGCCCGATGGATGCGGCTGGTCGGCTTCGCCGAAAGCTCAAGAAACTGCAATTTCCGCTGCGGCTTCTGCTCGATGACCGCGGAAAACCGTCCATTCACCAATATTGATCCGGACTACATCCGCCGCCAGGTAGAACTGCTTGGCTATCGGCCATGCGTGATGTTTCTCGACCAGAATTTCTATGGCGGCTCGCGCGCCAATTTCCGCGCCCGAGTTGCTGTGCTGCGACAGTTGTATGCAGAAAAAAAGATGGGGGGCTGGGCAGCGCTGGTGACTGCCGACTTCTTCAATGACCCGGAGAATCTCCGCCTCGCCAGGGAGTCCGGTTGCATCGGCTTCTTTTGCGGGGTCGAGTCGTTCAGCCGGGAACAGATCGCCGCTTACCGCAAGAAACAAAATCTGATTCTGCCCCAGGAAGAAGTCATCAGCCGCAGCCTGGAAGCCGGTCTGGTGTTTCACTACGGGATGGTTTTCGACCCCAGCGAGCGCCGCGTCGCCGACCTGCTGCAAGAAATCGAGTTTATCGTCGATAACCCGAAAATCACCCTGCCGAGTTTCATGAGTCTGGTCATCCCGCTGCTGGGCACCCCGCTTTTCAACAAACGCCTGAACGATGGTTCGATCCTGCCGAATGTCAAATTGCGCGACATGGATGGCCGCTCGGTGGTCTGCCATACCCTTGATCCGCTGGACAAGGTGGTTGAATTCGCTGCCAGAATGGACCGTGGTCTGATGCCAAAACGCAGCCTTGCCAGTCACGCCCGACGGTTTTATCAGCATTACCGGGGCAAGCTGCCCGGTTGGAGCATGGCCAGTGTGCTTACCAATTATTGGTCAATGGCCTATCCCGGCCTGGGCACCAACGGCAGAGACCGCGCCATCAAACTGCCTGCCCACGCACGGCGAAGCTACCTGGCGAGCAGCGAGCCAACCGGGACGTTGTATTCTCCAATGATCGCCATACCCGATCGCTACCGGGGGCATTTCGATCCTTTGTATGTCACCGATCACGACGGTGAGTTACATACCGACCTGCGGGATGACTTGGGTGTAAAGTTGACTAAGCTATCAGATGCAAGCACTCAATCACTGGAAGCCTCGTTCCTGCCCATCAGGTCCCTCTGAATCCGCGCCAACTGTCGGCCAAAGACCATCGCGCATGCGCTTACTCTTTTTGTTCCTTTTTACCTGCATATGGAGCCTTTCCGCCCTGAGCGGGCAGACGCCGCCGCCTGCCATGCAGGAGCTTTGGCATGCCAAACACGGCCTGGCACTCGCGCCGGGCCCGGAATTGTGGATCCGCTCGATCCAGGTAGAGGTGAATAGTCTTCCGGAAGGGTGCCCACACATTGAGATGCCGGTCATCCCCAGGGACAGACCGACACAGGCTTTTACCTATCGAGCCGAGAATGGCGATGCAGCCATGGCGCCCCTGATCCTCCTGCTGCAGGATCCGATTACCGAATTGCTGATTGTCAAAGCGACCGATGTTCGCGGCTGTATCTGGATGCATGCCTCCGGACGCAGTTTGCCCTTCAACCAGCGTGACGTTGTCAGCCCCTTCCCCAATGTTCAGCTTCCAGACTTGGCCCCCGGCACATTGGTTTCAATCGTCATTCAGGACAAGAAAACCATCCGTCCATGGCTCAAGATCGTTGACCGGAGCACCTTCGAGCGCCAGAGCACATTTATCTGGATGGGCCTGGCGGGCTATTGCTGCATTCTCCTGGTCATCATCCTGGTGGCGATTGGCTTCGACGTCTGGGAGCGCAACCGCATCGCGGCCGCCTACACGCTCTACATCGTCACCTTGCTGTTGTGGCTGCTGCAGAATTTCGGCATAGGCGCCGCCTGGTTGCCGTTTTGGCCTGCACCCGAGCATTTCGCCCTTACCCAGGCCTTTTCGGTCGCCTTGGTGGTGATGGGCATTGGCGTCGCAGTAATCGAGTTCCTCGAGCTGACGGGTCTGGCGCGAAAATTGGTTGGCGCCGCCATTGCCGCGAGCAGTTTCGCCTTTCTCAGCTCGGCATGGAGCGACTATGGCTATCAACTGGGATCGATCCTCCTGGCGTTTCTGGCCTTGTCCGTCATCGTGGTGTTGTCGAAGCGATGGATCCGCAAGGATCTTGCCATACGTCTTTTCTCCCTTGGTTTTGCCGCCACCATGCTCGGCGGAGGCCTGCAGGCGTTCACGGTCATCACCGGCGGCGAGGAACTGAATGCCCTGGCGGTATTTGCCTTTCCGCTCGGCAATCTGGTGCAGTCGATCTTCTGGCTGGCCGCGCTTGGTGTCCGTATTCGCACCGACAGGCGTGCTCTGCAGGAACGATTGATCTACGACGCCACCCATGACGCCGTTACCGAGCTGCCAAACCGCACCTTGTTGACCCGGCGTCTGGAGAAATGTCTGACTACTGCGCAAGCCGATGCCCAAGCCGAGTTTGCGCTGATGTTCCTTGATATCGATCGTTTCAAGGTCGTCAACGACAGCTTGGGGCACACCATAGGCGATCGCCTGCTGCAAAGTTTTTCCCGCCTGATCGAGGGGGTGACGCCGGATCAATGCACCATTGCCCGCTTTGGTGGCGATGAGTTCCTCATCCTCCTGGAGTTTCCCTGCAACGAGCTTGTCGCAACGCAAATCGCCACCCGGGTTCTGGAGAGGCTGCGTCTGCCAATACGCATCGACGAACGGGAAATCAGAATAAATTCAAGCATGGGCATTGTCATGTTCAACCATGCCTATACCCAGGTGGAAGATATATTGCGCGATGCCGATACTGCCCTGTACTCGGCAAAGCGCTCCGGTCGAGGCCACTTCGTGGTGTTTGAGCAGAACCTGCGCTTGCAGGCGGCGCAGCGTTTCGAACTCGAAAACGACTTGGCCGCCGCCATCAAGGACAGGCAGTTCGAGATGTATTACCAGCCAATTGTGCGGATAGCGGATAACCGGCATGCCGGCTTCGAGGCACTGGTCCGCTGGCGTCACCCAATGCGCGGCATACTGGGTCCGGGCGAGTTCATTCCGGTAGCGGAAGAAACCGGCATGATCCGTGAATTGGGACGCATGATCTTGCAACAAACCATTGAGCAAGTCGGTGCCTGGAAACAGAATGGACTTTGGCAAGCTGGCTGGTACGTCAGCATCAATGTTTCCGGCGATCAGTTGCGCGAGCAAGCCTTGGCGGACGATATACACCTCATGCTGTCGGCAAGCGCGGCCGAAGCCGGCGATATACGCGTGGAATTGACGGAAACGGCGGTGATCGCCAACATCGACGTTGCCAACAATGTCCTGCCAGAGCTATGCGCGCGCGGCATCGCGCTTTGCATGGACGACTTCGGGACGGGATATTCCTCGCTCAGTTACCTGAGCAACCTGCCCTTCAACGTCCTGAAAATCGACAAATCGTTCATCGATGAAATCGCCACACTGGAAAGGCAACGGATCCTGGTGCAGACCATTCTCGCCATGGCCGAGGCAATGAATCTGCTCGTGGTGGCGGAAGGTATCGAAGACGCCGACCAATTGGCCATCCTGGCCGGTTTGCGCTGTGGCTATGGCCAGGGCTACCACTTCGCCAAACCCATGCCTGCGCAAATGGCTTCCGAGTGGCTGCGCGAACACGAAAAATGAATGCAAGAGAAGAATACTTACGGCTACCCCGGTAGGGCGAAAAACGCAGTTTCGGCATAGCAAAAAATGCAGCGCCTTCCGCCCTGTGTCGTCTGTACTCGCGGTGGAGAACGTCTAAAGTTCATCCACCCTACGAGAGACCATCATTCTTGGTCATCAACATGTCGTGGTGTTAGTTGCTGACCAGCACCGCGACGCGGCCGTAACGCCTGAGTTGCGGGTCACCGAACGGGCCGACTTCCATCTTCCCGGACTGGATGCCGGCGTTGAGCAATGCTTGACGAACGATTTCAGTTCGTTGCGGATCGCTGCCGTCGATGCCAATGCGGCGGGTCTGGTGAGCGTTGACGTACTTCGCGATATCGCCGGCCATGCGTCGGTCGTAATGCAGGATATCGTTGCTGTTGCCATTGAAGGTGTAGTCCCAGAATCCGCTCCAGGCGCCGACATACATCGCCATCGGACCACGCTCGCCGGTCGGTCCGACCGGGCCTTGCGGACCTTCCACGCCAGGACTGCCAGCCGGACCGACGGCGCCATACAACTCGGCGCTTCCTTGGCTACCGGCATAGCCTGCGGAGCCCTGAGTCCCGGCGCCGCCGGCAGCCCCAGTAGCACCCGTCGGGCCGGCCGTGGTCGGTCCTTGCGCGCCGGTGAGGCCGATATTGCCTTGCTCGCCCATCGGGCCAGCCGGGCCACGCGCACCCACAGGCCCGGTCTAGCTCATACCCTGGGCGCCAGTCGCGCCGATGACGCCTTGCGCGCCAGCCGGACCGGCGGGGCCGGTGTCACCGGTCCGCCCCATGACCATGACGCCTCTGGCACCTGCATCGCCACTGGGGCCTTGCATGCCGGAAGGACCAACCGGGCCGGTCGGGCCGGCTGGGCCGGCGATTGCCATGCCGGGCGCGCCGACATCGCCAACCGGGCCACGCACGCCGGCAGGACCGCTGGGCCCCTGGGCACCGGCTGGACCGGTGTAATCAGAAGCGGAATAACGGGGCGTAGGCTGGGTGCTGCAGCCGGCCAGGGCAAACGTCGCGGCCACCGCCAGAAACAGCGGACTCTTGAGCAAATTGCTGAATTGAATTGAATTCTTCATGGTGATTCCTTGATTGCTTTGACAGACATCGGTAACGCGGGCAGCGTGCCAAGTGGGGCTCGCGTGATCTACGGAAGATCCTTGACAGCAACAATTGCATGCATTCGGTAGGATCTGCATCGACTCTATGCCGCGCCGCTCGCCAGCACTGTGCGCTACCGTCCATAGACTGGCTTTTAACGGGTCGATGATGAAAACAACTGCATCGTCGGCTGTCTGGGAAGGTCACAGCCAGTACGCCCAAATCCGGGCGAAGAGCTCCTTCATGCGCGGACCGAGCGGGCGCTGCTGCCATGCTTCCAGCGTGATCGCGTCGGATGCCGCCAGATCCTTGGCAAACATCGTCTGAACCTGCTTGCCAAACTCGGTACCCAGTACCACCGCGTTCAACTCGTGGTTATGCAGGAAGCTGCGCCAATCCAGGTTGGTCGAGCCGACCGTGGCCCAGACCCCGTCGATCAACGCCGTCTTGGCATGCAGGATTACCCCGCGCCGCTCGTAGATCTTCACTCCCGCCCGCAACAGCCGTTCGTAGTAGTTGCGCCCGGCGTGGAATACCAGCCAGGAATCGGTCTTGCTGGGCAGGATCAAGGTCACTCCGACGCCGCGCCGGGCGGCGGCTTCCAGGGCGTCGAGCAACTGCGGATCGGGTACGAAATAGGCATTGGTCAGGTGCACGCTGGTCTCAGCACTGCCGATCGCGGAAAGCAGCGTGGCATAGATGAGGCTGTAGGGCTCGTCGGGGGAACTGCCGATTGCCCGCACCACCTCATGGCCAGCGATCTCCGGGGCTGGAAAGTAGTTCTTCGCCGCCAGTGACTTGCCTTTCTGGTTTTCCCAGGCAGCCAGGAAAAGTTTCTGAAACTCGGCCACCACCGGCCCGCGCAGGCGCAGGTCGGTATCGCGCCAGGCCAGGCCGATGTCGGCGCCATCCTTGGGTTTGCCGCGTGAACCATGGCGGAACGAGCCGCCCGAGTAAACGCTGCTGATGTTGATGCCGCCCAGGAAGGCGGTGCTGCCATCGACGATCAGCAACTTGCGGTGGTCACGCTGATTCAACTCCCATTCCTTGCGTGTCACCGCGGGGTTGATGGGATTGAATTCGAGCACGTCGATGCCGCTGTCGGCCATTTGCTGGAAGAAGGCCGTGGGCGTACCCAGGGTGCCGACGCTGTCGCGGATGAGATTGACCTGCACGCCTTGCCGTTGCTTGGCGATCAATGCCTGGGCACAACGCTGGCCTACCTCGTCATCGTCGAGGATGTAGGTTTCCAGGTTGATGTGGTCGCGGGCCGCCTGGATGGCCGCGTACATGGCCTGATAGGTGGCCGGCCCGTCCTGCAGCAATTGCACCTGGTTGCCGGTGGTCAGCGGACTGCCGACAATCACCTCCTCGATGGCCAGGTGGCGTTCGAAGATACCGGTTTCCTGGCCGCGGCTTGCCAGGCGGTCGAGGATCGCCTGGCTCCTGGCGGGCGACAGCGGCCCGCGCGACCCTTCCAACTGCACGGGCGGGCCAGGTCGGCGAGCCAGGTCGGGAACAATGGTGGGCAGGCTGCTGCATGCGATCAGACCGAACAGGGCGACCAAGCCCGCCAAGCCCGGCGCAAGCCAAGCTCGCCAGCACGGCGGCGTAAAGTCCGAGGCGAACATCCGCCATCGCTCAATAGATCACGCGCCCGCCCGCCGTCGATAACCAGCCGATCGGGCGCCAGGGAGGCTTCACAACCGGCCCATCAACAGCAGCACGATGACGATGATCAGGATCAAACCCAATCCCCCACTGGGGCCGTAGCCCCAATTCTTGCTGTGCGGCCAACTCGGAATGGCGCCGATCAGCATCAGGATCAGAACGATCAGTAGTATGGTGCCCAAGCTCATGGCTATCTCCTCGATATCGATTAATTAGCGGGTGGGGTGGCCGGCTGGGGCGGTACCACGATGACCGTGGTGGTCTCGCCGGGCGTACCGGTCGCACCCTTGTTGCCCTGGTCTCCCTGCATGCCGGTCGCGCCAGGCA
>SXGT01401614.1_pt1 | contig 10503 bp, 15 predicted proteins | sample 3176221 | NCBI WGS metagenome assembly SXGT01 (sample SAMN11356862, study PRJNA531348) | freshwater metagenome | isolation source: freshwater sample F1-120 | place: China: Fuxian Lake, Yuxi | collected 2017-12-25
GTTACAAGCAACGCCTGTTGTACCGCTTCCCATAAATAGGTCAAGAACCACACCACCTTTTGGCGTCACCATCTTGATTAGATACTCCATTAGGGCGACAGGTTTGACTGTTGGATGATTGTTTGATTTGTCCAGACCCTCGTTCCGCTCTCCCTTGCTTGCCTTTGCCGTGTAGATGATGGACTTGAAGAACCTTTCACTTTCATTAGGAAAGCACTCTTTTACTTCATCACTTCCATCGTGGATTAGGTTGGCTGGGAAACGACCAGTAACAGTATTTTCTACTTCTTGTGGTTTCGAATTATCATCGTGCATTACACCCAAGCTACTCATACCTTTATTTGTTCTTTCTTCATTCCCCACTCTACTCCCATCCACATCTATCCCACCTGTTCCATACTTTAATACATTTTCTGCTACTGTCTTTTCTTCTAAAGGTTTTCGTGCCATACAAATTGGCTCGTGTGCGGGTTTAAGTGCTGTTCCCCAACCTTCCCAAGCGGAAGTGCCTTTGGTTCTTGTAAACTCCTTATTTCGGTGTTCTTCTATAAATTCTTGATTTCTTTCTCCTGCCGCCACTGTTCCACCAAGAGAACTTTTACTTTTACCTACCACATCCCTTTCTCGTTCTATTCTTTCAACAAGTTCATCAACCCATTTGGGTATTTCTGTTTTTATGTATGGTTTTAAAGTTGCCCATATTTCGGCTGTTGGGATGGCTGGCTGTTCTTTTGCTGTCAAATAATGCGAACCCATAAAAGAGTTCGTGATTTTGTTTATTTCTCCAGCAGTCATTCCTGTCGTTCTCATCCATTCGGTAAATTTTTCTTTTCTTCCTGTTTCACCAGCAATCTTATCCACTGCCTTACCTATATTCAAAGATTTTGGAAATCCACTTCCATATACCCATTCAATCATATCCCTTATCTCAAACCCTGCGTCTTCAATCGCACAAGCCATTCTGTGATAAGTGCGAGTCCCTCCAAATGCAAGCAAGTGTCCGCCCGGTTTTAATACTTTTAAGCATTCTTTCCACATTTCAACATTATAGGTTATGCCAGTGTTATCCCATTTCTTGCCCATAAATCCTAATTCATACGGTGGGTCAGTTACAATACTATCAACGGAGTTATTATTTAACTCTTTTAGTTTATCCAAACAATTTCCTTGCATAAGATCAACCATTAACATCTTTAAAATTTCATCCAGCTTGTTTTTTGCTTGTTGTAAAATTTATTTTTTAGATAATTTTGTTTTACAAACGGTTTTGGTTTTTCAATTACTGTTACTGGCGAAGAATTTATTACAGGAATTTTTTTTTGTATTTTTATTTTTTCGGATATTTTTTCTATGTTTGGATTTAACATTGTGTAAGCTGCAAGTGCATAAACTTCACAGTCAAGTGCCTCGTTGCGTGTCCGGATTTTAGTCCAAACTTTTGTAGCCACTCCCCTATTAAATTTAGTAACTTGTTTTTCGGCTGTAAGTTCTCGAAAATAATCGTTATCACATTTTCGATTGAAGTGCATATAACCCGGTCCGAAGTCATCAATATTCAATCTTGCATAAATAAGTTCCTTGCAAGTATCAACTCCAATTGGAAAAAGTAAAACCCGGTACTTGGAGCGCGAATTTGGTTTTCCAATAATAGCACGTCCCATTCCCGCCATTCCTTTGATTGCGTAAATTCTGCGAACGTGACGCGGTTTAACAAACTGATATACGTTTTGCGTAAAGTGACCCCCGGAATCTATAAAAGTTGAACTAATTGGAATCCTTAAACCATTTTCGCATTCGTATTGTTTGGAAAGTAATTTGTCTAACTCTTGCCAAGTTTCATTTTTTGCCGGACTGCCAGCAATTATTTTGTAGTCAATAAAATAACTTTCATCTTGTGCAGACCATCCTTTGACTAAAACACAAATACGATCATCTTGTATATCAACTCCGGCTGTAAGTAGCGCAACACCTTCCGGGATTAAATTATAATCTTCAACTCGTGAAGCTAATTTAACATCGGAAACTGTATTCGTTTCTGCCTCTTCAAAACTTTCGCCAAGTGAAGTATTAATCCATACGCGCAAAGTTTCAATTCGTTTTTTTGATTCCAAAAAGTTTTCAACTGTTTCGCTCCAATCAATCCAAGTTGAATAAAGTTCGTTAATATGAAATCCTTGATGTTTTATTTGTTCCGGATGTTCAGAGCGCCATTCCCCTTTTAAAACTATTTTTGATTTATCACGACTTTTAATTTGTTGATTGCAATGTTCGCATTGATAAGTTACATCCTTTATATTTTCTTTTTTAAAAATAATATTTTTCCATTTTAAAATTTGGAATGCACCGCAAAAAGTACAAGGAACGTGAAAATAGTTTTGCGAACTTTCTTCAAAACTTTGTTCAATACGGCTTGCACCTTTAACTGTTGGAGTTGAAACCATTATTATTTTACGATTATAAAAAGTTGTGGTTCGCTTTATTGCAAGTTTAACTGGATCACCTTCGTTTCCGGCTGATGGTGGAAAACGATCTACTTCATCCAAAAGTAAAATTGAAATTGGTCGCGATGCTAAACTACTTGGCGAATTTGCACCGGCAACTGTTACGTGACCACCGGGAAATTTTTTATGTAAAATTGTATTTGATTTGTCTTTTGATTTATTTTTTTCATCAAATAATTTATATAAAACATCTGTATCTCGAATCATTGGTTCAAGTCGGTCTTTTGACCAGCTTGCGCTCATTTCCAAAGTTGGATGCACTACAAATATTGGACGCGGATCATAACAAATGTAATAACCAATAATGTTGTTTATTATTTCAGTTTTGCCAACTTGCGCAGATGTCATTAATGTAATTTGGCTTGTTAATGGATTTGAAACCGCATCCATCATTCCACGTTGATATTCAGCGACCGAAGTATTCCATTTTCCCGGCTGACTTGAACTTTCATTTGATAAAATTCTAAATTCATCTGCCCAGCTTGAAACTGTAAATTTCGGTGGTGGTTCAAAAAGAAAATGTTTATCCGGAATTAATTCCGATTCAATAAATTTATTTTCTATTTGATACATTTTTTAGTTCCAATAATATTTTATAAATTTCTTTTTCGAGATAATTTTCAATTTCTATTGTTGTTGAAAGTGATTGTAAGTTTGTTGACAACCTTTTTGGTATTGACAACAATTTTTGTTTTACAGCAATAAATGCTTTTTCAATTAATGATGAAAATTCAGACACCAGCATAATTTCTTTTTGCTTTTCTGCTATCGAAAGTTCTTCGTGCATTGCTTTTGCAATTAAAAATCTGATCCGAGCTTTTTTTTCTGTTTCAGTACCGTGTTTGCTTTCGTTCAATTCCGACTCCAAAGTTTTAATTCTCCAGTCGCAACATTTAACAAAGTCGTATTGATTTAAACCTTCTTTTGGCATTCCATAATCTTGAGCCATTTTCCGGATATGTCGCGGAGTAACCCGGAAAAAGTTTGCAAGTTCGATGTCGTTAAGCGTTTTATTCATTTCAATACAAATTAGTTTAAATGAGTTTTGTTAAGTTTAAACAAGAAAGGTATATAAGTTGCCATTTTTAAAGTTATTGTTCGTTATAGCGTAATTTTGATTGTTTAGTGGCATATTTAAAGGATTGGTGGTTTTTAATTTTTGTGCATTATCTAAAAATATTCGTCGCTTGCGAAAGACCCACAAAGAAAACCGGTGGAAGTACCTTTTAAATATTGCGTTTTTATTTATTAATTTCACTTTTATATGCTTCAACAAACTTGGATTGAAAATGTTTTGATGTTAATTCACTAACAATTTTTTTAAAGTCAAATCTTTTTTTGTATTTAATTTTTTTATCAGTAAATAAAATAAACGGTTCAATCTTTTTATTTTTGCGCTTATATATTCCCGGTTGTGCCAAATGTTTTGTTCTTGCAGTTATAGGAAAGCTGGTAAACAACTTACCTTCTAATTGTTTAAACTTATTTAAATTCATATTTCCCGATGCATTTCGCAGACCTTTAGCTGATACTGTTTGCATTAGTGCGCCAATGATATTCTTACTCTTCATTTTAATCTCACTTGGTCGATCTTCTCTTTCAATGCCTAATATGTGTGGTGCTAATATTCGTTGACCAAGTAATTTGTTTAAACCAATTGCAACTGCTGGATTCGTTTCAGTTGCTTTATCAGATATTGCAAAAGCATTATCAATTAAATATTTTGTAGGTTTGTCGAATACTTGCGGCATAATCATTTTTAAATCCTTTTCAACTGCAAATATTGTTTTGTTTAATGAACTTTTAATAATTGTTGGAATTTTCTTTTTGTACTTTTCATCAATGTATTTTATTAAATCATTAATGTTTGATGTTAAATTTATTTCCATTATTGTTTTCCTTTCAATCCAATTATTAAATATGCTTCTTCAACTGTTCGTACATTGTAGCAACAACCCATCCATTTAGTTTGCCACAATTCTTCGTGCTTGGTTAGTTTGTTTGATCCATCTTTTATTTCCATCAAATAATTTTTGTATCGATAACCAACTAATAAATCCGGACAACCTTTGCCAATGCTTGCAATTGATTGTACTGTTGCACCAACTAATCGTAATGCTTCAACTATTTTTGTTTGATTGTTATCTATTTTTTTATAAGCCATTTAAATACTTCCGTGAACATCAATGTAAATATGATCGTTAATATTTTTTCCACGTACAGTTTCATTTTCGCGCTTTGGAGTTAGTTCAATCTTCAATGTTCCAAGATCAGTTGGATTCATTGCGCTATCGACTATGTAGCTAATTTTCCCGGACTCATAAGCATTTAAAAAACTTCCAGTCCTACCAAATAAAACTTTCCTGTGCCGGAGTTTAACTGATCCATTTCCATTTGTTAAATATAAACGTGAAGTCATTCCTAAACTTTTTTTATGATCGTGTCCCATTAAATATAGATCCGAGTCGGCAGCTTCTAACATTTGTTGAACTCTGTTTAAACTTCCACCAACTAACCTTGCTGCTCCCATACCGTGATGCGCCCACAAATCAATTGAAGCGTTAATTGTTTTATTCCCAACTTTCTTTTCAAATGCTAATCGTACAAAACCGCTTACGCCTAAATATTTACATCCTAAAAGTTCTGCAAGTTTTTGTGTGGTTGTAGTTCCATTTTGAAATTCCCCATAATGATTGCCCTCAATTAATCCAATTAACTTTCCTTTCATAAAGTTTAATTCCTTTGCTAATCGCAAAGTATTTTTCATATATAAATCTTCTATTGTTTGAATTGTTGATTCGTGCAATGCCCGGTCTTGCAATAAATACCGCTCACTTGTAGAAGCCAAATCATCATAATCTCCCATCCCTAAAAAATAGCAATTCGGTTTCTTTGATGCCCATTCTAAAAATTCTATCCACTTATCAACAGCACACATTGAACTCGATCTGTGTATATCTCCAAATGGAATTAAATAAATTGTTTCATTGTAATTTGTAAAAGGTATTGTATATCTATAAGTTTCAAAAATCCCGGTCGTTTTCATTAATTACTTTTCCCATTTAAATTTATTAAATTTGACAAACCAATTGGCACACTTGTAACCTTTTGAGCATAGTTTGGACACTCGGAAGTGTAACAGACACCGCCATCAGTTAAATTTTGATTACAGCTACTGCATTTGCGAACTTTAATATTAAATACTTCCGCAACCTTATTATTTTTATAATTATTACTTTTCAATTCAAAAATCCCCCGCCATCCATTAGTTATTGATTCATTAATCATTTTAATGGCAACACTAACTTCAAAGCCAGCTAATTTTGTTAATAACTTTTCTTCGCTCATATCAGTTAATTTGTGTTTGATTTGCTTTCGATGTTCTTTAAACTCATTCCAAGCATTATTAAATAAGGTATTTTCTAAATGTTTAAAGTTATTAACATTAAAATTTTTAACACTCCCTTGTTTTACATTATTATCATTATTATCATTATTGTTTGTGTTCAGTTGTTGTTCAGTTGTTGTTACATTGTTGTTCAACTTACTGACACGAATATTATTTTCATTATATTTTATTATGCTTATAATTGAAAATTTGTTGTTCGTTTTTAGAGTTATCAATCCCAAGTCGGACAAATATCTAATTCTTCTATAAACAGTTGATGGATTTATTTTTAAATCATTAGCAATTACATACCTTCCGGAAATAAATGATCCCCTATCAATTTCAATTTCAGCGTGGTTAAATATGAATTTTTTAGTTTTATGATTACATTTTAACAAGCAATAGATAAAAAGCTGTAACAATTCCGGATGCAAAATTAAACTATTTTCGAGCAGTTTTCTTTTTAGAAATACAAAACCATTATCCATTTTTTTTATCAGTTTAAAAATATGCCGGTATGCTAAACCTTTTCCGGCTCAAGTTTATAGGAGTTTTTATCCGATTTTGTTGATCGCCCGGACAAGGAGTAATTAACATTTTACCCATTATGATAGCGAGTTAAATTAATTCCATTTGTGAATGATCAAATTTTTTTTCGATTGCTCGTGCCGTTTCAAACATATCTGCCGCTCTACTTCTCAAATGATTTACCGTGCTTTCTATTTCGTAATAATGATTACAGTAAAAATATCCACCATCCCCCGATCCAATCGGCTCGCCGTGTATTCTTAAATTGTGAATTACATCTCTAATTTTTGAGCCATTGCATTTATAAATTTGCTCCAAAGATTTACTTGTAACTGGATTATCCGAGTTGTGATGTTTTATACGATTTAGCAGCAACAAAGTTAAATTCAAATCGTTCATAGTTACGTCCTTTTTATAAATGGATTGATTGCTTCGCTAAATTTACTCCAATCGTTTATTTCTACTTGGCCAACTTTTATTTTATCCGGTTTAATAAAATTTTTATCATACTCAACTTCTATCCCATTTTGTTTCATCCAGCAAAAATTCATTTTGGGATTTTTAGTTGATGGAGTTACTCCAATTTCAACCGGCTCTTTTATGTTTATATTTTTCAATCGCGAAAAAAACGAATATGAAAACCAACCTTGCTCACTAAAAGTTATTGAGTTATGCACATCTTCATCCCAACAAAAACTGATACAAATTTTTTTAGTTTTCTGTCCCTTGTATTCATCTTCGTTTGCATAGATATTAAAAATTTTTCCAGTTAAACTTTTTAACTGTTCTCCGGTTTTTGTGTAAACAAGTTTTCCTTCTTTTGGTCGAAAGTATTTTTTACTGTGTTCCATTTATTTTTTACTCCATTTAATTTTAGTTGGTATTTCTATTTCTTTTGGTTTTATACTTGCAAATTTTCTTTTCCATAATTGATGAGCATTTACAAAACTTTTAAAGTCATTTTTTAATTCTAAATTTGTTCTGTAATAAGTTTGCAAACCTTCAATCCCGGACTTCGTACTGGCGTTTGTATGTATAATCAATGCACCCATAAGTCCCTTAATTTTTAATGCATTAACGTATGCGCTGACTTGTAAGTAATGATCATCATCAATATTTTTTCCACTCTTTAAATCAACCACGTAAAACCCTTTTTTCAATTTTAATTTCTTTGCACCGGATACCTCATACTCCCCATCTTTTTTTATTTCAATCAAATAATCTAAAGTCCCGGCATACTCATATTTTTCATTGTAGATAATTTTTTCAATTTCCAATATTTCCGGATTGACTAATTCCATCCACTTTAAAAATTTATATACTTGCAACATTTCATCTTGGTTTGGAATTAACATTCCTTCGTTGTATCCCTTTAAATCACTTAAACTTGGATCAAAATGAATTTCATATCCTTTACATAAATTTGCGCAAGCTAAATGTATTCGGCTTCCCCTGTTCGCTCCCTTGTTCATTCGTTCATCAGCAACATCGTTACCTACATCGCCACGCCACCGGTTCAAAATTGGTTTATTAGTTACATTCAGAATAGTTGTTACGCTTGGAAAATATTTTACTTCCCCTTTAATTTCCAATTTATAAAACCGATCATCAAACCAATCAATTTTAGTTATTTTAGATTTTAATTTTTTAACTAACTCCATTTAGAAAATGCTCTCCTATTCCAACCTTTTAAAAATTTATATTGAACTTCGTTAGCGCGACAAATAGTTGCGTAGTGATAAACCTGTAATTTTTCAATTTTTTTTAATAGCAATTCTGAATCACTATAATTGATTGCAGTCAAAGTTACACTCCCAATCAAACCATCAACCGGTACTCCAATTGCTTCTTGCACAATTTTACAAGCACGACTGACTCCCATATTGACGGCTATGTCAAATATTTTCCAGCGAAGTGAATCGTTTAATACTTGTTCCAGCTTCAATTTGTCGTAATAATCTTGCTTGTAAATTTCAATTGCTTCATCCTGTGTTATTTTAGTTAAATCAATTTTTGGATAAGCGCGTTGGCTAATTCCATAACGAGTAGTTCCACCGGCATCATTTGCAACCGTATGAAGTAGCGAACCACCTTCAAATTCATTAATGGTTTTTAAAATGATTTTTTTATACGATTCCATTTCAAATAAATTTTCATTGATAAAATTTTGAAGTAACAAAGTAACAGCGCAGATTGCCACGATTTTGATCCTGTAATTCTTTTTAAACCATTGTCTTCGAGTTCGCATATATATATCCCAAATGCTTTTTGAATTGTTATTAAGGTCATAATTGCTCCTCACGATCCACTTCATAACAAAGATGATTGAAATAAGTTATGTCCGCTCCACATTCTAAACATCGATCCATTCGGTCCAGTTCTTCACTACAAGCTGGACACGGTCTTGAATTTTCTTCTATTATTTTAAATGAATCAATATTTTTATTCTCGCCGTTCATAATTTTTTTTAAAATTGAATTAAACATTTTAACTCCTTTTTTATTTATGGTTTAAAAAATTTATTTTTAATTTATAACCTTCATCAACAAAATTACATTCAACAAATAATCGTTCTTCTTCGTAAGTTGTTGGAGCATTTTTACCTTCCAACCAATTGTAAATAGTAGTGACACGAACGCCCAAACGCGAAGCCAAATATTCAAGTGAATAACTTCTATTTGCAGTCATCAACTTTTGTACCGCTTGTCTATAAATATCGTGGCGTGTGCCGTCCCTATGCGCTCGAATCATTTGAGTTACTAAATTAGTTTTTACCATACCAATTTATTGGATTGATAAATTTTTTTAAACTTATTAAATTGGTATGAATGAAATCAGAAAAAAGAAATAACATCCCCAGCGCAAAATGTGGAGTTGAAATATTCAACCCAACATTTGTATTAAGTAGGACAGTAAAATTTAAAACAGGATTTTTTAGAACTGTAAAATTTTTTTCTTTGCTAAAATCTGAAAAAAATAAAGTAAACTTTTTAAAAAAGTTATGGCGGTTGTACCTTACATATATTATGTACTTAAAACGATCTGCTTTTAAAGTTGATTGTTTTCCTATATACATTTGTTTGAATATATATTCTAAATAATTAAAAGTCAAGTACTTTTATATGTATTTTTTTTTCAGCTAATTTTGGTACAACTAACCCCATTCAATCACTAATAAAAGGAGTCCAAAATGTACTGCAAACCATTAAATGATGCCCAGTTACAAGATTTAAACTTTCAAAAGTTTGATCTTATGCCGGATCAAGTTGTTAACTTGGTTTCAAACTTTCGCACTCGGTACGGGAATACTCGGTTTATATTTTTACTGAATTGCTTTGAATCCGGGAAAACAACAACCGAAATTTCAACTGAATTTAAAGTGTCGCGCCAGCAGGTTTATAATTGGCGCAATAATTTTACAAAACGAATCCACAAGCGTACTGAACTAATTAAAAAATATTGTGATTTGATTGATGAATATAAATTTGAAAGCAATCGAATAATTATTAACTTGGATAATAAATAAAAATATGAAACAATTGTTTTATGTAATTCTTTTTTTATTTTTAATCATTACTTTCGGATGTGATATACTTTGTCCCGGCGAATATTCTGATGAACCCGGACCACCTTACGGCACAGCAAATAACAAAAATATTTATATTGGACAAAACGGTTATAAAACTATAACTTATATTTATTATTGTTTGTCGAGCAAAGGTAACAAATATGTTTCAGCAACTTATACAAGAAAAACAAATTGTTCTTCTTGGGAAAAAACTTCAGAATATACTTCAAACGGAATTTGTGATGATTAACTACCAACAAGACCAAGAAGTAATCCAATCAGCAAAGTAACTCCACTAATTATTCCTGTTGTTTGCCAATCAGTTACTGCTATTGTAACAGAATCTTTAATTGTAATTGTTTTAATAATTTGTTTTGGAAGGATTAAATCTAAATTCAAATCTCTATTTAATGGATTGTACTCAACTTGTAGTGAGCCACTTGGTTGTAAGTAAAAAGTAGTATCAATAGGACTTAAAACAAAGTTAAGTAAATTTGCTAAACTATCTTTCTGCAAAC
>SXGT01697922.1_pt1 | contig 10502 bp, 8 predicted proteins | sample 3176221 | NCBI WGS metagenome assembly SXGT01 (sample SAMN11356862, study PRJNA531348) | freshwater metagenome | isolation source: freshwater sample F1-120 | place: China: Fuxian Lake, Yuxi | collected 2017-12-25
AGAATTGAAGACCAGCGGGCTAAAGCCAGCGGCTCATTCGAAACCCGATATCACGACATCCCCTTCCCGCTTACAATCGAATCGTGCCATCCATGGATTCAATCAGTATCGCTGTCGTTTCGTCCGCCCTGTCGACTGACCCGCGTGCCGCGGTGAAGCTGGCTCGTGATAACGGGTTCAGTGGATTGCAGTTTGACGTCTTCAGTTCCTCGATTGATCTCACCACCCTTTCGCAAACAGGTCGGCGGGAATTTCTGCATTCGCTGTCTGCACAGGAACAGCAATTGTCATCACTCGCGTGCGACGTAGGGCCGAAGGGGATCGGGCCGGGGGCGGATGTGGATCGATTGTTGGCGCAGTTCACGAAAGCGCTCGACACGGCGCGCGGATTGCGCTGCGCGACTGTTTCCGTGGAAATTGGACCATTGCCCGAACCACCGTTGGCGGAAAAACCGCGCCCAAAAGTGACCGCGGAGATGGCGGGGATTTTGATCCTGCCATCTTTTTCTGCAGCCCCCCCACCACCGGTCGCGCCGTCGCCGGTGATCGACCCTGCGTGGCAAAACGCGGTCGATGTCGCGATGAGCGCCATCGCGGGCGTCGCGGATCGGTTCGGCGTGGTGCTGGCGTTTCGGTCGGAATTGTCGTCGCTGCGTGCGCTGGTTCACGCGGTGCGCGGGCCGGGGTGTCCGTGGTTTGGGGTCGATCTGGACCCGGTTGCGATCTTGCGCGACAGTCTCGCGAATGATGAAGCGTTCGATTTGCTAGGCGATCTTGTCCGCCATGTGCGCGGGCGCGATGCGAACAGTGGCGCGGAACGACGGACCAAGCCACAGCCGATTGGTCGCGGGGATGTGAAGTGGGATGAGCTACTTCGCGATCTGGACGCTGGTGGTTATCACGGGTTCATCACGATCGACCCGAATGAATTGGCGGACCGGGTGGGGGCAGCGGTTCAGGGATTGAAACGGTTGAAGGGGAATGCGAAGTGAGAATTCTCTTGCTCCTCTCCCATGTACCCATGGGAGAGGCTGGGTGAGGGTGATTTTGAATTACCTGGTACACGGTCCATGGAGATGAACCGTGTATAAATCCTACAATCTGAAACGCGAAATCACCCTCACCCCACCTCTCCCGGAGTACCGGGAGAGGAGTAAGAGTTTCCCTCTCCCCCCTGAATCCTTATTATCTCGCCGCTCATGGCTGAAAGCAGTCCTGCGACGAAAAAGCCGAAGAAACCGCGTAGCGAGGTGGTTGACCGCCTGGTGTATGTGGCGTTGCGCATCATCACCGCGACGCTGCACTGCTTCCCCGTCAACGACAACCTGCAGTCAGCGAAATGGCTCGGGTCGATGATCTACCGCTTCGACCGCAAACACCGCGAGCGTGCGCTGGCGAACCTCAAGCGCAGTTTCCCAGAGTTGCCGCAGGCGGAGCGCGAAGCACTGGCGGAGGCGTCGATGCAGGAGCTGTTCATGCTCTTCGTCGAAGTGCTTTTTACGACCCGCCTGATTCGCATCGATACCTGGCAGCGGTACATCTCACTGGAAAATTTCCAGCCGGCCCTTGATGTGCTCCTTCGCAGGAAGCAAGGCGTTATTGTGCTGACGGCCCATTACGGCAACTTCGAAATCCTCGGTTACCTGATGGCGGTCCTCGGCCTGCCCACCGCCAGTGTCGCAAGACCGTTGGATAACAAGTATGTGAGTGAATGGCTCTTCGGTGTTCGCGAAAAACTGGGTCAGCGGATCATCACGAAAAAGGGCGCGACCGAAGAAGTGGTCGAAGAACTCGAAAAGCACGGCACGGTCGCTTTCGTCGCAGACCAGAACGCGGGCGCCAAGGGTGTGTTCGTCGATTTCTTCGGCAGGAAAGCCAGCACGTACAAATCCATCGGCTTGGTCGCGATGCAGTACGAAGTGCCAATCGTCATCGGTTACGCCCGCAGGGTCGCCGACCGGTTTCAGTTCAACGCGGGTGTGCAGGACATTATTTATCCGCAGGATTGGAAGGAACAACCGGACCCGCTGCGATACATCACCCAGCGATACACGACCGCGATCGAGAATGTGATCCGTGTCGACCCTGGGCAATATTGGTGGGTGCACCGCAGGTGGAAGACGAGGCCGAAGGGGGAAACGCCGGAAGCGTTTGATTGAGAAAATCCCGCGACAAGTCGCGTCGGTTCATAGGCACATCACCATGAAGCGACGCGACTTGTCGCGGGATCTTTGGTCCGAAAGATTCGGGTCGATCAGGCTGCCTGCAACAACAATCCTGTGCGTCCACCCCAGCGCAACTTGCGGTACGCCTGCACGGTCACACGACCCGATTGCACGAGCGTCTGCAAACTTTCCGCAGACATATCCGATTGGTCGACGATCAAACGCAGCTGCGGCAGGCTGTGGGCATCGATGCCGAACTGTGGCATCGCCATCGCGACGAGGCCGCGGTTTTCGATCAGCCAGGCGTAGGCTTTTCCGACCAGTTGCAGGTCACCCAAGCCGCGACGGGCGCAGGTAAGCAGCACGAGATTGTGATTGCGATCGACCGCGAGCCGGGCGTCGGGCAGCATCGGTGGGCGGACGGGGCATTCGACCAGTGAACCGGCTTCATGACGGCAGATGGAGGAGAGCAACGCGCCGGCGCTGTCGTCGCCATCCACCAGATCGACCACATCGTCGACGGCCTCGTTGGAAGTGAGATTCATTGGGATTACCGGGTTGATGGTTTCGTTCTGGATAGGGGTCACAGGTGGCGTGATGCGCATCGTCGGGACTGGCGCAACGGCGGCCAGAGTTGGGGTCATCGGGAGTTCGATGTCGGCAATATGCCGGACAGCTTCGATCTTTTCTTCGACCGGTTCGACACCGAATTCGGGTTGAATCGAGACTAGAAAGCTGCTGACGATTTCCCACTGGGCGCTCGACGCCATCTGACCTTTATCGTGGGTCGGGCGGACGCTCATGATGAGATGCTCGGCGACCTCGGCGGTCTGGAGGACGCGTGGGTCGGACGAGATCGGCCAATGCAGGAACTGGCGGCAGACGCTCCACAACTTCTGGTAGACCCGCTCGGCCTCGGCGTCATCGTCCGCGAACGTCGCCAAACCAAGTGTCGGCGCACCGGGCAGGTCGCTGGTGCCTTCGGGGCTCGGGCGGAAGAGATCGGTCAGACTTTTGATCGTGCGATAACAGCTGACGACCCCATCATGGTCGCAGGTGCTGAGCATCACCCAACTGTCGATCAGCCGCAGCACTGCGCGGGCTTCGGGTGTGCGTGGGCTGGGCAGAAGCAGCAGCCAATGGGCGACGTCCGCGTGCAGTTCGTTGATCGCGTCGGCGATGTGCGAGAGCTCGTACGCTTCACTTGGGCAGACAGCGTCGACCTGCTCCTGCGCAAAATCTGGCTCGCCGGGCGTCAGTGGTTCGAAGCTCATCAACCGGAATTCATTCGCGTCCAGTTCGATCAAGCCGACCCGCCCTACTTTTGCAGCCAGGTGACGGGCGTATTGTTTCACGCGTTCGTGTTGTGAACCGTTCAAGTGCGAAGCGAGCACCGCGGTGACGGGGACTTTGCGGAGTTGGGAGTCGTCCATGACGATCGGATCAGCGGCTTCCGCCGCAGCGTCGGTGGGGTCTTCGTCCGGCGCGTCGAGCAGGCCGCCGAGGGTGTCGGTGCCACCGACCATTTGGGCAAATTCTTCGGGGGTCAGATCGATGCTGACATCCGGGCGTTTGGCACCGGGTGGCAGGCGAGTCGGGCGCTTGGCCCCACCGGTCTGCAGGTCGCGCACATTGCTGAGAAACAGGTGACTGATCTCACGCAGGTCGTCCGGGCGGTTTGGCTGTTGGTCCGACATGGGGTGCTCGCAGAAATCTGAGTGACCGATGTGCAGGGTGCTACAAACGCCCTGCCCGATATTGTTATCGGACCAGGGGGGCGATTGGGATAAGTAAATTGCCCTCAAGCCCACGACAGTGTCGTGGGCTTGGGGTTGCTAACGTTCACGCCACTTCAACGATGTTGTTCAGTTCACCGTACTCGTTGGCTTCGGTGTGGCCGTGCTGTTCGTCGGTCACCCATTGGCCGTCGACGATGTAGCGGAAGCGGTAGCGGCCACTGGGCAGGGGCAGCGTCATGCGCCATTGGCCGGGCGAGACGGATTGCATGGGGGTGCCCATGGTCGACCAGCCGTTGAAATCACCCGCGATGAGGACTTTGCGGGCGGATTCGAACTTCGCGCCGAAGACGACGTCATCACCGACCTGCTTGGTGCCGTAGAACTCGTCGATCTTCTGCTGGGTCGTCTTCATGACGACCGGCGCGGGTGGTGCCGAGATCGCCGCCGTCGCGGCCTGGGCGGCGGTGGAGACGGTCGCCGTCATGCTCGCAAACGAGTTGGTCGCCATCGGTTTGGCGAAGAAGTCACCGAAAATTGACGGGCGCGGAGCCGTTTCGGGTTTGTCGAGCAATGGGCCTGTCGCTTCGACCAGTTCCTGTTCGACTTCCACTTCCGGTTCGAATTCTGGTGAAAGGAACGACGGCGCTGTGACCGGTGTCGGGGCGGGCGTTGTCGGTGTCGGCACACTGCCACGACCGAATTGCAGGTTGGTCAGTTGTGCCAGCGCCTTGGCGCGTTGCACGAGTTCTGCAGGGCGCGAGAGTTTTTCGATCGGTGTCGCTTCGACTTCCGTCGGGCGGTGACCCATCAACTCGCGGGCGAGGTTAACGAAATCCTTATAGCCACGGCTGCCGGGGTCGTACTCCGTAATCGGTTGCCCGAAGCTGGCGGCTTCCTTCAGTTTGGTGTTGAAGTTGACCGTGCTTTCCATCAGTTGGCTGCGGAATTTGTTCCGCAGTTCACTCAGCACTTCACGCGCCAGCTTGGTGCGTGTGTCGTAAAGCGTCGGCAGGACGCGGATGGTGATCTGCTTGTCGCAGCGTTCCTTCAGTTCCGCGAGCGTTTCCATCTGCTTGGCCAAACCGTGCAGGCTGAAGAAGCCCGTTTCGACCGGCACAATGCATTCATCACACGCACGCAGCGCGTTGAAGGTGATGAGCCCGACGCTCGGTGGGCAGTCGATGATGCACCACTGGTGCGTGTCAGCCGCCTGCGCCAGCACGTTGCGAAGCCGATCTTCCCGACCAGTTCGGCCGGCGAAGATCTGTTCGAAGGCGCTGAGCTTGATGTTCGAAGGGGCGAGGTCAAAATCGGTGGCGATCTGCCAGACGACTTCGGACAGCTTGGCGACCTTGCCGTCGGTCGGTTCGATGAGCGTGTCGTAAATCGTCCGCTCGATCTGATCTTCCGGCACCGCCAGGCCGACACCACAATGCCCTTGCGGGTCCATGTCGACCAGGAGTGTTTTTTGACCGAGACGTGCGAGGCACGCGGCTAGATTGATGGCGGTGGTTGTCTTCCCACAGCCACCCTTTTGGTTGATGATCGCTATCGTTCGCATCGGCAAACCTTCCTTGGTTTGTTTGATGGGCCAGTTGAGTGCCCTATCGCCTTTGGCCGATCCTTCGGCCTGGCAAATGTGCATAGGTTGTCGGAATGCCCGGTTCCGGTAATCACATCGGACCCTGTCTGATAAAAACTTGAAGAAACGGACGTTTTTGGAACGGCGGACTACATATTTTTCTCAGCCGATGTATTTCGACGCTAATTTCACATCCTCTCGCACGTTCATGCCGTCGTTACGACCGCTGATCCGTCGTATCACATCAGCCACTGCGGTTTCGATCTGCTATTGCGCCGTATCGGGGTGCGCGACTCAGTCGGTAACAACGCAACCGCCATCGAATCGCGTCGCGCCGGAAGTGGTCGAACCACCCGCGATTGCCACCACCCGGCCTGCGGTGAATTGGTCGATCGAGCGGGCTGGCCAGTCGTCCGTCATCACCTGGCCGAGTGGTCGGACACTGACGCTGACCGGCGCGTTTCGCACGGATGAAGGCCGGATTCTTCAGCGGTCGTTGCAGGGTGATGTGATGGTCGCTGCGTACGACGATGGCAGGGTCTACCGGTTCGGTCGCTGCATCGCGGCCCCGATTGGTCTGCCGGGGCAACAACTTACTCGCTTCCTGAAACAGCACGATCACCCCGCGACGGTCGCGATCATCGGTGAATCGGGCCTGATCGACCGCATCTCGCGCGGTGATGCCAACAACGACGGCTACAACGAAACGACCGGTTCCTACCAGATCAACTCCAATGGCTCATCGCGGGTGACGCTCTCCATCACTCCCGACACCAACCACCCGACGATGTTCCCCATCCTCGAGATCACCGACCTGCCCACCGGCGATGTGCAGGCGACCGCCGAAGGCCAATGGCTCTCCCCCACCCGCGCGACGCGCAACGGGGTCGTGCTGCTCGTCATGCCGTTGGTCATCGAAAGGCCAATCGTGGTGACGATCAAAGTGGTCGATGCGACGCAGACAGTGAAAGTGTCCGAAGAGTAAACGGCTGCGATCCTGCGCACGCAGACGGCTACGCCCGATAACCAGCCCCATTCCCGCGATAAATCCCATGCATTCGTAAGCATCGCGCTCAACCACCTCCTCGTTCGCGACGATGAGATGGTACAGGCGCGTTGTTTATCATGCAGTCACCGCTCGACCCATCGAACGATCCTCTTCGTCGCTTATCCGCACCTGCCAAAAGCAGCGGGCCGGGCGGGATGCCACAGCAATTGGGCGTCGGTGGCTGGGTACTTTCTCGCATCAGTTTGCATGGCAAGTTGATCCTGACCTTCATGCTGCTGCTCGCGATCGCGCTGGGGTCGTCTCTTTGGCTGTACTCATCCGAAACACAACGTATTTTCTGGAACGTGATGGGTGAGCGTGCCATCGAAGTCGCGCACACCTTGAGCATGGCCAGTGAACGCCAACTTGCCCGACGTGATGTGGGGGATCTCAACCGCATCGCGAAAAAGCTGCTGAAGAATCCTTCGATCGCGACGGTGGCATACTACGACCACAACGGGTTGCTGCTGGATGTGGCCTGCCGTGACCCAGACATCGATCTGTCGAACCCGCATTTCGTGGGTGGCTGGAAGATCGACAAAATGGAACTGCTGAAGGTTCAGCGGGGCTATTACCCGTCTTTGGGCAACTTCGCATTCGCCACCGTGCCGGTCATTCAACTGGTCTCCGCAGATGGTCGCGCCAGCAGCATCGCGACCAGCGCCGGTGACATGTCCAACGGCCCCGGTGGCATGGGTGGCAACGCCAAACTGGTCGGCTATGTGACCGTCGCGATTACCCAGGCCGCCGACGAAGCCCGACTGGCGACGATCCGACTTCTGCTGATCGCGATGTGCGCCCTCGTGGTGCTACTCAGTCTACCTTTGGTTTCCGCGGTCGTTCATCGCATCTTCACGCCCATTCGCCAACTGGTGACTGCGGTGCATCGAATTGCGCAAGGTGATTTAACCACACGCGTCGCAGTGCATCGGCGGGATGTGATCGGTGACCTCGCCCGCGCGTTCAATGAAATGGCGCTGCGCATCAAGCAACACCAGGACGAACTGGCTGGCGCCAACGCACAACTTGAACTGGCCAACCGCCAACTCGCAGAAGCGAACCAGCAGCTGGCCGTCAGCAATCGCGACCTTGAAGAACGCGTGCGGCTGCGCACGCTTGAACTCGAAGTCGCCAATCGTCGATTGAGCAGTGAAATTGGTGAGAAGGAAGAATTCCTGCGGGCTGTCTCGCACGATTTGAACGCCCCACTTCGCAATATCGCGGGTATGGCTTCCATGCTGCTGATGAAGCACAAGGACACACTCGCGCCCGACATCGTGCATCGGCTCGAACGCATCCAGAAAAACGTGGACGTCGAAAGTGGTTTGATCAACGAGCTGCTGGAATTAAGTCGTATCAAAACACATCGTGCCGAACCGGAATTGGTCGACCCGAATACGATCGTGGTTGAACTGTCCGAAGTGCTCGAAAACGATCTGCGTACGCGCAACATCGCGCTGCGGATCGATACCGACCTGCCGCGTTTGAAAGGTGAACGGGCGCGGGTCAGGCAGATCTTCCAGAACCTGATCGACAACGCCATCAAGTACATGGGTGATGGCCAGGAGAAGTCCATCCACGTCGGTTGCCACATGCGGGACGGTGAGGCCGAGTTTTACGTGCGCGATACCGGTATGGGTATCGAAGCCGATGACCTGCCCAAGGTGTTTCAGGTCTTCCGCAGGGGCAAGTCGATGACCGTTCAGAACGTGGCTGGCAAAGGTGTCGGTCTGGCGAGTGTGAAGAGCATCGTCGAGACGTTCAACGGCAGCATTTGGGTCGAAAGCACGCCCGGCGTGGGAACGACGTTCCGATTCACCATCAACGGCCAATTCATGGAAAACGCCGCGATGGGCATTTCGATCACCGACCCACAGCCACAACGTACCAGCCTGTTCGCAGCGGCATGAGAATGAGATTCAGGAATGAATTTGCCTAACGTCACAAAACTCGCAGACGGTTCTGACCGATGAAATGCATGGGTAAAAACCCTTTTGCACATGAAGTCTGAAGTAGTTCCATCTTCAACACAGTCTCGAAGCCGCCAGGCGATGAACGGCAGTGCGCCGATGTCGATCCTGCTGGTCGACGACGACCCCGACTGCCGTATGTTGTTACGCGATGCTATTGAAGCCAGTAAAGTCGACAACGCGGTGTACGAAGTCCGCAATGGCATGGAGGCGCTGGAATTTCTGAGTCAGACCGGCGCTTACGCCGACGCCCCCCGCCCGGGCCTGATCTTTCTCGATATCGAAATGCCCGGCATGGATGGCCAGGAATGTCTGAAACGCATTCGTGCCAACCGTGACTTTCGTGATGTGCCGATCGTGATGATGACGGGTGTAAGCGACGAAACACAGATGCGCGTCGCCGCTGCCAATGGTGCGAACAGTTACACCGTCAAACCAGCCAACGCCGAGCAGTTTTTGAAGACCGTGATCGCCAGCACAAATTACTGGTTGACGATCCACCAGTACCCGCACCGCCACTTACCGGCCGAGCAGTGCCGTCGGTAACGACAGGGCAAACGGGGCAAACCTGTCAGCCGATAATGTCGGCACAGATTTGCTTGTGCGCAAATTGAATCATAGGTGTTCCCTGTAGAGGGACATTTGTTTTGTCCGAGATGACGAAGAAGTCATCGATCCGAAGTTCCATCAGAACGTGACTTGAGGCATTGAACGTGAACGACGCCAGCATCCAACTGCTCATCATCGAAGACGATGCCGACCAGCGCGACTTGATGCGCGAGACACTCGAAGACCATTTCGGTGTCGGGTCTGTCGTGACCGCGGGCAATCGCGCCGAAGCGATGATCCACGACCTCGGCACATTCGATCTGATCCTGACCGACTACAACCTGCCCGACGCCAACGGCATGGATGTGCTCGCGGAGATTCTCGGTCGCTGCATGACGCCCGTCATCATGGTGACCGGCGAGAACGTCACCCAGACCGCCGCCGAAGCCATTCGCCGCGGTGCGACGGATTACGTCGTGAAAGTCGGCGATTACCTCTTCACCATCCCGCTCGTCATCGAAAAGAATCTCGCGATCGCAAAAGTGAAGCGGGAAAACGAATCACTGCGCCACGAACTGGAAAGTGCCCTGCTGCAGGTTCAGTTCAAGAACGCGCAGCTTGAAGAATCGCTGCAACGCGTCGAACAGATGGCTGCAACCGACCCACTTACCGGCCTCTACAACCGCAGACACTTTGGCAAGGTAAGTGAACAGCTGTTCAACGAAGCCCTGCGTTACGGGCATGACCTGTCGTGCGTCATGATCGACCTGGACAAGTACAAACAGCTGAACGACACGTTCGGCCATGCCGTCGGTGACCAGTTGCTGATCGTCGCGGGTCGGGTGATCGCATCGAACATGCGCAAGATGGACGTCGCGGCGCGATACGGCGGTGATGAATTCGTCCTACTGCTCCCCCACGCCACCGCCGATGAAGCCGTCGGGGTCGTCGACCGCATTCGTGAAGAATTCTATCGCGACTCTGCGGTGACTTTGAACCGTGAAGAAGGGGTCAGCATGTCCGTCGGTGTTGGCAGCATGGGTGGCAACCACCCGAACACCAGCGCCCAGCTTTTCGCCCTCGCGGACGCGGCGCTTTATCGCGCCAAGGACGCCGGTCGCAACCGGGTCATGCGAAGTGACAACCTGGCGCTCTCTGCGTAATCACACCTATCCCGTCTCTTAATTATGAAGCGTTGTGACTTGTCGCGCTCTAAAAAGCGCGACAAGTCGCGTCGCTTCATTTCGTATTTTCAGGCAAACTTTCTTCCGTTCTAAACACACGCGCGAGTCGATTCGTTGTATAATCTCGCGGTTCCCGATACTGTACCGCGCCTTTTCGTCAGTGATCCGTCGTCCGTTGTCCGCTGTAAGGACAGTCTGGAACCGGTTTTAAGGCAACTGACATCGGACCAATAGACAACGGATAAGAAGACCATGAACGCTGTGC
>SXGT01855375.1_pt1 | contig 10502 bp, 7 predicted proteins | sample 3176221 | NCBI WGS metagenome assembly SXGT01 (sample SAMN11356862, study PRJNA531348) | freshwater metagenome | isolation source: freshwater sample F1-120 | place: China: Fuxian Lake, Yuxi | collected 2017-12-25
CCCCGTTGCCGCCGTTGCCACCGTTGCCGCCCCGCACACTGCCATCTGCGCCGTTTCCGCCGTGACCGCCTCTCGTTCGGCCGACGTAGGTGAAGAACCCGTCGGGACTGTAGGCGTCGCCGCCAGCGCCGCCGTTGCCGCCATTGGTCGGCTTTTGCTTGCCGCAGTCCGGACAGTTCGGAATCTGTGGCGCGTCGCCTCCGTTGCCGGCGTACTGATCGCCATCGCCCTTGGCGTTCGCGCCGTTCGAGCCGTTGGCGTACGTGGTGTCGGTGACCACATTGACACCGTCCGCCCCGCTCGCACCAACGCCGCCGGAACCGCCGTCACCGCCGCTGCCGAACACCGAACCGCCGCTCCCGCCCCGACCGCCGCTCCCGCCGGGGCCGCTGGCGCCACCACCGCCCCGACCGCCGTTGCCGATCAGCCCGGCGCTACCGCCGGCCCCGCCGTCGGCCCGTCCCGCTGCATTGATGCCGTTGGCTCCGTTGCCACCGTTGCCATACAGAGTTCCGCCGTTGCCGCCGGCCTGGCCAGGGGCGCTGGCGTCCGCACCATTGCCGATAACCAACTGGCCGTCGACCCACAGCTCGGCCAGATGGCTGCCGCCGTCATTGCCGGCAGCCCCATCGGTCCCGGCGGCCCCGGCCCGGCCAGCCATGCCCGCGACGCCGTCGGTACCGGTGGTACCTGATCCGGACGCTCCGACTCCGCCAACTCCGCCGACTCCGGCCGCCCCACCGGAGCCCGCAGCGCCACCGGCGCCACCACGACCTCCAGCACCGCCCGACGCGCCCGCAGCGGCGAAGTACCCGCTGCCACCCGCGCCGCCGCGACCTCCCGCCCCGCCAGCATCGCCACTGCCGCCGTCCGCGCCCGAGCCGGCAGCGCCACCAGCCCCGCCGAACCCGAACAACCTGCCGCCGCTGCCACCCGAACCCCCTGAACCGCCCGCACCGCCGGGCATCCCGGGAGCGCCCGATCCACCGTCCCCACCCTGACCGCCGGACCCTGCAGTACCGCCAACCTGTCCGGCCGCCAGACCTCCGTCGCCGCCGTCACCGCCGACGCCGCCGACCAAACCCGGGGCACCCGCGCCTCCGCTGCCACCCAGCGCCGCCTCGTTCAGCGAAGCGCCCCACCCGCCGTCGCCGCCTCGACCACCGGCCGCTCCCGCGCCACCGGAACCGCCTTTACCGCCGTCGCCTCCGGTCGCCACGCCTGTGACCGAATACGAATCCTGACCGCGGCCGCCGGCACCGCCGCGCTGACGTGCGGCACCGGCCGTACCCCAGCCGCCCTCGCTTCCCCAGCCGCCGGCGCCGCCGTAGTAAGCCAGGTAGTCCTGCATCACCGGATAGCTGCTGCCGCCAGTCGCAGAGGATCCGTCGGCGGTGGGGTTGACCCCATTGCCGCCACGAGCACCGGCGCCCCCGACGCCGCCTGCTCCACCGGACCCGTACCACCCCGCGTCACCACCGCGACCGCCCCGACCGCCAGCCCCGCCGACCTGGTTGTCACCGCCGTGCCCGCCGTCACCGCCTCTGCCGCCCGCCCCGCCATCACCGATCAAACCCGCCCGGCCGCCATTGCCGCCGTCGCCGCCCGGGCGCCCGGCCGCACCGGCCATCCCGTTGCCGCCGTTGCCGCCGTCGCCGTACAGCAGACCGGCGTCACCACCGCTACCCCCGTTGAAGCCGTTGCCACCATTGCCGAACAACAACCCAGCCCGGCCACCCGAGCACACGGTGCCCCCCGTGCAGCTTGTCGCGTCAAAGTCGAAACCGTTGCCCCCCAACAGCCCGGCGTCCGGATGGGCGGCCGTGCCATCGCCAAACCACGGCTGCGTGACCTGAGACAACAACGCCCGAAGACCGTTCATCGGATCGCGAGAGAGCTGAGCTGAAGCCGCCGGGGATAGAATCACCGACCGGCGTGCGGGGGCACTGCCGCTGTGGCGCTGAGCGTTCCGGGTCGCCCGGACGGGTCCGGCTTGGGTCGGACGATCAGCCTGAACCTGGGACGCGCCTGCGTCACCGGAGTCGGCGTGTGCAAAACCAGCAGCCGGCGCCAACCCCAAACCGAAAGCCACGACCCCAACGCCCAGCCAGCGACAGCGTTGGCCCGTGGTTCGAGTTGACTCGGAAACAGCCACCATCGACCCCCGATCTGCTCGCGGGAACCCGTCCTCCTGGGAGGTTAGCACCAGCAGACCCACCGCGAGGCGTTTCGGAACCCTGGTTTCGGGTTGCACATCTGCGTCAGCGCGACATTACCCGCTGGAGGTGCATGCGGGCTTCGCGGCGGCGGCCCGGGATGAGGGCGGCCGGCAAGACTCCTGCGGCGGCGACCGTGGCCAACACCAGTAACGTCGGGACCAGACCGAAGTCGTCGTAGACCCCCAGCGCACCCGACACCCCCAGGGCACCGCCGCAATTGCGCAGCAACACGATGAATGCGGTGGTTGCACCAAGGTCAGCAGGCGCCGCATTGAACTGGGCGAGCAGCAGGACGGCCAGCACCCCAAGTGCGGCAGCCGCCCCGATGAGGGCCCCCGCGACGAACAGGCCGGACACTGAGAGCGACAGCAAGAGGGTGGCGCCGGCACCGCTCGCGGCCAGCAGCGCTATGAACACCACGTTTCGGGTGCCGATCCGCAAAGCCAGAACGGCTCCGATGGAACCCATGGTCATCCACATGACCGTCAACGGAATCACCACCAGACCGGGATTCATCTGCGGTGCGAGTTCTTGCGCGAGGCTCGGGAGGTAGGTGAGATGAGCGTATTGCGCGAACCCGATCACGAGCGCGATCAGCCCGCACGCGACGGTGATGCGATTCGTGAGCACCGACCGGGGTATCAGGCCGTGGGGATGCGTTCGGCTGCGCCACAGGAAGGCCCCGACGACCGCAATGCCGGCAAGGAGGAACAATCCGGAAAGACGCTCCACACCGAGCAGCAGCGCTATCAAACCCACCCCCAACAATGCGCCACCCGCAAGGTCGGGCGAGGGCCCACCCCGTTCGCTTGCTGAGTCATGACGAAGCTGACCGCGAAGCGTCAAGGCGACGACGGCACAGAACGGAAGGATCACAGCGAAAGCCCAACGCCACGACACGCCGCCCAGTGCGCCGCCGATGACCGGGCCTACTCCCGCCGCAAGCCCATAGGAGACGGTGATGTAGCCCTGCAGTCGGGCGCGTTCCTTGGGGGTGCATCGGCTGCCAATGATGGATTCGCCGAGCGGCACCAATCCGCCAGCCCCGAAGCCCTGGATCACCCGCGCGAAAACGAGTACGCCCAGCGAAGGAGCAACGGCCCCCAGCGCCGTGCCGAGAGCGAACAACCCCAGGGCAGCCCGCATCGGGGCCCGCTCTCCGCGCAGGTCGAGCCAGCGGCCCCACATCGGAACCGTTAGCGTCGCGGCCAGCAGGTAGGCCGACACCAGCCAGGCCACCTGAGAGCCGCCATCGAATTCGTCGCCGATCGTCGTTAGCAATGGCACCACGATTGTCGAATCAAGGACTGCGACGACGCCAGAGAGGACCGTGCCAGTGAGCAGACGCCGCCCGATGGGACGGCTCGCTCCGGTCATCCTCCCAGTATGGGCACGACCTACCGTCTGGACGCCTGTTACCCGGATCCGGGGACGAACCACTCCCCGGAGTGCAAAAATTTCACCCGTGAAATGCCAGCTGGGGCGCTCATGACCAATGCGAGGTTGCGCGGAACAATCGGATCCAACTCTGAAAAGGCTACCCAGGCCATCGTCAACATCATCGATGGTGCGCGCAAGAACCCCTATGGTGAGGTTTTTGACAACTCCCATCTTCGTTCCAACCTGTTGGCGATCATCTCTGCCAATGCGCCGCTCCGAGTCGTCCTCCCCCTCTTCCACGGAAAGTGCTCAAGTCGCCGTTTCACCATCGGGGACCTGCCGGACTACGCCGAGTATCTCGCCGTCGAGACGCTGGCGGAACTGCAGGGCCGTATCGCCGAGGTATATTCGGACACAACGTTTTTTTTGATCAGTGAGGGACACTTTCACGCCGAGGTCGACCACTTCATCGGCAGTGAGCAAATCATCGACGACTATGCACGCGGAATTCGCGAGATGCTGGCCTCGTATCCCGCGCTTGTGTTCAAAGACACCGACGAACTGCTGCCGGGTATGACCCACGAGCAGCAGCGCCGCATCCTGCTCGAGCAGTACAGTCCAGACGACGACCAGACCCGGTTTTTGATGCTCACCGACGATCGACTTCTCGCGCTCTACCGGTCCTACACGAAGCTACATTTCAAACTGATCACCGACAACTCGCTCGCGGAATCCTCAGGGCGCCAACAGCGGGGCCGCGCAAAACAGCGTGCACTCCTCCAGTTACGCAAGTATGTCGGATTTTCCCGCCTGCTGGGCGCGGCCTTCGGTCCAGACCCTTACGTGAAGCTCTCCCCGCTCTACAAGACTCCCGCCCAATCGGATCAGTTAGGGATCAACGTGATTTCGGGCATCCATACGCTTGGTACCACGTCCTTCAACGCGGCTTGCAAGACACGTGCTGGAATCAGCCTGCTCTCCGCGGAGGAGGCCCGTCGGGCCGGGTACCGACTGGTCCAAGGGCCCTACCCATTCTTCGAGGAATGAGTCGGCCATGAGGTGGCAGAACGTACTCCTTGACTTCGACGGTGTGGTGGCAATTAACACTCAGGAAGTCGCGTTCGGCGTGTTTGTTGAGTCGTTCGCCGCTTTCGGCGTGGAACTGACAATCGATGAGATGTTCGAGCGCTACCTCGGGTGGCGTGGTGAGCAGATTCTCGAGAACGTATCGCAGGTCCACGGCGTGTCCGTGGACCCCGACATTCTGAAACCGGTCCGTCAGACCATTCACCAACGGTTACTCCGGGACGTGCGCAAAGACTCCAGTCTTGATCGACTGTTGCAGCAGACCGTGGCCACCTATATCTGCTCGGCGAACTCAGCCGGATCCATCGAGAATCTATTGCGTGTGCTGCAGATCCACGACCATTTTCCGGCTGGAACGGTTTTCGGGCAGCGCACCGACTGCCGCAACAAGCCGCATCCGGACATCTACCTGACTTGCCTGCGCGCGCGTAGCCTCGACGCCGTCCGGACTTGCGCGGTGGAAGACAGCCTGGTCGGTGTCCGGGCTGCCCGCGCAGCAGGTCTTGAGGTGTACGGGATGGTCGGCGGGATTCCTGCGCACCTGCGCGACCGATACTCCGATCAGCTCCTCGAAGCGGGTGCGCGGCAGGTGATCTCAGACTTCGGCGATGTCATCGGCAGCGCCGAACCGCTCCTGACCGGACAGTCGGCGGCGCGCTGCTCTGATGGGAGGGATCACCGGTGAGCACAACCAAGCGCACCAACAATAAGAACCGTGTCGTGGCGTTCACGTCGTTGCTTTCCTCAGCTGAGCACTTGAAAGCGACGCTGGCCCGGCGAGGTGTGCGGTGCGTTGATCTGGTCGACGCTGACGTGACCTGCCCGGCCGACCCGTCCACTTCGATTGGAGCGCTGCGGATCTACGCAGACGCCCATCCCGATCTGCCGCGTTACAGCGCCCACGATCTGGCACCGGCCGCCGCGACACTGACTGAGATCGGCGCTGATTTTGTGCTGTACGGGTACGAACACAATATGGCGGCCGCGGACCGGCTGGCAGAGATGGTGTGCCCGCACTACGCCAACGACCCGGCGACTGCGCCGGCGCGAGAATGGAAAGACGAGACCAACCGATTGCTCGCGGCGCGGGGATTCCGGGTACCGCGCGAAGTATCGTTCGCACTGCACGAGCCGTTCGACGTGGAACTTCTGGAGGGTATGCCAGATCGGTTCATCATCAAGTCGGTGCGGTACTCGGCGAACCACCCTGTCGTCTCGAAAGAAAAGTTCGGGGCGTGGCTGGTGACCCAACGTTCACAGGATGCCGATCCCGGCGCCCGCTACACAGCCCAGGAACTGCTGATCGACTTCGACGACGAAGGGATGCAAAAGTCGTTCAGCATCGACGGCTTTGCGATCGACGGTGAGCACCACTTCATCAGCCTGCAGTGCTGGCGTAAGCACGTCCTCGACGATGGCTTCCGGTACTGCTGGGCGGACCAGCTCGATGTGCGGGCCGATGAGCATGCCGCGCTGCTCAGCCATGCCAGCAGGGTGTTGACAGAACTGGGCGTGCGAAACGGCTTCTTTCACCCCGACTTCACCGCATCGCCCGACGGACCGGTTCTCATAGACCTGAACCCCCGGATCGCGGGTGCGGGCGGAATCGTAGACAAGATGATCGCCGCAGCGCAGGGATCCGGTGTCATCGATGCCTTCGTCGACGTCGCCTACGACGAGCCGCCGGCACCAGCCGAGCCCGCCCGCCACGTGCGGCTGCTTGCCATCTACGGGCTCACCGCGGGGGAAGTCGGCGAAGTCTCCCGGTATTCCACCCTCTCCGATATCCATGGCTCGGAGATCATCGGCTGCCACTTTGTTCTGTTCGCCGACACCGATGCGGAGAAGGTCGCTGAGGACGCTGAATCCTGTTTCCGGCGCTTCATCGCTCGGCAGCCGGCCGGGCGCTTGGTTGCTCGCGGCGCGCAGTCGTCGCAGTGAGTCCCGAAAATTCACGGCGGAATCTTGGCGGTCCGGTGAACCTTGAGACGTTCGCAAACACCCCCGGCGCGAAGGCGATGGATCTGCGGGGTACCCGCGCAATAGTAGTAGGCGGCAGCAGCGGCATTGGCTTGGCAGTGGCCGGTCTGCTGCTGGCCCAAGGAGCCGATGTCCGGATGATCGGACGTGACCCGGAAAAACTGGACCGGGCCGTCGATTCGCTGAACCCGTGGGCATCGGCGGTATCCGGGTATTCCCTCGACATCAATGACGTGCACAGCACCCGGGAGTTCCTGTCGATCACCGAACAGGAATGGGGTTCGGCGGATTTCCTCGTCAACTCCGCGGGGATAAGTCTGCGTAATCAACCTGAGGACATCAGCGACGAAAACTGGGAGCGGGTGATCCAAACCAACCTGTCCAGCCAGTTCAGGTTCACCCGAGACGCATTCCCGATTTTACGCGGCCATACCCGCCCTGCCCGGGTGGTGATGGTCGGCAGTATGACGTCGATCTTCGGGGCCTCCATCGGAGCGGCCTACGCAGCCAGCAAAGGCGGTGTCGTGCAACTGGCTCGCAGCCTGGCAGCAGCCTGGGCTGCCGACAACATCCTGGTCAACTCGGTGCTGCCCGGCTGGGTGCAGACCCCACTGACCCAGGCTGGGCGGCTAAGTCACCCTGAGTTCTACCGGCGGGTCGACGACCGCATCCCGCTTGGACGTTGGGCGCATCCAGACGAGATCGCCGACGTTATCCTCTTTCTGTGCAGCGGCTTGAGCCGCTACATCACTGGCTCCGCACTGACCGTGGACGGGGGTTTCAGCGGAGTGATCTTTTGAGCGCCTCAACTGTGGCGCCATCACCGCCGATAAGCGGCAAAATCAAAGGGGATGTTGATGCTTGATGCTCCGTCGTCGTTGTGATGGGCAAGACCGCGGCCCTGACATCTCGGAGCATACGATCGGCCCGCGAGCGCGATGGCGACATATCTGCTGAATACGGCATCACCAACGTGACGATTTTGAAGGCCAATCCGGCCATCGCGATCTGCATCCCGGTAGTCATGATCCTCACGCTGCTGGGACCTCACGCCGGAGACCCTCGGCGGGCCGCAGCTTTTGACTGCATATCTGGAGACAATTCCCGTCTGATGACATCTTCCGATAACGCTCTCGATACTCAGACTCGTGCTTGCTGAATCTCGGCAACTACTCGCACCACCGGCGACTCGCCGTTATTAACTGCGCCCATCGTTTCGTCGAACTTCTCGGACCGTTTCCAGCATACTGAACAGGGCCAGCGACATTCATGTGACCGGAGGGCGCGCGTGGAATGACCGAGATCCCCTCCTTTTCGGGCGACCAGGATTCGATCGCATCACTTGGCGCGCGGGTGAGCGAGGAGGTATCCGCTGAATACTCCTGTTCTTCCGATGACGGTGCGCAACGCGATCCCAATCGGTCCCGGGACGTATTTGTCTACGGGCTCACGGCCCTCCTGGCATGTACCGGCGTTATCAAAGATGTCGTCGAGGACAGCAAGTGCGAAATCGCTCCCGGGATCGCTGTTCCGAGTGCCGCCAGCGATTTGGAGCTATGCCTCGTAACGTGTCTCGGTTATTACCGGCTTTCCAAGGTGAATGATCTGTCCCGCTTTTCCAGATCCATCGTGGGAATGTGGGCAATGGTTCTTGCAGCGGCCGGGTCCGCGGCCTCGGCGTTCGAAGCGCTGGCCGGGTTGGCTAATCCTGACCCGGGCACCGCGTTCAGCACCGGCGCGGACCGATTTGAGCCTGCGCAAGCGGCCCTACGGTTCGCCGATCCCGACCCATCACAGTGGTCTGGTGCGGCTGCGGATCTGTACGCCGCGCGTAACGCGTCGCAGGAGAACTCCGTGGCGCAAATGGTGACCTGGGACCGGGAGATGACGCAGCTCGTCGGTAAACAGGCCGACCAGGCAATGACAGTGCGCGCCGGCATCGTGGGGACGAAAACCACTCTGGCCACCGGGGCGCTGGTATGTGGCGTCTTCGCCTACACCGCCGCGGCTGACATGAGCGGCGCCGCAGACCAGATTCTGGGCAAGTTGGTTTCTGTGGTGGGCGGTGCGACATTCCTGACCCTCGCAGGGCTGGCGGTAACGGCGTTCGAGCAAAGTTCACAGAACGCCGGGGTCGCACGCGAAAGAGCACGATGGACCTACGACACGGTCAGCGGCGCACCACGCGACGCAGGCGACACCAGCACCGAATACGCCGACGCGGGCAAACCGGACCATAGGTACATCGTTGGCGTGCGGAACTTGGACGTCGACCCCCGATACCTCCAGGACCTGGCGGACCTCCAGCGGACAGCGGCTACACACATCGGCGAGGCGACCGCGGCCACCGACGACATCAGCGAGCTGCTGTGGCTCACCCACGGTGTGTTGTTCGGAACCTTCGGCGTGCCAGGGATCCAGGACAACGCGCAGTCGCGGCGAGGAGCGGGTGCGGCGCTGCAGAATCGCTCCGAGGAACTGGCCGAACTACTCGACAAAGCGAACACCGTTTACGAAAACGCCGATCAGGAGCAAGGCCGCAACCTCAGCACACAGCAGCCGTCATCCTGGGGTTTGGTGCGCCCGTCACGAAACGCCGGGACGGCGCGCGGTAACGCACCACGAAGCGGCCGGTAGTTCGTAGCCGGCTGCGCCGCGGTAGTGCTCAAGGGCGGCGACCACCCCGGCGATGACGTCGCGACGGCGGCTCTGGTCGGCCGTCAGGAACACACCGCCTAGTGGTCCGGCGCTGAGTATCCGTTCGGCGGCGGCGGTCCCGTCACCCTCGAAGATGAGCGGCGCCTCGACGGAGTCGATCTCGACATCGATGAAGCCGACGCCGATGAGCAAGGCCGCAGTCGTCTCGGAGTCGGCCAGTGAGAACGGTCCGGGGGCTCCCGGTCCGGGAAACAGCGGCCGTTCGATACCGAGGATCTGCATCGCCGTCGCCGTCGTGAGCATCATCCACGGGTTGCGGTCCAGGTGCTGCCACACCGAACCGGCCAGCCGCCCACCGGGGCGCAGCGCACGAAAGATGTTGGCGAAGGCCGCCTTCGGGTCCGGGAAGAACATCAGCCCGAATCGGGAGTGCGCGGCGTCGAAGAGTTCTCCATCACCGGCGACGGCAACGAGGTCGGCGGTGGCCACATCGGCCGCCACCGCGACGCCGTGCACATCCGCCGCCGACAGCCGTCGCTGCGCGGCCGCGGCCATCTCAGGCACCACGTCGACCGCGGCGACCCACCCCTGCGGACCGACCGCGGCGCCCAACGCCACCGCGGACAGTCCGGGCCCACAGCCGAGGTCGAGAACCCGATCGCCGGGGCAGGCTGACAGGACCCGGCGGGCCGCAGTGCCGTGTTCGCCCATCGAGGCGTCCAAGGCCTCTGCTTGGCGGTCCCAGACCTGCGCCAGGGTAGCGAAATGGCGTTCGGCTTCCATCGCTTCGGCGCCAGCACCTCGTCCAGAAGTCTCTCGCGCGTCTCGAACCGCATCCGCGGCGGCCCGGATCTGCGGGGTCACCAGCATCACCTGACCGAGTACGCCGTTGACGAACCCCGGCGACTCATCGGTGGACAGTTGCTTGGCGAGTTCGACCGCTTCGTCGACGGCCACCGGCTCGGGAACGTCGTCGGCGTGCAGCAGTTCCCACACGGCAACCCGCAGGATCGCCCGGTCCACCGCCGGGAGCCGCTCCAGCGTCCAGCCCTGCAGGTGCGAACTGATCAGATCGTCGATATGGGCGGCATGCTCACTGACCCCGCGGGCCACCGTCACCGTGTACGGGCTGAGCGTCGAGACGTCCGGGTCGGAGTCGGCCAGAACCGATCGCGACAG
>SXGT01819654.1_pt1 | contig 10501 bp, 7 predicted proteins | sample 3176221 | NCBI WGS metagenome assembly SXGT01 (sample SAMN11356862, study PRJNA531348) | freshwater metagenome | isolation source: freshwater sample F1-120 | place: China: Fuxian Lake, Yuxi | collected 2017-12-25
CACGTGGGCCGCGGGCGACGTAGCGGCCCACACCCTCGATACGACGGCCTGGACAACCCAGGAGTGGCTGCACTTTCTGACGTCGCTGCCGGATAATCTCACCGCCGAGCAGATGCAGGAGCTGGATACCGCGTTCGCGCTCACGGCCGCCGGGAACGCCGAGGTGGCGCATCTCTGGTTGCTCGCCGCCATCCGGAACCAATACGCCCCGGCCTACCCGCGCCTGGAGTCGTACCTGGTCGAAATCGGCCGTCGCAAGCTCATCAAGCCGCTCTACGACGAGCTCGTCAAGACGGCCGACGGGCGAGCGCGTGCCGAGGCGATCTACGAGCGCGCCAGGCCCGGCTACCATCCGATCTCGGCGTCGTCGATCGACGACGTCTTAGGTCGCTAGTGCCCGCGCCTGGCTCGCCGCAGACGCGCAGGGTGTTACCGTGGAGCACGCACGCTGATCCCGAGCTATCCAGGCGGCGGCAGCTCAACCGTTGTGAGCCGCGCCTCCTTCCGCATCGTCTTCCGCGGCTTCTAACGCGGCCAGCCCTTCCACCTGCCACTCATTCAGCGGCTGGGGGCCCGCGACCATGCCTGCGAGGTCGGGATCACCACCGCTGAGCGGTGTTGGCGCCGAGTCTTTGCGATCCTTCGCGTCCTGGCGACGAACGTCCTTCATCTTCCGCTGTTCCTGTCGCGCACGTTCGCGTTGCCGTTTTTGTTGGGTTGGTCGTCCACGTGTTGCCAAGATGTCCCTCCCTGAGCGGGGATGCGGCGTGCCTGAGCGGACGAACGCGTCTATCGAGAACGGCGCGCTGTGGGGTTAGCGGCTGGACAGACCCGTCGGCTCTTGAGGCATGACAGGAAGACCCGTCACACGGCCGCAACGAAATCAAGCTCTAAGGATAGCAGCGCCGTGACAGAAAGGCAAAACTCAGCGGAGCGGAGAGGACGCGGGGGGAGCCTCCGGCTCCGCGTGGACCTACACGGGATCGGCCTCGGCTCCCAGGTCGCGAGTCGGCGGTTCCCACCACGACCACACGGCCACGAACGTCACAAACAACGCCGCGACCATGAGCCCGGCCACGACCAGGGCCAGCACACGACTGATGACTTGCAGCATGGCCGGTGGAGATCGTCGACCGGGAGAATAGCACGACAGCCGTTATAATCAGCCGCTGCTGACCATGGACGGACTCCGCGCCACCTTGCTGGCACTCGGCCTGCCAGGCCTGTTTCTTATTGCGCTGCTCGATTCGGCCGGTGTGCCGTTGCCGGGTGGCGTCGATATCGTCTTGATGCTGCTGGCCTGGCAACAGCCGTCACGGTTTCTGTTGGCGGCGCTGGCCGCGGCGGCCGGATCCACGCTCGGATGCCTCGTTCTGTATCGTGTCGGGCTCACAGGCGGTGATGTCGCGATGCGGCGGCTTGACCCCGCGAAGCGGGAATGGGTCACCGCCAAGGTCCGAGAGAACGACATACTCGCGATGTTGGTGGCGGTGCTCGCACCGCCGCCGCTGCCAACGAAGATCTTCATGTTGGTGGCCGGATTCGTGCGGATGCCGCGACTCCGGTTCGTGGTGGCGGTGTTCGGCGGCCGGCTGATCCGGTATGGAGGCGAGGCCTACCTGGCCGTGCGGCTCGGCGATCAGGCGCTCGCAACCCTGCAGAGCCACTACCCAACGATTGGCGGTGTCCTCGCGGTCGGCGTCGCCTCGTATCTGGGCCTGCGTTGGCTGCGAAAACGGCGGGCCCTGAGTGCGGTCCGATAACCGGCGCGCTTACAGCGCCCCCATGGCGCGTCGCTGCCGCTCCAGACGCGACTCACGCTCCTCCGCGAATCGAACGATGCCCCGAAAGATCGACTCCTGGTCCAGGTGGGCCTCGGCAATCACATCCGTTTCGTTCCCGCCGCTCCGCCACCGGTCGTCGAAGTCCGCATAGAGCGAGTAGTCCTCCGTCACCGGTCCCAGGTTTGGTATGGGCGGCACGCGTTTGGTCATGGTGCTGATGACCATGCAGTCGTACCGCGAGGACTCAGGCAAGATCTGCCGCTGGTACGACTCCGGCTGGAATCCGAACAGCTCGGTGCTGATCACGGACACCACGCGCACGTTGATGCCGGCCGCGTCGAGTCGCGGCAGGACCTCCACCAGATTGGTGGTCGAACTGGATCCCTGCACGAAGACCGTCCCCTGCCGGGGTGCGTTCTGGTCGTAGTCTCGAATCAGGTAGAGCCCTTTGGAAGCAGCCAGCAGGTCGGTGTCCGCAAACGTGGACCGATCGGCGACGGGGAAATCGGGTCGTGCGACGTGAATGACGATGATGCCGATTTCTTTGACCTCGATCGCCTTCTGGACGGCGGCGAAGTAACCCGGAGCCACGTCGTTGTAGTCCCAGAAATACAGGTTGATCACATGGCCGCGCGGCAGCAGGGTCCAAGTCTGAGGGGCGAAGATCCCGAAGTGGGTCCGAGCATCCGCCGCCGTCTCGGGGCCCGAGTGACCTGCCAGCACATGCAACACGCCGAGTTCAAACGGGCTGTCCTGGTTCATCTGCGAGAACACGCGGGCCGGGGTGTACATCAGGGGCGTGAAGGCGCCGTAGGTCCCGGAGATGCCCCAGACCCCCGCGTACCGGTTCGGGTCTGGTGAGGCGTTCTGGCTGACCAGACCGATGATCGTCGACGCGTTGCCGGCCTCTTGAATCGCCGCCTTGAGGCGGGTGCCGTACGGATTGTCGACCGGATCGTAGTGGCCGAGCAGATTCGCGTTCTCGATGTTGATCGACCCTGACAGGTCGGCCGCCATCGTCATGAAACGGCCGTCGGTCACGTAGTTGAGCCACGCGCCGATCTCGCTGATGGCGCGTCGTGGTCCTAGTTTGGCGCCGGCATCATGGAAAAGCGTGATCTGCCGTGACACGTCCACCCCGGTGTGCTTGTTGCGCACGACCACGTCCTGGGGGGCTGTCGGCAGGTTGTCGACTTTCAGGCGGTCGTCGAGAAACGGGTTGGTGTTGGGGTCGATTCGCAGCGACGGCGTGCGGTCGACCTGTCCAGCGATATCGACCACCCGTTCGGCCACCCACTCGCGCAGCCCCTCGCGCTGGTCGAGCACCGACATCAGGCGATCGACGTTGGTCTTGAACTGGATCAGTCGCGCCGCGTCCGTCTTTGGCACGCCGTCCCGGATACCGTCGAAGGTGATGCCGTACTGGTGCTCGAACGACTCAGCCAGGGCAAGGAAATACCCGCTGTTCATCTTCATCGCGTAGGGATGGGACTCGTAGCTGACCACCTGGTCCTGTCCACTGACCTTGCCGTCGCGCGCCGTCGGCCACCAGCCCTTTGTCGTGGCGCCAACCAGGAGCATCGGTCGGCGATCGTCGGCGGGCCAGTCCTCCATCGCCTTGAGCGCGGCGATGACCTGGTCGAAGTCGTTGCCGTTCTCCACCTGGAAGACGTTCCATCCCCAGGACACCCACTGCTCGGCAATATCGTAGTCGGTGTACTGCGGCTTGATCACGCCGCCGATCAGGGTGTCGTCGATTCCCGCGTTGTTCATCGAAAGCAACACGCGCAGCCGCTTGCCCACCTGCTGCGCCAGCGCGATGCTCTTGAGTTCCTGTGCGTGCCCCTCGGTCAGCGCGAATTCGCCTTCGAGCGCAATGATCTTCAGGTCCGACGAGGCCCCGATGTAATCCCAGAACACCGCTTTGCCAGCCGCCGTCGCAATGCCGATACCCGAAGGACCGCCGTTCACATCGTTCGTCACGTCGGTGGTTTCGGCATGGCCTGCCAGCGAGCGAATCCCGCGAATCTTGGCATCCGCGAACAACGGGTGGTCGGTCAGTCCGTTGTTGGCGAGCAGCGTGTCCAACGCGCCTGCGCCCCGGCGGAACCCCAAGGCATCGATCGGAAGAATCGCCACCTTCGGATCGACGGCGAAACGCGCATCGCCGGTCGCGACGTGCTGCTTGCGCAGCGCCTCGTACAGAATCATCCAGAGGGCATAGCAGGTCGGAATGTTGTGACCGCCCGCCAACATGAACTTGTCCGAGTACGGAAACTTCGGGTCGCGAAGATCGTAGCGGAGTCCCCCCAGGGCGGGTCCCGCGAGGTGACAGGCGACGTTGTAGGGCGTGTACGCCAGTGGTCCACCGAAATGCCCGGTCTGGGCGTAGTTGCCCATCAGACACAGGTTCATCGCGGTCAGGAACGCGATGTCGTCGAATCGCTCGCGCTCGTAATTCGGCAAGTCGATGACCTGCGCCTCGAGGGTCTTCTTCGATGAGACGGTATGTAACGTGACGCGTTGGTGAACGATGTCTGGTGTGGTCATGGGTGGCTCTCGAACCGGATCCCCCCCGCGGGATGCCGAATCATATCCCCCGCGTGGGTCGCGTGCCACCGAGCCGCCATCGGAGCGGCCCAAGCCCGTCTAATGGTTCTCCATGGACAACTCGTCGGGACGCTTGCGCCTGAGTTTCCGGCCTGACGATCTAAGGTAAGGGATCATCCCCTCGAGGCAAGCGAACAGCGCCGCCGGGTCTCGAGGCGCCCGGGCGTACGAGGCCAGCTTTCTTCATGCGAGCCGCCAACGTGGTCGGCCGCATGCCGAGGCGCTCCGCGGTCCCGCCGGGGCCATAGATCTTCCACCCGGTGCTATCAAGCGCCGCTCGAAGGTTGTCGTCATGGGCGGCCTGCAACTCGGCGTCCGTCAGGATACCCTGCCTCGCCGGTCCCACCGCATCCGGAGCGGCACCCGCCAGAGCGTCAAGTTGCCGGGTGAGCGCGCGCACGTCCTCCAGTGCCGATTGCAGCGTCGCCCCCGCCAGCGGCCGCGCGGTCGCATCTAGAAACACCACCACCGCGCCCACCACGGCACCGTCCTCTTCCATCGGCGCAGCGATGTACTCGACCGGCAGGCTGGTGCCATCCTGGCGCCAGAACACGTCGTCCCGCACCTCGTGGGTCTGTCCGTCCATGGACACCGCGGTCATCGGACACTCGTCTGGCGAAAAGGGGGAACCATCGGCATGCGTGTGATGCAGCACCGAGTGCATCGGTTGACCAATGAGGTCGCCAGCATGCCAGCCAAGCCGTCGCGCCGCGGCGGGGTTGACGAACGTGATGACGCCCTCCGGATCCACGCCGAGGACGCCTGCCCCCGCGGCGTTCAAGATCAGGGCGCTCTGTCGGTCGGGGCTACGAGCCGGCCGTCCCAGGGCGTCGTGGAGTCGCAGGTTCTCGATCCCGACGGCGGCTTGCTGAGCCACGGCGAGCAGGGCCAGCTCCTCGCCTGGGGCGAACGGTCGTCCCGCCTCTCGGCCGGCAAACAGCACGCCCAACTGCGCGCCGGAGGACACCAACGTGACAACCGCGAGACGACGCACTCGCAGCTTCTCGAGCGCGGGCGGGACGGCCGGCGCCGACGTGCCTCCCTCGCGGGTGGCCACCACGATCGGCTGGCCGCCGGACACGAGTCGATAGAGGGGCTCCAATTGCTCGGCCAGGGCCGAGTCGACCTCGACCGGCTGACCTCGCATTTCCAGTCGCACGGTCCACTGCCCAGCCCGATCGACCAGTGCGACACCAGCCAGTGGGGAGTGCACGACCGATGAGAGGTTGGTCGTAATGAGCGCGACCCGCTCCGCTTCGGTCGCGCCCGTACCCACCGTCGACAGGAAGCTGAACAGCCGGGACGCAAATGCCTCGACAGCATCCTGAGCCTCCCGTGCGTCGCTGTCGATGCCGCTGACCACCTACGTAGCGTACTCCAATATTTCGTTGTCTGTTAACGATATTTCGTTGTGTCCAACACCGAGCTTCGCCGCTGAAGTCGCGGGAGAACGTTGCAAGTGATTGACAACAAGAAGGTTATTGCCGTGCTATTGTCCGGACGGGACTGGAAATCCATCGACATCAAGCAGTAGAGGCTCACCGTAGCCCAGGTCGGCCATGGGCGCGAGCTGGGTCTGTGCGTCGCCGACGACGACATAGATCATCTGGCTCTCGGGCAGGTGCGTCTCGATGACCTCACGGAAATCCTCCAGCTGCATCGCCAGCAGCGCCTCCTGGTCCGCTTCAACGAAATCTGCCGACAGACCGTACCGGCTCATTCTGCGCAAGACATCCAGTTTTGCGCTCAGCGACTCGAAGGCACGGGTGTTGGATTTGATGATCTGGTTCTTCGTGACCTCCACGTCCTCCGCCGTGAACGTGGCGGCATACTCGCGGATCTGATCACGGACCAGTTCAAGCGACTCCAGCGTCACGTTGGCACGGACGCTGGTGCGGGCCGCCCACGGCGCCACCTCGAGGGTCTCGACGAGACCAGAGCTGGCGCCGTAGGTGTAGCCTTTCTCGATCCGGAGCAGCTGGAACAACCGCCCGCTCGAATTGCCGCCGAGACGCTCGTTGGCGAACTCGAGCCGCCTGTAGTCCGGGTCCGTCGCCGAGAGCGCAAGCCGCCCGACCTGCAGCACCGACTGCGTCGCCCCGGGGACATCGACGAAGTAGACAACCGGGCGGGCGACCGGCGGGGGGGCCGGCTGAGCAGGCAGGTCGACCGGCCGCGCCGCCCAGCTGTCGGCCAAGCTGGCAAGTGCCCCCTCAACCCTTTCCCGGGAGACCGCTCCGGCGACATGGACGCTCGCTTGGGTCGGCGACACCACGCTCGCGAAATACGTCTTCAGATCATTGAGCTCGATGTTCGACACCGAGCCCAGCGTTCCCTCTGGGGGATCCGCGAACGCGTGGTCGGCTCCATAGAGGACCCGCTCGAAGACATGGTTGGCGATCGCGGTGGGGTCTCCCGCCTGATCTCGGAGGCGCGTGGCGAGCTCCTGCTGCACGCGCGCGAAGGCTCGTTCGTCCCACCGCGGCGCCACCATCACTTCCTCGACCAGGGCCATCGTGGATTCGAAGGTGCGGGCCAGCGTACTCCCGGAGAGACGGATGAATTCACGTCCGGCGGTCACGCGGAGACGCGCACCAAACAGGTCTATCGCTTCCTCCAGCTCAGCCGGCGTCCTGGTCGCGGTCCCCTCCAGCATGAGTGCGGCGAGAAGACCGCCCACGCCGGTCTTGCCGGACGGGTCAGCCAGTTGCCCGCCGGGGATGGTCAGATCGAATGCCACCAGGGCGTCCTCCGTGGCCTCAATCCCGTACACCTCGAGCCCGTTGGTCAGCGTCGTCCGCCACACCGGCGGCGTGGACACGAGCGGAGGCTCTCCCAGGGGCGGTTCGGACCGATCGGCCTCGGTTCTGGTACGCAGGGAGGTCGCCTCGTCACCCTGGGAGACTGCCACCTCCGCGCCGTGGACGATGGTCTCCTCGACAACCATAGCCGGCTCGGCGCCCTCAACGGCGAGATCCGGCTGACCGCGCGGTACGAAGCTCGTGGTGATCGACGCCCGACCTTTCACATACCGGTCGTACACGTCCGTCACGTCGGCTGCCGTGACGGCCAGCGTGCGTGCGGCGACGGTCGAGATGTACCCGGGGTCGCCGGTGAACGCACTGAACTCCGCCAAAACGGACGCCTTGTCCAGCACGCTGCCCAGCTGATCATGCAGCGACCTCTCGGCTCGCACCAGCGCGCGTTCCAGCGCCACGGCGTCCACGCCATCTCGCTCGAAACGAGCGAAACCGGTGTCGACCGCCGCACGGACGGTGTCCAGATCGGTGCCGGCGTTCGCCCGTACGCGGATGACCAGCTCGCCAGCGATTTCCGCCGCCGTGTGTCTCACGCTTACGGCAGGTGCCAACTGCTGCTCCTCGACGACCACCTCGTACAGCGGCGCGGTCTTCGTGCCGGCCAGGAGCTGAGCCAGGATGTCGAGCGCGTAGTGATCCTCGTGATATTGCTCCACGGTTGGAAAGACGATGTGCAGTTCTGGCAGGGTCGCAAAGTTGTCCTCGTGCATCAGCGACCGCGAGGCCTCGAGAAAGACCGGCCGGGGATACGGTGCGTTGACCTCCGGGCCCCGCCGAATCTCGCCAAACCAGTAGTCCACGCGTTCCCGCGTGGCCTCTACGTCGATGTCGCCAGCAATCACCAACGTGGCATTGTTGGCGCCGTAGAGCCGGGTGTAGAAGGACTGGACGTCGTCGAGCGTGGCGTTCTGGAGATCATCCAACGAGCCGAGCACCGTGGCGTGATAGGGATGGTCCTCGGGGTACAGGGCGGCACGCTGCACGGTCTGCGTGTGTCCGTAGGGGGCGTTGTCTACCCGCTGCCGCTTCTCGTTCTTGACGACCTGTTTCTCCCGCTCCAAGGCCGCCTCGGTGAGTGTGTTGATCATGAAGCCGAGACGGTCCGAGTCGATCCACAGGATCTTTTCGAAGGCGTCCTTCGGCACAACCTCGTAGTAGATGGTCATGTCCGAACTGGTGCCGCCGTTGCGTGTGCCACCCAGTTCGGGGATCATCTTGCGGTTGGCACCGACCGGCACGTTCTCAGAATCGTTGAACGAAACATGCTCAAAGAAATGGGCGAATCCGGTACGGCCCGGCCGCTCGCGGCTGGAACCGACGTGCATGATCGTGGCCACGGCGACGATGGGATCAGAGTGATCCGCGTGGAGCACGACATGCAGACCGTTGTCGAGCGTGAACTCCTCGAACGGAATCGAAAAGTCGGTCGGCGGCCTGGTCGCGACCGGCCTCACGTCAGCGGCGCAGGCGGACACCAGCGCGCAGCTGATCCACACACCGCACACCCGCTGAACGGCACCCACGCTCTTCACGACGCTACCCTCCGTGTGGCGGCGCTCACCGGACCTGGTCGGGCCGCAGCCACGAGCGTATCCGGCCGCACAGGAGGTCGCAAGACATGACGTCCGGCATCTTGAACTATCCTTCGCAGAGATGCCTGTGATGCTCGCCCGTGCTGTGTGCCTGCTGACGCTCGCGCTTGTGGCCGGGTGCCGCGGACCGATGCCCGAGGTGGAGGTCCTGCGCGCACCGGAAGGCGGCTCGATCCCGCAGGTCGTGATCGATGGCGCCGGAACGCTCCATCTCATTTACTACACCGGCTCGATGACCAGCGGCGACCTGTGGCATGTGACCCGTGCTGCAGACGCCGCCGACTGGTCGACGCCGCATCGCGTCAACAGCGATCCGCACGGGGTCAGCGGGCTGGGCCCGATCGATGGCGGACAGCTGGCCATTGGCCCGGACGGATTGCTCCATGCGACGTGGTTCCACAAGGACCCCACCCGTTTCCACTACTCCCGTACGGATCACACTGGTCTGTTCCAGCCGCAGCAAACCCTGTCCATGCACGACGAGGGTGGCGTGGAGTCGGCACCGACCGTGACGGTGGACGACGCGGGCAACGTATACGTCTTCTGGCACGCCGACCCCGTCGAGGACGCGCAGCGCCGCGTGTACATGGCGGTGTCGCGGGAAAACGGGGCGCTGTTCGATTTGCCCCGGGCCATCAGTCCGCCCGCCGAGGGTGCGTGCGGGTGCTGTGGCCTGCGGGCGGCGACTGACGGCGCCGGTGTGGTCTACGTCTCCTACCGTGGCGCCGCCGAGAACATTCGCCGAGGCATGCGCCTGTTGACCAGCACCGACATGGGCCGCACGTTTGCGGACCAGCTCGTGGACCCGTGGGAGCTCAATGCCTGCCCGATCGCGACCACAACGCTGAGCGCCGGACCGGATCGGACGCTGGTGGCGTGGGAAACCGACGGCCAGATCTATGTCGCCGACGTCGATCGGCTTGATGAGTCATGGTCACCGCCCGGCGAAGCGGAGTTCCGCCGCAAGAACGCCACCGTGGCGGCGAACGACCGGGGTGATGTGTTGCTCGCGTGGGGCGACGGTCCCGGGTGGCAGTCCGGCGGCACGCTCCATTGGCAGGTCTTTGACCGCACGGGCCGCCCACGCGGAGACGCAGGCGTCGGGCCGAGCCCGATTCCCGCCCGGAGCGTGCCGACCATCGCGGTGCGTGCGGACGGATCGTTCGTGCTGGTGTTCTAGGCTAGCGACCGTGTCCGTGTCCGCCTCGTCAGAGCTGGCGCGCCTCGTCGATCGCAGACGCTTCGATGCTGACGCCGTCGCCCTGCTGAGGGAGAACATCCATGGCGGGCTCCTGGCGACGTCGGCCAACCTCGATGGGGCCAACTTCACGACGCTCAAGCCACGGGACCTCGAGTATCTCTTCGACGAATACGACCGCCGGTTCTTCAATACCGCGATTCGCACGTGCGTGCACGCGGGCGCGCTCGGGTTCCGGGTGTCGACACGGATGACCAGCGCCGGGGGCAAGACGGTCCGGTTCGTCGCCCACGGTCATACCAAGCAGGTCCGATACGAAATCAGCGTATCGACGACGCTCCTCTACCAGTGCTTCAACCGCGACGACCACCGGCCGATCTCGGTGTCAGGCGTCAGCTGTCGCGACCGCCTGGAAGCACTGCAGCGCATCATGGAACATGAACTCGTCCATGTGGTCGAGGGGGTCCTATGGGAACGGTCGAACTGCGCGGCGGCCCG
>SXGT01849564.1_pt1 | contig 10501 bp, 8 predicted proteins | sample 3176221 | NCBI WGS metagenome assembly SXGT01 (sample SAMN11356862, study PRJNA531348) | freshwater metagenome | isolation source: freshwater sample F1-120 | place: China: Fuxian Lake, Yuxi | collected 2017-12-25
GTCTCCTCATCGGAGTTGACGGAAACGCCGCTGGATGCCGAGTCGAAGCCCGTCGCTTGGCGCGTGTAGGTGCTTTCCGTCCACTCGCTGATTGAGTCTGTGGAGGATGAGGTTCCAAGCGCCAGATAGACAGTCCCGGCAGGCGTGTAAGTCGGTCCACCGAAAACGTGGTCAAGCAGTTTGCGCTTTGCGAACTCGGTCAATCCACCACTGGTCGCGTTGCTGATCGTGAACGAGCATGCGCCAATGGCAATTTTCGGAGTGTCACCGGATGCGACATAGCGGGATGCCGACAAGGCACCGTGAGCAAGCATGTTGCCCGCGGGCGAGCCGTCGTCATCATAGATTGCCCAATGGGTGACGGTTCCCCAAGCCGCGGTGGCTGTCGGGAAGGTGATCGCCGTTGCGTTGCTCTTGGTCGGGGTGCCGGAAGCAGCGCATTGCGGGAAGTTCACGTTGTTGTTCGTGACCGCTGCGCGTGCATAGGCACCAGTGCCAAGCGTCAACTCGCCGGTCACGCCGCTTTCGCCTGGATCGGCGGTAAAGAGCGCGAAGTAGAGAGTTCCGGCCGGAGTGTATGCCGTGTTTTTCAGCAGGTGATCCAGCAGGGCGTTTTCAAGGTAGTTGGATAGGGCACTCATGGATTTGAGTCAGTTGGTTGTGAGTTGTTGAGCCACGCCTCGATTTCATCGCGGAGATCGGCGAAGCCTTTGGAGCATCGAAGCCCGTTTTCGTAGATCCCGCCGACGCGCTGGCCTTCCATGTAGATGTCATTCTCAACGAGACTGAACTTGGAAGCGCCTTCCGGCGTTTCGACCGGCGCGGGATCTTCCTCGGTGGGAGGATCGACGGCAACGACGTATTCAGCGTCTGGTTGCGGAGCGTTCCATTCAGCAACGGGTTCTTCCGGCGATTCCTCGACCGGAGCGGGTTCAGGTTCTGGCGCGGGCGTTCCGTTCATTTTCGCAATCTCCTCGTCCGTCAGTGCATACGGGAAGAAGCTGCATCCACGACCGGGGAAACGAGGATCATTGATGGCGGCAAGGGATGCGTTGAAATCCTCCGCGGTTTCAATGACGCGTTGTTGATATACAAGCCCGAGATGCTCGATACCTTTGATGGGCATGAAGTCGCGAGGGATTGGCTGCGCGGAGCGGAGACGGTTGGAGATGCGGAAAACGAATTTCATGGTGGGGAAAGTGTAAAGACCGGGGGAGAGATTTCCCCTCCCCCGGTCAGGGTGGTTAGCTTACAGTCGGCAGGGCGATACCCGGCTTGCTGATGGCGTGGGTGAGCAGCATCACGGCAGGCACGCGGTCCTTGCGGTCCATGCGGAGCGACTGACCGAACACGCTGGTGATGTAGGCTTGCTTCACGAATCCGCCGTTCACCGTGTCGGTGGTGCGGTTCGCACGATACTTGCCGTAGCCGCGAAGGATACCAGCGGCACCCATGGCGATGGTGTGACCGATAGGAACGCCCTTCTTGTTGGCAGGGATGATGAGCGCACCGGAAGCCCAAACTTCGGTGTTCTTTGCGGCATCCCACGCAACGGAACCGACGGTTTGCTTGCGGTAGGTGCCGCCAGTTTCGCCGGTCAAGAACTCGGTGATCGTGATCTTGTTGCCGTTGTTGCCGGTGGTGTACTTCACGAATCCCCACTTGCCAGCGTTTGCGCCGGTGGTGTTGTAGATGATCGCGTAGTGCGGGCCGGACGATGCGGAAAACGCGCCAGTGTCAACGAACTCGTAGGCATAGCCGGGGAAGTTCTGGAACCAGAGCGGTTTGCCGCTGCCGGTCAGGCTTCCGTCCGAGTTGTCAGCGCCGCCACCGGAGATGTCACGGGCGGCGTCAGTCGTGCCGGTGATTTCCAAGCCAAGGAATGCTTCCGGGGCGAGGAACGATCCGACCGGGCCGACACCGGCATGGTTGATGGCGTTGTGAGGAACGATGGTGTGACCGTCAATCGAGGGATAGCCACCCTTGAAGATGGTGTTGCCACGACCGCGCACGTCGCCGTTTTGCAGGACCAGCTTGTAATCGCTGTCGAGCTTGAGGCTGAGAGCGCCGACTTCGGACGGGATGAACGTCTGCGACCAGATCGGCGAGGCGCTTGGGCCGGAGATGTCGGCAGGCTTGCCACCCATCGGCTTCATGGCTTGGCCGACGGTCACGATGTCATCCCACGACAAAACGTCGGCGGAACTGAGCGTGTCGAAGGTCTTGCCACCGGCATACAGGCGGTTGTCGCTGGGGAGCTTGAGCACCGCAAGACCCATGATTTGCTGGGTCTTGAGGCGACCGAGCCAACGTCCGAGTTCGACGTTCTCCTGGCTGGCGAGTTCGTCGCGCAAGCCCATGAGTTCCTCCGCACGGTCAGAGCGGGAAACGGCGTTGCGGACGTAATCAACCTTGAGGTCGAACGAATTGATCCGGTGTTGCTCGTAGTCGGACGGTCCTTCAAACAACTCCTCACCGCGCTTGCCGCGACCGTAGAACCCGGCGCGGGTGGTAAAGGTCATGGTTTGACCGTTGCCCTTGGATGTGTCGTTCTGAGTCCAGATCAGCGAACGCTGGCTGGCACCTTCCATTTGTTGGAAGAAGTCTTCTTCTTCTTCCCCGATGAGTGCGCCCTTGTGCCAGAGCTTCCGCATGGAATTGGCATCCTGGGCGTACAGAGTTGTGCCGGTGTTGGCAGGTGTGAAGTCTTGATTGGCCATAATGGTGGTTTGGTTGGTTGGTGTTTCTGAGATCCCGATGTTTTGTCGGGTTTGGAATCACCACCAATAGCCACCAGCGGGAAATCAAAGGGAGTCAGCGAGTCATTTGGGCGACGAGCTTTTCATACTCAGCCACCGTATTTACCCCATCAATCGCCTCCGAAAGCTGCTTGGTAGCGTCGGTGGTGGTTGTGCGTGCGTTTCCGCTTGCGGGTTGCATGGGACGGTGTTGAACGGACTTGCTGGCCGGTTTGGTCGCGGTTCCCGGCTTGGTCATCGGAATCCCGAGTTTGACCGCAGCCTGTTGCGCGAGAATGAACGGCTTGTTTTCCGAGTAGTAGAGAGGGTCACCCAATTCCTTCATTTGGGCATCAAGCGCGGCCATTTCCTTTGCAAGCTGGCTATCCGCCTTGCCTGCATCCGGGTAGAATTGAAGCGTCTTCTGCTCGCTGGCTTCGTATTTCGTGTAGAACTCACGTTCCTGCTTCGATTCGGCCTCTTTAGCGGCTTCCCTCTCAGAAAGTTTCAGGTCAATGAGCTTGTCGCGAAGATCGTTAGCCAACGCACGAAAGTCTTCGGCCTCATCGAAATTGAGGGCAGTTGCAGCCTCTTTGGCTTGCGCCTCCAACTCCTTGATCCGCGCCGACACCGATTGCGACGTTTCCGGCGCTTCGGCATTGGTTGACTCGGTGGTCTGTTCCTTCGGTTTGCCAAGTGCCGCGTATTGCTGCGCTGCTTCAACGAGGGAAATTCCCTTTGCTTTGGCGAGTGCGGCAACGGCCTTGTCATCGTCGTTCTTGAATCGGAACCGCTCTTGCAAGCGGGTATCCTCTTCTTCGGACGCCTCCGGTTCAGGCTCTTCCTCTTCGGAAGTCTGTTCTTGCTCCTCCGGCTCGTCGGCTTGTTCCTGTTCCGGTTCGTCGGCAGGCTCACCGCCTTGCTCGTCGTTCAACGGTTGGTTCATCGCCGCCTCAAGCTCCGCTTGATAGTCGTTGAGAGCGATTTTCGTCCCATCTTGGGAAATCACCGCATCCAATGGATCGGCGACCGTTTGGGTTGCGTCTGCGGCATCGGCTTGCGCCTGATTTTCGTCTGACATGGACGACGCTTTATCGCATCTTGTTTGCGTTTGCAAGTTTTTTGCGTTTGTGGGATGCTAAGTCATGGCCGACAGGATGAATCCGGGAATTGGTGGCAACACGCCGCAGGAACGAAGGGTGCAGGCAATCGAACGCTTCCTTGGGCGATTCTCGGTCATCCGGATCACCGCGGCGGATGAATTTGGGAAGCCGCAGATATTCACGGCGATGGTCGAAAGGGGCGCTCCTGTGAGCACGTCTGCGGCCGGAGCGTTCTTCGCGGTTTACAAGGACACGAAGAAAGGCGGCTGGTGTCTGCAAGGCGGGCAGGTCACGGCAGGCAACAAGTCGGAGGTGCTGGATCACGTCTGGTTGGTCAAGACCGGGAGCGAGCCGAAAGACGGACACAAGCACTGGCTGACGATCACAGGCGATGGCTCGGTTGTTGCCGGGAGACTCCAAGGCGTGTTCAACCTGACCAAAGTGACCGACGGCCACGGCGAGACGATGCCAGCGATTACGCTACCCACAAAGGCAAACCCGAAAGGCCGGTCATTTCACCTGTATCTTGGATCTTGGCGCAAAAAGGAATTCATCCCGGCCCAACTTGGGAACGTCAACATCACGTTTTGCCCGAATGGAGGTTACACCGAACACCGCGGAGCATGAATATCACCTTTGAGATGGCGGGAACCTACGACGTGAACGCCGCAAATCCGTGTTGCTGCCCGGAAGCGTTGTGCGCGGATGCGGAGATCGAATACCAGTCACGCGAGGTCTATCTGTGCAAGGGTGGGTTCACCCCGAACATCAAGACGGAGGATCACCCAGGGTTTGACCTCGATACCTACGGCGTGAAAATGCCGCTCTACAAGACCAAGACTGTCACCTCGAACGTCTCCAAGTCTGGCAATATCTCGTCAACGTGGAAATGGACATCCGCGGGCGTGGTCCATGCTACCTACAAGTGGTCATCGTCGGTCGGCTACAACTTCACCACCACCGTCGTCAGCGAGTATGAGCAACCGCTACATCATTGGGATGCCGGATCGGAACCACTTGGTTATTGCCCGCCTGAAAGCCTGATATTCGCCGGAAGCGCCGGAACCAACGGAACCAAGATTGACGCGGCGGTTGACGGGATTGTGCCGGTGACGTTGCTTGCCACCGACGTTCGCCCGGAGCATCCGACCGAAGTGGACGGAGATGGACATCCGCTCAAGCTCGGAACCTACGAATGGCGGGTTGACGGATCGTCGGCGGGATCAACGGATGCCCCGGAGCTTCTCATTCACCTCACCGAAGGCGACACGACCTGCCACGAGTATATCGTCAGGCATGTTTGCGGCGGGGCTGGCAAGTGGTCGGAACCGCGGATTTTCTCCCTCAATGACAATCCATGCTGCAAGGAACCGGAGGCAATGCCATGCACGAGCTACACGACCGGCAATCCGCAATGGAGCGCATCGCAGGAGTATGTGATGGGTGGCGGATACAAGTGGACATCCGCATCAACTCCGGAAAGTGGAAGTGCATCGACGCAATCAGGAACGGGCGGTGGGTGCATTCCTCCGGCATCATCGCCGACCAACATCCCGAACGATTTGGAAAGCAACCCTTGGTTCGCAGCGGATTTCCCGTTCTATTGGATGGATGACCTCAACTCGTCAACTGTATCGGTATCTATCACCCAAGTCTCAACCACCGAGACCATCACTTGGATTGCCAATACGAACAACACGTTCACGCCAAACCCTGACGACGATCCGCCCGGATGGGTTTCCACCGCCTACTCTGAATCAGGGTCCGTCGTTGTCACCAACAAGACGCTTTTCTCGAACGACCAGAATCAAGGAACTGCATCGGTGGACGCGCTTTTCAACAAAGCCGCGGCAATGGCCAAGGGATACACCGACACATGGGGATGGGGTAACGGAGGGTCATCCGCACGGGCTGACGGTGGGTATCCTGAGACGCAAGGCGGAACCGCTGGCATTGGAATTCTGTTTGTCCGCTTCCGGCAAATCCGCCACCGCTGGAAAGTCCCTGACAGCCACGATGGAAGCGCCCACAAGACGCAGTGGAATGTCGGGCGATTCCATGACCGCTGGATGACATGGCGCGGCGAGTATTACGAATGGGCGGTGAAGAAATATGCTTTCCTCCAAAAGCCAAAGAAGGGTGATGACAACTATCCGAAGCTATCGGACTTCTGGAACGATCCATCCACCACCGAGAACGAAGCAAAGGACGCGCTGAAATCCGCAATAGATGCACTCGATGCCATCAAAGACCCCGGCAAGGCACCGGAGGAACCCACCGACTTGAAACCGGAGATTGTTTCAAGCCCGGAGCCGTGGACGTGGAATGACTCCCAGGGCGAGCAGCCTGACGAGAGAATCGACGCTTGCGACCCGACAAAATACGCCCGCGAACTCCACAAGCCGGAGGAACCAAAGCGCGATGACTTCGCCACCGACGAGCAATACAAGGCGGCGGTTGAATCCTACAAGTCGGCGCTGGCAACCTACAATGCGGCCGTCGCCGCGAGGAAGGCTGCGAGCAAGCGGCAAAGCCCGTGGTTCATCATCACGCCGGACAAGTGGAGCGACTACCGGGAAAAGCCCGATCCGGTCCCGCCACTTCCGGACGATCCAACGGAAGATGACAAAAAAGCCCGTGAGCTTGCCGGCAAGCGATACAACTTCCTCCTTGAACGATTCAACTCCACTCACCATGCCTCACTCCTCGTCTGCAACGTCCGGCATACCTGCAACATCGGAGACCCCAACGGAGAGATTGAAAATTGGGATCTCACCTACCCAACAACCAGCCTCCCCGCCCTTGATCCTGCCAAGGAAGACCCGGCCCGCTGGGCTGAGTGGTATTGAAGGACTCGGCGATTTGGTCGAGCTTGGCGCAAAGCCGGTGGCGCGGGCGATTGACCGCATGTTCGGGACGGATCTCGTGAACTGCCCAAGCTGTGAAGAACGGCGGAAGGAATGGAACGCGGCGGTACCGTTCAAGCCTTGATCCCGTATCTTGCGAGAGTCTGAATACTCGCGGTTTCAAGGTCTGCCGCAGTGCGGAGCGCCTCTTGTAATCCAAGCCGCTCGCGCCGTAGCGCCTCACGCGCATCAGCGGAAAGCGAATTGTCGTGCAGGATGTCATCCGCCATTTGGTCACATCGCTTGCGGAGAACATCGAACAACCACTTGCCGCAATCGCTCTCTTGGATCTCGCGGGCGTTGCGGATGGCGGTTTGCGCGGTGGCGATGGAATCGGCGGCTTGTTGTGTTTGGGGTGTCATAGATTCGGTTCTCCCTGCCGTGGGCGCGGAGCGACGGCGTTCGCGGTTGCGGTTGGGTCAGGCAATCCGCTGCCAGCGGGCGGCATGATTTGAAGCGGGATGATGATCTTGTTGGCGTTCTGGATTTGCAGCGCCTTGAGGATGTCGATGAACATATCCTTGGTTTGAACCTGCACCTCATACGGTTGCATGTAGTAGTCCTTCACCACCTGCACCGAACGGATGTTGGATTCAAGCACCTGCTCGCCGCGGTGGCGGGTCATAAGGATGCGCGTGTCAATTTCAAGGTTGGCGATGTCGCCAGGATCAATTTCGCGGAACTCCCCTACCCCTTCACCGCCTTCCGCTTCCTCGAAGTAGCGATAGACTTCCATCGAATCGAGGTTAACCATGATGAGCTTGACGTTCTTCGACAGCACGTCGGACACGCCGGGGTCAAGATGACCAAGGATCAGGCTGAAAAGCTCCTGCCCATTGCGCTCGATGTTGCGGATGCCGGTGGCGAGCTTGGTTGAATCCAACCCGGCAACCTGCCCGTCATTCGCATTGGTGACTCCGCTTTCGTTCATCATCAACTGCATGACGAACTCGATCATCTCCATGAGCTTCTCACCCACCGCATCCTCAAGGTACACGGTTTGCAGGATGTCTTCCGCCTTCTTGCCCGCTGCCGGGGTGTAGGTTCCGCCCCAATTCATCTCAAGGTTGGGATTCGCCCGCCCCTCAATCGTGTTGTAGGGGTTCCAGAAATCCACCCGGCCCGAGCCTGAAACGCTGCGGTTCTTGCGGTTCATCCAGAGGTCGATGATTTGCTGGTTCGGGTTCATCATCTCGATTGCCCCCATGCCATACCAGCGGTTTGGGATCTCATTGACGCGGGTGACGGAATACGGGCGGGTGCCGTCCGGCGTCACGTTGGCCGTGTAGTCGTAGAAAATCGGGGTCTTGCTCTTGCGGTCGAGCACAAGGAAAACATCCTCAAGGATGCCGTCACCGTCGGCGTCATAGCGAAGGTGGAACTCCGCAATCTTCACCATCGGGCCAGCCTTCATGCGGATCGCGCCCGCGGTGCTCGACTGGTCAACAACGTCGGAGTTTTGGGCGGTGTCCGTCTCGTGGCTGGCGCTTGCAAGCTCGCGGAGGATTTCAATCGCCTCGCGCTTGAGTTTGACGCGCTCCTCGGCGCTTGCGTCATTCGGGATGGATTTCATCCACTCATCAGCGATGTCCATCAACGAACGGTCATACAGGTGAACGATGCAATCCGCATCCTGCACGGTTTCAGCATCCATCGGGCAAAGGAAATCCATGAAATGAACCACCTTCGACTCCGGGCCTTTGTAATGCACCATGCGGCGGGTGATGAGCTTCTCTTGCCAGATCATCACTTCCGGTTGAATCGTCTTGCCATCGCGCTTGAGCAACATCAAGTCGGACGTGACGGCATTTCCGGCCTCATCAACGGACGAGTCCTGAACCCACAAGTCAGCCTCGGTGATGTAGTCGCCATCCGCTCCGAGAATGTCCTTCCCCTGCTCGTCAACCAGCACGGTTGCGCGGGCCTTGTAAATCTGCTCCTTGCGCTTCCACGTCGTCTTGGTGACAGCCTCGCCAATGACCATTGCCCGCTCAACTCCCTGCTCCTCCGACCGCTGCAACTTGCTTTGGTCGGTCTTCCACAGGATGTATCTGTCAGCCTTGTCGGCGCGGTCCTTGTCCATGATCCCTACCGGATAGACGGAATACCATGGGGTTGTGCCGAAGAAGTAGTTCACCGCCCGAGCTACCATTTGACGGCAGATCCGGCGAGCAATCGGAACGACAAGGTTGGAGTGCGCGAAGATCCCGCCCAAGAGCGCCGGACGCCAATCCATCTCGTTCTTGTACGTCTTGTCGAAAAGCAGGCGCTTGCCCATCCAAGTATCCTGCGGCGCTCGCTCGCCTTCCGGGTTGTAGGACTTGATCCCATTGACGCTCCACCAGTCGCCGCTTCCGCACAGGTCGCGCCCAAGCTCGCGCTCAAGGTCCAGCAGGCGATTCATCGCGTGGTCAACAAGCTCCTGCTCCTGAACGCGGTCGAGGATATACGCCGTGGGAAACGGCATGATTGGCGAAATGCCATCGTCCTGACGTGGCTCCTCTCCCTCGGCGGGCGCAAGCAGGCGTTCAACCTGGGTGGTGGTGGATGCGTTCATGATGTTTTGTCGGGTTACAGCCAATGGAGTGATGCGCTCCAATTCTTCGATTTCTCTTTCCGCCATTCCCACTTTTGAGTCATGGCCCTCTCCGCGGAGATTTTACAGATCATTCCGGCAAGGTCATCAGGCTCCTTGCCCATTACCTCCGCGAATCCATCCCGCAGTTGTTGCTCGGCTACGGCTTCATTGATTGGGGTTGAATCACTCATGATGTTCTGGCGTGTTTGTTACCTCGAATACTTGAAAGAAAGAAGCTTTTTGGCGTCGGAGCGGGACTTTTGCACCAATTCCTTCGCTGTTTCGATGTCGCGTTCGGTTGGATTGTTGAGGTTGAGACGGGCGGTTTTGAGTGCGGCATCAAGCCGGAGACCGGCCATGCGCTTGAACTCGGCAAGCTGCTCCGCGTTCATTTTCTCGCTCTTGCCGGTCTTGCGATTGGTGAACTCGGCGGAATTGACCACCGACGGGAACCACGCCTTGTCAGGGTGCTTGTCGCGGAACTTGAGCAACATCCGGTCCATTGGGTGAACCGTATCCGTGCCGGAGTCCGTCACGTCAATCGTCCGACCAAGCGCCGTTCCCGGCTTCGTGACAGACTGGCCGTAGGGATCGACCTTGGCGGGTTTCTGGCCGGTCGGCACCGTCTGGTAAAGCAACTCCTGCATGAATCCAGCGGAACGCTCGCGGAAGTTGCTATCAGACTCGCGGATCGGTTGACGGATGAGGTTGGGCATCACCATCGCCACGCGACCGGCAATGAATTGCTGCATCTTCCGGTTGTCCTTCAAATCCGGTTCGGCGAGCGCGTTGGTGACAAGCTCGGTGAAGTCGCCAACGCCTCGCAGGAACGACTTGTCCTGCGCCTGCGCCACAAAGCCACCCATGGCAGCGGACGCGGCGTCAGAGGCATCACCACCGCCGCGCAACGTGCGCTTGATGGACTTCATGATGTCCACCGATGCTGCAAGCGTGGTGGCGAGTGGCTCAAGGCGTCCGTAGCTGAATCCAAACCGCTCGCTGCCATCCTTGCGGCGGAAGCTGATCCGGTAGGGGCCAAGCCCGGAACGCGCTCCGGCTTCACGCTCGGCTTGCCCGCGGGGCGAGAATGGCGCGGAGCCGGTGATGACAAGCGGCTTGTCCTGGTCGTCGTCATCGCCCTCGGCGAGACCGGCCACGAGAAGCATCAGCACGGCA